>Ga0123356_10004223_pt1 | contig 14855 bp, 11 predicted proteins | sample TergutEmb28metaG_2_FD_92546 | JGI IMG/M metagenome (GOLD analysis project Ga0123356, IMG submission 92546) | Embiratermes neotenicus P3 segment gut microbial communities from Petit-Saut dam, French Guiana - Emb289 P3 | ecosystem: Host-associated > Arthropoda: Insects > Digestive system > Gut ... | reverse complement strand
TTGTCGGGACAGGCCGCCAGCGTTTCGTACAGTTTCTGCACGGCTGGCGGGTACTGGCCGATAAAACCGGTGCCCGTGGCTATGGTGCGGTCCATGCCGATGCCGTTGTGGTCAGCGCGATGCCACTGCCCCCAGCCGTTTTCTTCTGATGACTCCGGGCCCGGATCGTAGTGATTGCCGGTAATGCTGGTAAGCGTCCCCACCCCCAGGTTGCCGGTGTAGCTTTCGTAAACCGGCCAGGAATCGAGTTGCAGTTTCTTCACCGTCCGGACAACCAGCGGATCGCTGCCGAAGGTCAGGCGAGTCCATTCCTCAGCGATGGTTTCCGAACTGAGATCGGGATTCCAGGCGAGGCGGCCGAAGCCGTAGAGATTCGCCATCGCCATGGGGCTGCCAATCCAGTTGGCGTCGAGTCCGACGTTGGCTACGCCGGCGAAGCCGCCCGTGGGGCGATGAAAGACTCGTCCCGAGACCAGATCCTTCACCATCGTGGACTTGTCGTCGATGCGCATGTCGAAGTCGAGCACTTCCTTCCACAGGGGAACGAGGAAGCAGAGATGCTTCTGCTGCCCGGTGTACTCCTGCGTGATCTGCAGCTCGATGGCCTGGTTGGTATGCTCGAGACCCGCGAACAGAGGCGAGACCGGTTCCCGCACCTGGAAATCGATGGGGCCGTTCTTGATCTGCACGATGGCGTTGTCGGCGAACTCGCCGTCGAGCGGACGGAAATTGTCGTAAGCGGCTTTGGCGCGGTCGTTCTTCAGGTTCCGCCAGTCAAGATGATGGTTGTAGACGAAGGCCCGGTAGAATACGACGCCACCGTGGGGCTTGAGGGCGCGGGCGATCACGTTGGCGGCATCCGCGTGGGTGCGGTTGTAGGCGGATGGGCCGGATCGACCTTCGGAATCGGCTTTCACGACGAAACCGGCGAAGTCGGGGATCTGGCTGTAAATCTCGTCCACCTTCCTGCGCCACCAATCGGCCACGCGAGGGTCGAGGGGATCAAATGTGTCGAGACCACCGATCACCTTTGGACTGCTGAGGTCCACCGACATCGCCAGCTCGACGCCCCAGGGACGGAAGGCGTCCGCGATGCGGCGAACCTGGGTGACGAAGGAATCCTCAAGCGCCGCGGGGTTGGCGTTTACGTTGTTGATGGTGCAGGCGTTGATTCCCACCGACGCCAGCAGCCGCGCGTATTCGCCGGCGCGGGTGAGATCGTCGCGCACCCTGCCGTGGTCGAAGAAGATGGAACGGCCGCCATATCCGCGCTCGATGCGGCCGTCGAGGTTGTCCCACTGATTGATCCAGCGGATGGGAGCGTAGGGATTCTCGAGCTGGCTGATCCGGGCAAGGCTCTCTCCCCGCGCGATCCGGCTGAGCAGAGCGAACGTTCCGTAGAGAACGCCGCGGTCATTGCCGCCGGCAATCAGGAGACACTCCGAGGCGCGAACCTTTGCCCGGGTCAGCCAATAGCCGTCGGCCCCCAGATCAGACGGGGGACGCAGTTTCGGCGACAGCGAGCGCATCTCGTCGAGCGTGCCCAGAATGATTGCGCTGCCATCGGCGGTGCCGGTGCTCGCTCTGAGTGTGCGCCCGAGCATCCGGTCGATGCCGTCGACCAACTCCTGCTGCGCGCTTCTGAGCACCACCGAGTCGCCGAGGACGACGACTTTGTCTGGCAGTTGCTCGTAGGTCTTCGCCGCCTGAGGGTCGAGCCGGGCATAGCGAAGCCAGGCTTGGCGGTCGAGTTCGGGGTTTCCGGTTTCACCCGCAGCCCGGTATGGGCTTGCGGCGAGAAGCGTCAGGACAATGGCCGACAGCACGGGAAAGATTGGGGAATGATTCCGGGTCATGATGCCAGGCAAAAAGCGATGATAGATTCTCCGTGACGGCGCGAGGCTTTCTCGACTTTATCCACCAGGCGCGATTCCAGATCGTCGGGATCAGGAATCATCTCACAGGCGGCGATTTCGTCTTCGCTGGCGCCTTCAAAGCAGAGTTCGCAGACGCCCAGCCCGGCTTCGGAGCGAAGCGGCGGGCCGAAGACGCGGCAGGTCATGGGCCGCGATTCGTAAAGCTCGCACCGTCCCGTCTCCGGATCGAGCACGGGACAGGGTTCATCGTTGGCAAAAGTTTCGAAGCGCTCCACCGAGTCGGCGTCTTCCGCGAGGATTCCCGTGCCGGGATCGCCCGGGAAATCCGCTGCCAGGCGGGCAAACGACTCCCGAGCCCGCTGGCGGATGGCGGCGGCGCGCTTCCGGTCACGCTGTTCGAGCTTCTCCAGACCCCGCTCGAGCCGCAACGCGTCCAGCTGATTGATGGCGAACACGCCGATGCAGCATTGCCTGCATCCGGGACGGCAGGCCAGCCACTGCCCGCTCTTGCGGGCAGTCTCTGAGAGAGCGGCGTCGACGATTTGAATCAGCTTCTGATCCCTCGCAGATGGATAGGAAAAGCCCACAGATTGAGCATAGCGCACCCGTGATCGATGCGCATCGCCCCCGCTCCTGTAGCCCGAGACGCAGTCCTCGGTCGGGAAGCGAAGCGGGGGTTTATCGTTTTAAAACTCGTTCGCGAACGGTTTGTGGCCTTGACCCCTCGTCTTCGCGCGGTTCGACGCTCGAGGGGATCATCACATCCCCAGCAGATTCGGTTGCAGCTTGGCATAACCCTGCCCGTGCGCCCAGAGATCGAGAGGCGCCGACGCCAGTTCATCGACCAGGGGATCGGCGCGGCCGTTCTTTGTGAGGTCGATGGTCTTGATGTAGGTTTTGCAGGCTTCGCAGCATTCGACGCGAATGCAGTCGAAATCGCTGGCCGTAAAGACGGGGAGCCGGTTGTCGTTTTCCTCGCCGCATCCGGGACAAACCAGCCTGCGAAAATCCCATTCTGCGGTGCAGAATCCGCAGACCAGAGAGCGTGCTGCGCTCTCGCTCCTCTGGCGCAACACTCCCAGGCCGGGTTTGCGCCCGCAGAACGGGCAGGAGGCATACTTGCCCTCGGCCGGCGGCAAGGACGCGCGCGCGCGCAGAAGTTCCGCATAGGGCTGAAGGAAAGCCTGGGCGAGGAATTCCCGGGCATCGGAGGGAGCGCGCACTCTCCACGCCTGCTCGAGCAATTCGAACCAGTGGTTCTTTCCGGCTTCCTGCAGTCGGGAGGCCAACTCCGCCAGTCGCTCCGGTCCGTTTCTCTCAACCACCGACAGGAACGGGGCGAATTTCCCGGCCAGCATGGCGAGCTGTTCCGCGCCTGGGGCCGAAACATTCGACGTTTGTTTCGGAAGCAAACGCTCGAGGTCGCGATGCAATTGCTCCTGAAAGCGCGAAAGATGCAGGTAGAAGCCGAGGATTTCAGCCGCAAAAGCCTGTTGTTCGATCAGCTCCTGCGCACGCTCGAGGCGCCGCTGCCAGGGGGATTGGGGCATCCAGGTGATTATCCGACGCGCGCGTTTCACGTGGCAAACCAATCACGGAGTCCGGTTGTGATCCAGCCCAAACCCCTGGAAATTGCCATATGACGTGCCGAGCGGAGCGAGCAATGACCCTTCGATTGGACCTTCCGGGAGGCACCTGTCGGGGCTGACAAATTGACTCGCCGTTCAAACGGGTCTATATTTTGCCGCATCCAGGCGTAGAGCCTGTGCGCGCTGTGGGTGACGCGAAGGGCCGCAACCTTCAACCTCCGCACGACATCCTAATCATCCACAGCGGAGTGTTAACGGAGCTGTGCCGCGGTAGATTTGCCGGAGGTTGCAATGGAATTCTCCCGCAGGACCTTCCTCAAGGGCGCTGTTGTTGGGTGTGCCGGACTCTCCGCGCTGGGGTTCGATCTGACCCCGGTTTACGCTCAAACCCAGAGCTTGAAGATTTCCCGCGCCAGTGAGACGCGCAGCACCTGCCCGTATTGCTCGGTGAGCTGCGGCGTCATCATCTACACGCTGGGAGATAAGGCCAAGAACGCGATCCCGCAGGTGGTACACGTCGAGGGCGATCCCGATCATCCCATCAATCGCGGCACGCTCTGCCCCAAGGGATCGTCGCTCCAGCAGGACATCATGAATGACCGCCGGCTGCTGAAACCGCAGGTGCGGCGACCGGGAGCGACCGATTGGGAAGATATCACCTGGGAGCAGGCCTACGCCGAAATCGCCGAGAAGGTGAAGAAGACCCGCGAGGAGACATTCCTCGCCACCGATGCCGCCGGCAAAACTGTCAACCGCTGCGAAGGCATCGCCTTCACCGGCGGATGCACCGACACCAATGAGTTCAACTACCTGGTCGTCAAGACCATGCGCAGCCTGGGGGTCTGCTACCTGGAAAACCAGGCCCGGGTTTGACACGGCCCCACGGTCTCCAGTTTGGGGCCAACATTCGGACGCGGGGCGATGACCAATGGCTGGATCGACATCAAGAACACCGACATGATGTTGATCATGGGCGGCAATCCGGCCGAGAACCACCCCTGCGGCTACAAGTGGGTGATTGAAGCCAAGCTCCACCGCAATGCCAAATCGATTGTGGTCGATCCGCGGCTCACGCGGACGGCGGCGACGGCGGATTTCTATCTGCAGATTCGCGCGGGATCGGATATCGCTTTTCTGGGCGGGTTGATCAACTACGCCATTCAGAACGGCCGCATCGCGCATGATTACCTTGTCCACTACACCAACGCGTCGTTCATCGTGAAAGACGGCTTCAAGCTGCCGGAGGATGGCTTGTTTTCGGGCTTCGACCCGGCCACCCAGACCTACGACAAGACAACCTGGAACTACGAGGAAGGCGGCAATCTCACCGGCAAACCCGTCGCTCGGTCGCCGCAACCCGGGGCGATGCCGCCTCCTCTGGCGCTGCCGCCGCGGGTTGCCTTCGACACCTCCCTCCAGCATCCGCGCTGTGTCTTCCAGTTGCTGAAGAAGCAGTACGAACGCTACACCCCCGAGATGGTCGAGCGCATTACGGGCATTGCGCGGGATCAATTCCTCAAGGCTGCCGACATGTACACGTCCGTCCGCAAGGACGGCAGCCTGGAGAAGGTTTCGACTGTCATTTACGCCGTCGGATGGACGCAGCACAGTTTCGGCACACAGATCATCCGCACCGGGGCCATGCTGCAGTTGCTGATGGGCAACGTGGGGCGCGCCGGCGGCGGCGTCAATGCGCTGCGCGGACACTCGAATATTCAGGGCGCAACCGACCTGGCGGGCGTGTTCGACATTCTGCCGGGGTATCTCAAGATGCCCGGCCCCGCCGATACAGATCTGGCGGCCTTTTTGAAGCGCACCACTCCGACCGAGGCCAAGCCCGAGGGATGGGAGTCGTTCAACTACTGGTCGAACACCCCGAAATTCATGGTGTCGTTTCTGAAGGCGATGTACGGAAACGCTGCCACCAAGCAGAACGACTGGGCCTTTCACTACCTGCCGAAAATCGATCGCAACTACTCGTGGGTGAATCTGTGGAACGACATGTACGAGGGCAGGATCAAGGGCCTGTTCGCCTTTGGCATGAACGGAGTCATGATCGGGCCCGATTCGGAAAAAAACATTCGGGCGCTGAAAAAAGCCGATTGGCTGGTGGTGTGCGAGGTCTATCCGGATGAAACCAGCGAATTCTGGCGCGCGCCCATCATCTCGCCCGAGGAGATGAAGCAGATCAACACCACCGTCTACCGCCTGCCGGGGGCGGGCTTTGCCGAAAAAGACGGGACGTTTGTGAATTCGGCGCGCTGGCTGCAGTGGAAAAATGTCGCGCTGCCGCCGCCGGGACAGGCCAGGCTCGATCAGGAAATTCTGGCCACGATCTTTTTGAAAGTGCGCGAGCTCTATCAGAAGGAGGGCGGCAAGTTCCCCGACCCGATTCTCAATGCCGTCTTTTCCTACACCAATCCGTACAACCCGTCGCTCGCGGAAGTGGCGAAAGAGATCAACGGAAAAGCGCTCGCCGATCTGACCGATCCGAAGACCAATCAGACGATCAAGGCCGGACAACAACTGCCCGGCTTTTCCTGGCTCAAAGACGACGGCACGACTGCGTCGGGCAACTGGATCTATTGCGGCTCCTGGACCGAGGCCGGTGCGCTCACGCAGCGTCGTGGAACCGAAGATCCATCGGGTCTCGGCATCTATCCCAACTGGGCATGGTCCTGGCCGATGAACCGGCGAGTACTTTACAACCGCGCCTCGTGCGACATCAACGGCAAGCCCTGGGATCCGACTCGTCGCCAGGTCTGGTGGGATGAAGCGAAACAGTCGTGGGTGGGCAACGATGTTCCCGACTTCAAACCCGACTCGGCGCCGAAGGACAACATGGGGCCGTTCATCATGAATCCCGAGGGCGTGGCCCGGCTGTTCGTACCGCTCGGCGCGATGGCCGACGGTCCCTTCCCCGAGTTCTACGAGCCCACCGAGAGCCCGATTCTGAATCCGCTGCATCCCAATCAGTCGACCAATCCGGTGGTGAGGAGATTAAAAACGGATGCCGACAGATTCGCCTTGCCCGGGCAGGAGTTCAACGTCATCTGCACGACCTACCGCTTGACCGAGCACTATCACTACTGGACAAAGAACAATCCTATGAACGTGCAACTGGTGCCCGAGCCCTTTGTCGAGGTTCCGGCCGAACTGGCCGACCGCATGGGCATCCGCGGCGGAGAGAAAGTCAGGGTCACGAGCGCGCGCAGCCACTACATTGCCAAAGCCATGGTCACACGGCGCATCCGGCCAATGAAAATCGACGGCAAAGAAACCTTCCAGATCGGGATCCCGATTCACTGGGGTTTCCGCGGCATTGCGGAAGATGAAGGCAAGACGGCAAAGACGCTGACGAATCAACTCACGCCGACCACGATCGATCCGAATGCGTATACGCCGGAGTTTAAGGGATTTCTGGTGAAGATCGAGAAAGTGTAACCGCAGTTCGCACCGGTCCGCCGTCGGTTTCAGCCGACGGCGGAACCGAGGCTGACAAATGAAGGCTGACCGGCTACTATGAGCGACCGCAAAACACTTCAGGTAAGACAGATTTCGGGACACTCCGGGCCGTCTCCCGGTCTGGGCATGCAGCGCGATGCCGATGTCTGCAAGCTGGTCGACACCACGATCTGCATCGGCTGCAAGGCATGCGAGGTGGCGTGCGTCGAGTGGAACGACATGCCGTTCAGCCCGACCACGTTCGACAACACCTACCAGACGATGCCGTCGACCCGCTGGAATTTCTGGAACCTGATCAAGTTCAACGAACATCCGCGCGAGGACGGGACCATACAATGGCTGATGCGCAAGGATCAGTGCATGCACTGCGCCGATCCCGGATGCCTGCGCGCCTGCCCTGCCGACGGCGCCATCGTGCAATACACCAACGGCATCGTCGATTTCCAGCAGGAAAATTGTATTGGCTGCGAATTCTGCATCTCGGGATGTCCCTTCGACATCCCGAAATTCAATCCGGCGACGAAGAAAGTCTACAAGTGCACGCTCTGCTCGGACCGCGTGGGCCAGGGCCTCGAACCGGCGTGCATCAAGGCCTGCCCGACCGGCTGCCTGAAGTTCGGAACGAAAGACGACATGAAGTACATCGCGGAGGAGCGCGCCAGTCAACTGCGCAACAATTTTGGATTTGAAAAGGCCGGAGTCTACGATCCGCAGTCGATTGGCGGCACCCACGTCATCTACGTACTCCACGACGCCGAAAATCCCGAGCACTACGGCGGCCTGCCCCGGAATCCCGTGATCCCGTGGGCCTACACGGTCTGGAAATGGTTCTTCAAGCCGATACTGGGCGGACTGGCGCTGTTCGGCGGGATCGGAGTTTTGCTGCATTATGTGACGGTCGGTGCCCGCCGCCCGCAGCCGGAACCACCGCTGAAGCAGGAGGGTGGCGATGTCCACCGCAGTTGAACACTTCGACGACAATGCCCGCAATGCCTTCGACCGCATCGGCCAGACCGAAGTCCACCAGGGCGAGCTGTTGCGCCATCCCGTCTACACCCGCTTTCTGCACTGGATGGTCGCCCTGTTTTTCTTCCTCGCTCTGTTGTCCGGATTCGGAGTTTATCTGCCCTGGCTGTTCCGCTGGTTCACGCCGGTTTTCGGCGGAGGTCCGCTGGCGCGCGAGCTGCATCCGTGGTTCGGACTGGGATTCGTGATCTTCTTCGGACTGCAGGCGCTGAACTGGATTCGGCCGATGGCGTGGACCGCGGCGGATTCCCACTGGATGCGCAATCTCAGGAGCATGGTCGCGGGCAAGGAAAAAATGGAACCGCCGGATACGGGCTTTTTCAACGGCGGGCAAAAATTGATGTTCTGGGAGATCGTCGCCGGATCGGTCGTCCTCCTCATCTCCGGCATCATTCTGTGGATGGGCGCACCCACATTCGGCCGCTGGCCGGTGGCGGTCAGCTACGTGCTGCACGACATCGCCGCGCTGATCATGCTGGGCGGTATATTCATCCACATCTATTTGAGCACCTTCGGTGAGCCCGGCACCTTTCGAGCGATGATCCGCGGCACGGTGAGTGAAGCCTGGGCCTGGACTTTCCATCCCGCCTGGTACAAGCAAGTCACCGGCCGCGATCCCGTCGAGGCCTGTGAAGATGCGCGCCAGCGGGGCCAGTTCGCCAGCCATTGACACTCCCCAGGCCTGAAGGCGGGGGATTCTTGCCTGGGCCCTGCTGGCCTCGAAGCCAGGTCTCGGGACCGGTCCACAAGCGCCAGATCCAGGCGCATGCCAGCGCAACACCGATCGCTACGATGGAATTTTTGCGTTGGACTCCCGCCTCCGTATGCGGGCAAAGTAATGTCATCGCTTCTGTACAGTCCGAGAAGACTGCCAAACCTTACAGTTTGGTTTCTCCCACGAGTGAGGTCCTTTGGTCCATCGGACCGAGTCGTCTGGCAGCTAAAAACCGCTGCACCCGTTGGCAACAATTCTGGCGGAGCAGCCTTTCAGCGAGGGAGACATGTTACCCGAGAAAACACCGGTGACCCTGCGTACCGTTGCTGAACGCGTCGGTCTGGCGCCCTGCTCGGTTTCCGCAATTCTGAACCATACCCCCGCTTCCCGGGCGATTCCGCAGGCGACGAAGGAGCGCGTGTTCCGCGCCGCGGCCGCCTTGCATTATCGTCCCAACCTCTGGGCGCGCTCCTTGCGCACCAAACGCACGCGCATGGTCGCCGCCGTCAGTTCGGATTTCGGTGCGGGAAAGGTGGCGCGGGTCATTGCCGGACTGCAGAGCCGCTTGAACCGGAGCGGATATCTGCTCGTACTGGGAATGCTCGATTCCTCCGACGCCAACCATGCCTGCGCACAGTTCGAACAGCGCGGCATTGAGGGAGTGGTGGCGATCGATGTCCCGGTCCCGCTCCCGTTCGACCTGCCGGCTGCGTACGTCGATGTGGGCTACATGAACCTGGTGGACCCTTTGAGCAATGAAATGCAGGCGTGGCTCTCGGAACTGGGAGCATCCGCCGCCGAGACCGTCATCCGACAGATTGAGAAAGACACTGCGGGGAAAACAACCAGGGTGGGGCCGAAGCTTCCCCCCGCTCGCTCGGATGGGCTCGAGGCGGGCCTGGGTCGCGAAGTGGACGCCCGCGAAAGCGCTTGATCGCCAGGTCTGCCTGGTCGGGCCAACGTCCCCACCGAGGCCCCGGCGCGCAGGGCCGCGCACACGGCATATTCAGGCTCGGCCGCTGTGCGCTCTGGCTTTCTCGAGAATCCGGAACAGCAGCAGCCACCGCTTCACGTTTGTGGTCATCAGGAAGTTTTCCTTCACGTGCTCGCGCCCGCTCACTCCGATGCTGCGCGCAAATTCCGGGTGCGTCAGCAGGTAGCGGATCTGAAATGCGCATCCCTCCACGGAGTGCACCAGGACTCCGGTCAGCCGGTGAATCAGTTGATTGGGGATGCCGCCGACGGCGCTGGCAATCGTCGGCTTGCCTTTCCACAAGGCTTCCGTCACGGTAAGACCGAATCCTTCTTTCAGCGATTTCTGCACCACGACCGTGGATGCGCGCTGGATGGCGTTGATCTCAAGCGCACACCAGGGAGGGAGGTCGAGGATGATGATGTCGGGATCATTCCCTGCCGCCTGTTTCACCTCCTCGAGCACCACCGCGCCCTCGGGATCGTCGCTGGCTCCGCCGCCGGCGAGCACCAGCTGGCAATCCACATATTTCTTGGCGAGTTTGTACGCCTGGACGACGCCCACGGGATCCTTGAGCCGGTCGAAGCGAGACACCTGAGTCACGATCGGACGCGAGCGGTCGATGCCGAACTGGTCGCAAATCTGCTGCACCTCGGAATCGGGCAGCTCCTTGTTCTTTTCCGAGAGCGGATCGATGCAGGGATAGAACAAATACTGGGGGATGGGCAGCCGGCGGGCAAACGACTGCGCAGAAAAAATGGCCGCGTCATATTGCTCGACGAAGGGCCGCAGGAATTCCCAAACCCTGGCATCGGGATTGGAAAGATCGATGTGACATCGCCATACCCAGTGGGCCTCGGACTCCGGTTTGGAACGGACCAACCCCGCCGGCTGGGGGTCATGGATCACCACCATCTGTTCCTCAAAGTGCATGCGCTCGCGATTCTGCTCGTTGTACATCAGAAAGATTTCCTGCGCCGACTTCGTCAGATCGTAAGGCGCGCCATGCAGTGCGTTATGAAACGCCTTGGTGATCTCGAAAAAGTCGTTGCCGCCGGTGATCACATCCCAGTGCGTGGGCACTTCGAGCTCAGAAAGCAGAGGCACCATGCGATTGAGCATCTCCGCCACTCCGCCGCCCACCGCGGTAGAGTTCACCATCTTGATGGTTTTCCCCTTCAACTCCCTGGCGAGAAAGCGCAGGGTATCGAGCTGTCCCTGTCCGACGATCGCCTGATAGTCGTCGAGATGCGGCGGAGGAGGGGGCGTGGGAGGCGTGAGAACGCTGGCCGGAAGCAGCCGATGGTTTGGCCGATCGGTAGCCCTGCGTGCGGGATGCGGCTTCGCCGCCGGTCCGGCCCCGTTTCCGGATTCGCCCGGCTTTTGTGGGTTGACGGTTGGGGTTGCCGAAGTGGCGCTCCGGTCCTCAAACTTCATCTTCGCCGTCCTAACTTTTCATCACCCGGGAGACGATGCCGGCTATCTGCCGCCGGACCCCCTCCGTGGTGTTGGTGTAGAAATCGATTCGCTCGATCGCATCCGCGGCTTCCTCGAGCCCGGCTTCTTCTTCCAGCCACCGCGAGAAGTCATTCGACATGCGATGGATCCGCAGGCGCGCCTCAATGAAGTGGTGATGAATGGAATGCACGCTCACCTGATTGATGCCGTCAAGAAATCCCTTCAGGGTATCGGTAACGAATACCGTCGGCAGCACGACAATTTCGGAAGCGCAGAAGTAAAACGGCTCATTCGCCAGCCGCGAACCCGATCGCGTGTGGCCCTCGAGGAATTCGTCGATGATTTCCACCATTCGGCGCCGCAGGCCCTCGATGGCGGTAAACTCGCGTACATCCACGCCGGCCAACTGCTCGGCAAGCGCCGGTTCGTGGCAGGCGGAAAGACTCCAGTGAGCGAAGTCGTTGGAGAATCCATGCCGGATGAAGTGATGCTCCTGCAGGGTACGAAATGTATGCTGGAAGATCGAATCCTCGGGACAGGTTTCGATCCCCTCGAGCAGTTCGGAAAGCGTATTCGCTTTCTGCCGGCCGATGCGCAGCAGGTGCTCGGAGGAGTTGAAGTAGAACGCTTTTTCGGGTTTGCGCATCATCTAGAGGCGGACGTTTCCCTCACGATTGCTTGGAGTTTAAACCGCCGCCCCTCCGGGAGAACGAAAGGCCCTCGCCACAGCCGGCGGTAGCGGGCGCGCCTAGCCCGCCGAGGCGCCTGCCCTGAACCTGCTCCCGCCCGTTTCCTCCGGGACCTCGAGCCGGACCTCGCACAACTCTCCGATCAAGGTGGCGGCCCAGCGGTACACATTGTGCTCGCGAATGACCTTGCGCATTCGTTGCATGCGCAGCTGCTTCTCTTCCGAGTCCATCTCCACCGCGGCGCGAATCGCCTCCGCGGTCTGGTCAATGTCGTAGGGATTCACCTGCAGGGCATCGCGCAATTCCCGGGCCGCACCGGTGAAACAGCTCAGGATCAACACTCCGCGTTCGTCCGCCCGCGTCGCCACAAACTCTTTGGCCACCAGATTCATGCCGTCGTGCAGCGAAGTCACCAGGCAGAGATCGGCGGCGCGGTAATACGGCTCAATTTCTTTGTGGCTGTGCTGGCGATTGAGCAGGGCAATGGGCTTCCATTGGCCGGACTGGAAGCGCCAGTTGATGCGATCGGCCTCGGCCTCGATTTCCGCCTCCAGATCGCGATAACGCTTGATGTGGGTTCGGCTCGGGGCTCCGATCTGGACAAAGGTGAACACACCCTGATATCGCGGATATTTCTCGAGGAACCTTTCGATGGCCAAAAACCGCTCCAGGATTCCCTTGGTGTAATCGAGCCGGTCGACACCCACCCCCATCAAGGCTGCGTTGATGCCAAGGCTCTTCAGCAGCGCGGCGCGCTCTTCATAGGCCGACTGCGGCGGCGGCGAGACTTGCCGGTCGGTGGACTCCACGCTGATGGGGAACGGGTGCACGGTCGTGTGATGGTCGAGTCTCTGCACGGTGGAGTGATCCCAGTCGATCCGTGATTCGACGCTGCGATCCACGGTCTGCAGAAAATTGGTGCAATGCGCCTGAATATGGAATCCGATGAGATCGGCGCCAAGCAAACCGTCCACCAGCTCGCGCTGCCATGGGCAAATCCCGAAAGCCTCCGGATTCGGCCACGGAATATGCCAGAAGATCGCCAGGCGCGCATCCGGCCGGCGCTGCTTGATCATGCGGGGCAGCAGCGCGAAGTGATAGTCCTGCACCAGCACCACCGGATGGCTGACGTCTTCCATCTCTTCGAGCAGCGCATTGGCAAACTTGCGGTTGACCTCCTGGTAATACTTCCAGTCGCCCGGACGAAATAAAGGACGCGCGTGGGCGATATGGCAAAGCGGCCAAAGGCCTTCGTTGGCAAAGCCGTAGTAATAGCCTTCTTCCTCTTCCTTGGAAAGCCAAACCCGACGCAGGGTGTAGTGCGGGTCGTCGGGCGGAACCAGCAAGCGGTCGTGCGCGTCCACCATTTCCATGTCGGCGTCGCCGGAACCGTGCGCGACCCAGGTTCCATCGCAGGCATAAAGCACGGGTTCGAGCGCCGTGACCAATCCGCTGGCGGGAACATTTACGCCAATCGATTTGCCGCTGCGGGTGTGCAGGTAAGGCTCGCGGTTCGAAACTACAAACAGGCGCCCGTCTTCCAGCCGCGCGCGCACGTGTACCGCCAGCCGGTCCGCCGTCCAGCTCGATTCCGCCGATTCCCTCAGGCGGGCTTCCAATTCCGCAGCGGAGCGCGCCGTGTTGAGACTCTCGGCCAAGGTGGCCACCTCGCGCGCCAAGGGACGAAACAGATCGAGATCGAGCGGCTTGATGCGCGCCGACATGGCCCGGCCCGTGCGCAAGGCCTTGATCCAGTGCGCCGTCCTCGCGATCGGTCCGGCGATGCTCCAGCGCACGATCAGCAGCGTGATGAGCACGATCAGGAATACATGGGCGAGCGCGCTGAGGAATGTGTCGCGCCAGATTCTCAGACTCTCGGCGCGGATGTATCCCGAGTCATGCACAATGGCCAGGCTGCCGATGAGCTGGTCCCCGTTGTGCAGGGGCAGCGCGTAGATGTGGATGGAAGCAGTCCCCATCCGCAGAAAAGCCTTCGTGTCGCGATTTTCCCTGAGCGACTCGAGCACAATCAGCGGCGCGCTTTCCATGAGCGGCTGCAGATCGGTGGTCACCGCAATCGGATGTCCTTCGGGATCGTAGACCGCCAGCCCGGCGAGGTGTTCGCGGTTGGCGAATTGCTGCACCGTCTTTTGCAGGGTGTGCTGGGCATCGCGCTCCAGGTCCCGTTCCACGTTGCGCGCGAGACTCTCTCCTAAAACCCCGGCACGCCGGTCAAGATCCCGCCGCATACCCCGGTTCAGCATCACGACCTGGTAATACGACGAGCACAACGAAACCAGCGTGACACCGACAATGAGAGAAACAATCAGTCGAGCGCTGAGCAGTCTCATCTATACAGGACCTCGGTCGTACCCGCGAGAGATCACCACGGCGGGAGTGCCAACACATCGGCAAAAAGCCAATAGTTCGGTTTTCTCTTGCGCGGTCCTGGAAGCCGCGTCAGGAGACGAAGCGCCATGACAGTGGCGGTGCGCACGCGAAGGATCGAAGCCTTCGCGTCAATCCGGTACCGTGACCAACAACATTCAGAGGACAGGGACCGGGCAAAGGTTGCACTGCGCTTGCCAAACGGAAAGCCCTTCATCTCCAACAGGTTGGGGGCAAGTGGAGCCAGGCTGGAGTGTAATTATTTCCCACTGCAGGCCAATCGATGGTTTAGGAACCCGCGCGTCAACTCCAGCTCAGAGTGCTGATTGAGTCCGGAGACAGCGCCAGCTCGGCGATCTGATTTGCCTGCCTCAGGTGGATAGTCTTCCCCTCACCTTTGTTGATAACGACCATCACCTTCTCCCCGTCAGGGTTTTCAAAGGCGGCCTGGGCAAGGCCTTCGACCCGGCTGGACGACTCCACCCGCCGGGCCCCGCGCCGCACATGGCGGGAGAAATGCGCAAATGCCCAGTACTGCCCGCTGCGCGTAATCTCCCGGGTCTCGGAGTGGATGGTCACCATTCCGCCGCACGAAAACGGACCGATATTGGGCCGCCCCTTTTCGTCGAGAAACGATACCAGTACCTCGCCGACACCAAGCTCGGTAATCGCCGT
>Ga0123356_10004222_pt1 | contig 14858 bp, 17 predicted proteins | sample TergutEmb28metaG_2_FD_92546 | JGI IMG/M metagenome (GOLD analysis project Ga0123356, IMG submission 92546) | Embiratermes neotenicus P3 segment gut microbial communities from Petit-Saut dam, French Guiana - Emb289 P3 | ecosystem: Host-associated > Arthropoda: Insects > Digestive system > Gut ... | reverse complement strand
CTAAATACTAACATTTTGTCCTCCTAAAACAGTTAAATTAAGCTCTTTAGCGATTTTTATCATACCGCTGTCAAATGATATTATTGGAAATCCTAATCTTTTAGCAGTTTCCAAGTAAAAAGCGTCATAAGCATAAATTTTATAGTTCCATGCGATTTCAAGTGTTTTTTCAAGATCTATTTCTACCATTTTTAACGGTATCTTTTTGAAATTCTGAATAAGTTCAATCATTTGATCTTTTGTAGTAATAATGCCTTTACGCATCATTCTTGTTAATGCATTGGCAATTTCACATGATATAATATTCGGTGACATAATTGTCGCACCTTTTGTACAATTTATAACGATTTGCGCTTCTGGTTCATCGGCAATAACTGCGATTATTGCGCTGTCATCCAATATAATATCCATAACAATAAAGATACCACGAAAAACAAAGATTATCAAGGCAAAAAAGCAAAGTCTTTCCAGACATTTATAAAAAAACCTCCCCCACGGTTACGAGTTAACTAACATAACACTCTGAAAAAGCACGCCCGAAAAGGTGAAAAGACCGTTACAGCAGCGGGGACGCGTAGAAAACAAGAGAAATTTAACCACGACACGAACCGGCGCTTTGCAGCGCCTTCACGAACCGGTTGTAAGATAGCAAACGACAAGTTCGTGAGTGTTCGTTTGGTTCGTGGTAAAAAAAAATGGAAGCAGCTTCCATTTTCCAGGATTCTCGCGGAGGCTTGACAATATCATCTTTAGAGATATAATTTATATAATGGACGAAAAATTGTATCTTGACCGTTTAGACAAGATAATCACATTATTGGAGGAAATCGCAAAACCTCCTTCTCTTGCGTCAAGAATTGTAAGTGGGATTGCTACAGGTGCTGGAATACTCGGCGTGTTAGGAATTATTGATATTTTAAAGAATTGGTTTGGAGGATAAAATGGTTTTACAATTAGTTTTGTCGATAGCCCTGATTGTTTGCAGTATTGCTTTATTTTATGCAAGTAAAAGATTAAAAAAAATCAAATAGTCCCAATTTACTACAGGGGATTTGCAAGGATTCTCGCGGAGAGCGCGGAGGAAGACAAGAGAATTAACCACGAACGACACGAACCGGCGCTTTGCAGCGCCTTCACGAACTGGTGGTTCGATATCAAACGACAAGTTCGTGAGTGTTCGTTTGGTTCGTGGTTGAAAAGAGGCGGAGTTTTTAGTACAACTCAGAATGAGAGCCGGTGCGGTAAAAGACAACTTTATTAGCCGCTTTTTCAATGCGGTAAATGAGGAGCCAGTCCGGTTCAATGTGACACTCCCACCAGTTTTTATAATTTCCATGCAGGGGATGGTTTTCGTGTTTAGGTAAAAGCTGCTGTTCATTAAGAAGCAAGCCCATAACTTCGTTGAGTTTGCTTATATCCTTGTTTTGTTTTTTCATAAGTTTGCGGTCTTTTTTAAAAGCACCATAGTATTCAGGGGTACGCACTTATTTGATTTTCTCCTGATGTTTAATCGTCTGCGTCTAAATCAGCAAGCATTTCTTCAAGATTATTAAAAGATTTTAGAGTATTTGGGATTTTGCCTGCAAGCATATCGTCAACTTCTTTAATGCCGGCTTTTGTTTCGGCATTATAGAGCGGCTCACCTGTAATGGGGTCACGGAGTTTAGCGCAAATAGGGCAATCTTCGGACAATATGTCAGCTTCCTTTTCGGCTTTTTTCTTGAGGTAGCTCACAAAATCAATAACCTGAGAGGTATAGTCTTCGGGAAGGGAATTAATTATCTTAAAAAGGTCATTATAAACATGTTTTGCAACCGGCATTTTTATATTCCTAATAGTTTGACTGATGTAATTGTAATATAAAAACAATAAAAAATCAAGAGTATATAGCCAGCCTGTTGTAGAAAAACCCAATATCCGCTAAAGTAAACCAACATGAATATCTGGTTCGCCACAAACAACAATCACAAAAGAATTGAGCTGGAAGCCATACTCGGCACAACATTAAAAATCCCCGTTCAGGAAGGATACGTCTTTAATCCCGATGAAACAGGCGATACTTTCTGTGATAATGCCCTGATAAAAGCGCGCGAATTAAAAAAACTGCTTAAAAACAAGGATGATTTTGTCATAGCGGACGATTCCGGTCTCTGTGTCGATGCCCTTAGCGGCAGACCGGGTGTTTTATCGGCACGTTACGGCGAAAAAAACGGAGTTGTACCAACAAGCCTGCAGCAAAACAGTTTGCTGCTTGATGAATTGGGAGACAACCCAATGCGAAGCGCTCGTTTTGTCTGCACGATGGTTCTTTTACTGGAAAACGACCGTTTTATAATTGTGCAGGAAACACTTGAAGGGCAGATTGTAAAAAGAGACGGTGTTAAGGGAGACGGCGGTTTTGGATACGATCCGGTTTTTTTCATCCCCGAATTTAACCGCACCCTCGCAGAACTTTCAGCCGAAGAAAAAAATATGATAAGCCACCGCGGAAAGGCAGGAAAGCTGATTGCAAAATATATATGTCAAAACTAATACTTTCATCAGAACTTAATGAGCCCCAGCTTAAAGCCGTTCGTACAATCGAAGGTCCCGTACTGATTATCGCGGGCGCGGGGTCTGGTAAAACAAGAGTTATCACATATCGCATCGCGCATATGCTGGATAAGGGAATCCCGCAGTCGGCGATACTCGCGCTTACTTTTACAAATAAAGCGGCGCGTGAAATGGAAACAAGAGTTAAAGAATTAACCAGAAAAAAAATGCAAAGCCTTACCGTTTGCACATTTCATGCCTTTGGATTAAAAGTGATAAGCGAAAATTATGAGCTTCTTGGATACAGAAAGAATTTTTCTATTTATGACGAAACAGATAAAATGACGCTTATAAAAGAATCATTGCGTGAATGTAAAATGTTCTCACCTAAAATTAACTTATACGAACTAAGCCAGTATTTTTCCAAAATAAAAACAGGTCTTGCAAAATGGACGGATGATGCAAATATGCAGTCTGTTTACGATGAATACCAGAGCGGATTAAAAATATACAATGCGCTTGATTTTGACGATCTTTTAACAATTCCGCTTGCATTATTCGAAAATCATGATGATGTTTTGCAGAAATACAGGCAAAAATACAAATATATAATGGTTGATGAATTTCAGGATACCAGTTTTCTTCAATACAGATTGATGAAACTCCTTGCAGGCAGTGAAAATGCCAAAGGAGGTCCCCACTGCTGCGTTGTAGGCGATGACGATCAATCTATCTATTCATGGAGAGGCGCTAATTACGAAAATATTTTAATGTTCGAGCAGGATTTTCCTTCACGTATCGAAATAAAACTTGAACAGAACTACCGCTCCACTACCACAATCCTTGATGCCGCAAACGGCGTAATTTCACATAACACAGGCAGAAAAGAAAAAAACCTGTGGTCTCCCAAAGAAGGCGGCAAACCAATAGAACTTTTCTATCCGGAAAACGAAAGGGCAGAAGCCGGTTTTATTGCCGATCAAATAACACAGTTAAAAATCATGGAAGGTTTCAATTACCATGACATCGGCGTATTAACCAGGACAAACTCCCTTGCGCATAATATCGAAGAGGCTTTTCTTGCAGAAAACATCCCCTACCGCGTATCGGGGGGAACCAGTTTTTTCCAGCGCAAGGAAATAAAAGATATAACTTCCTATCTGCGTATCATTGCCAACAGCGACGATGATGTCAGTCTTTTACGCATCATTAACACTCCGCGAAGAGGCATAGGAAAAACCACAATCGCTTCTTTAAATGAAATTTCCTCCAAAAATAAAATAAGCACATGGGGTTCTATTATGCGTTTAAATTACAGCCGCGCAGGAGGACAGCTTTTTCATGACAGCAAATCCGCAACAGAACTGGAAATATTTGCGGAAAAAATTGAAGGCTGGAAAACACTTTTTCTGGAACGCAAGTCACAGGATGGCAAACCATGGCGGCTTTCTCAATGTGTGCGCACATTAGTCGATGATATCGACTACTGGAGCTATCTTGTATCAGAGCACAGCAAGGATGAAAAAAAAGCCAGATGGAAATTCAGCAATATCGAATATTTTATCCGCATGATCGAATACTGGGAAAGCGATCCCGATAATCTTGACGCCGGGCTTTACCCCTGGCTCAACAGAATTAGCCTTATCACAAGAGACGACGGAGAAGACGACAATGAGGGCAAGGTCAATCTTATGACTATCCACGCCGCAAAGGGACTTGAGTTTCCCGTAGTGTTTATCGCCGGCGCCGAGGACGGGCTTATTCCCCACGAAAAAAGTATTTTGGAAGAAGAAGAAAACAACGAATACAGTTCGATTCAGGAAGAACGCCGTCTCTTTTACGTTGCAATCACGCGCGCGCGGGAAAAACTCTTCATAACAAGCGCTCAAAAACGCCGTTATCTGCAATCAGAAAAAGAATGTTCCCCCTCCCCTTTCCTTGACGAAATCCCCAAAGAGCTGATAATCTACCACGAAAAAAAATCTTCGATAGCAACCGAAGAAGAAGCCGAAAAATACATCGCCAAAATGCGCGAAATGTTTAATTGAAGATGAATTACCGGGACTGCATCATCACTTTACGAAGTGCTTTATTAATACGTGTTTGGTATCCTTTTCCCCCTGATTTATACCATGTTAAAACATCAGCATCAATTTTTATTGAAACAGATATCTTTACAGGTTCTATTTTCCAAAATTCAGAATGAACAGGCTTCATCCTGGCAATTTGTTCGGCGGTTAACTTCGGAGAATCCTCGGTATATTTAATGGGAAAATTCATTATTTCAATTAGCCGTTCATCACTTAACTTTTTTGAAGTAATCATTGTATTCCTCCTGTTCATCATTATCCGCTTGCCGGGCGGAAATTAATCTTATTCGCTCTCTGAGAGTATAAAAAGCAATTATATAAAGCACACCATTGAGACACCCAATACCATAATACCGATCCTCTTGATCGGAATGTTTTACATCATAACCTTCAAGAAAAGCAGGATCATCAAAAACCTCCAGAATTTCATTAAATGAAAAACCGTGGTCTTTTTTATTTAAACGATCTTTTTTCTCATCCCATTCAAAACGACCGTCTTCACTAATGATTGTTTTTCCCATAATTAAATATACCCTAAACTATATATATTGTCAAATATATACTAAAAAATATATCACCAAAATGCGCGAAATGTTAACCACATTCTTTCGTTTGTAAATATCCGCCATTTTTTATTAATATCCGCAGGCTATTTTCATGCAAAATTCTTTAAAAAAAAGCTAAAGTTCTTTTGCTCATTTTCCGAAAATAAGGGTGACGGATTGTGTCATTGGATGGTAATTCCGCGGTTACCTGAAAGGCTCAAACCAACCGGTTTGAAAATCTGTCAAACAGGAGCAAGGATGCTTCTGTAACAGTATCAAGGAGGATCTTATGATCATCAATCACAACCTTTCTGCGATGTTTGCGGACAGGTCCCTCAAGGTAACACAAGTTTACCTCAACAAAAACATGGAGAAACTCTCCTCGGGTCTTCGTATTAACAGAGCTGGCGATGATGCGTCAGGACTGGCGGTTTCCGAAAAAATGCGGAGCCAAATACGTGGTCTTAATCAAGCTTCACAAAACGCACAGAACGGCATCTCGTTTATCCAGGTTTCAGAAGGCTATCTTCAGGAATCCCAGGACATTCTTCAGCGTATCAGGGAACTGTCTGTTCAGGCTGCAAACGGTATTTACAGCGAAGAAGACAGGCTCTATATCCAGGTCGAAGTTTCCGGTCTTGTGGCAGAAATCGACAGGATTGCCAGCCATGCCCAGTTTAACGGCATGAACATGCTCACAGGACGTTTTGCCCGCCTTACAGGCGAAAACGTCGTAACCGCTTCCATGTGGCTCCATATCGGCGCCAATATGGATCAGCGCACACAGGTCTTTATCGGTACCATGACCGCCAAGGGCTTGGGTATCCGCCAGAGCGACGACTCCTTTATTACCCTGCAAACCCCGGATGATGCTAACAGGACCATCGCTGTTGTGGACGCAGCTCTCAAAACCATCAACAAACAGAGGGCAGATCTTGGTGCTTATCAGAACCGTCTGGAACACTCAGTTCGCGGACTTGACATCGGCGCCGAAAACCTGCAGGCAGCAGAATCCAGGATTAGGGACACCAATATGGCCAACCAGATGGTTGACTATATCAGGGACCAGATCCTGAACCAGGCTGGAACAGCCATGCTTGCGCAGGCAAATCAGAGGGCAACTTCGGTATTGTCATTACTGCAGTAATGTAGTATAATTATCTTATAGGGGAGACCTGACAACTCACCCGTGGACAAAGTTTCAGGCTCCCCTACTCTGACGTATTTACGGCACCCAAGGATTTCCTGGGTGCCGAAAGTGATCTTTGACAAAAACTCTCCTGGCAGCAGGCGTGGGACATTTCAGAACGTGTTTTTCTATAAGAAAGACCCGTTTCGTTCTGTTTGCGGACAATGGGAAAGCTCAATCTGTCGATTGGCGCGAAACTGACCCAAAAAGCCGCTTCCACGGAACGGCTCCGGCATGGATAGCCGGAGCTAAGCTAACATGGAGGGTATATTATGATTATTAATCACAACATGAGCGCCATTTACGCTGATCGTCAGCTTGGCGTAACCCAGGAAACGTTGACCAAAAACATGGAGAAATTAAGCTCCGGTATGAGGATCAACCGTGCAGGTGATGATGCATCAGGTCTTGCTGTCTCTGAAAAAATGAGAAGCCAGATTCGCGGATTGCTTCAGGCCGAACGCAATATCCAAAACGGTGTGTCCTTTATTCAGGCAACTGAAGGCTATCTCCAGTCAACACAGGACATTCTGCACCGTCTTAGGGAATTATCTGTACAGTCAGCTAACGGCATCTATTCCGATGAGGATCGCATGCAGATCCAGGTTGAAGTGTCACAGATGGTTGACGAGATTAACCGCATTGCAAGCCATGCTCAGTTTAACGGCATGAACTTGCTCACAGGTGCATTTGCATTTGATTCGCCGTCCGGCAGAATTATGCAGCTGCAGGTTGGCGCAAACATGGATCAGAGTGCAAGGATCTATGTAGGCGATATGACCGCTACTGCTCTTGGTTTGACTGACTCTCAGGGTAACGAAGGCAAACTTTCAATTGCCAGCCCCGCAGAAGCAAACCTTGCTATCGGTACAGTGGACAGTGCATTAAAGGTTGTTTCAAAACAACGTGCAGACCTTGGCGCTTATCAGAACCGTTTCGAAATTGCCGCTCAGGGCGTTGCAATTGCAGCAGAAAACCTGCAGGCTGCCGAATCCCGGATTAGGGATACAAACATGGCGTCAAAGATGGTTGACTACACAAGGGATACCATTCTGACCCAGACAGGCGCTGCAATGTTGGCACAGGCCAACCTGCGCACCCAGTCGGTGCTGCAGCTGCTTTCGTAGTTCTGCTTATTTAAAAACAATAACGATTTAAGAGGCTTCTGGACGTCGTCTTTTTATCGTTAGAATGAGAGCCGGTGAAGTTCGCGCCTTCACCGTGTTTTTCACATTCTGAGGATGTACGGTCTTTCTGCCAAGGATTGGCGGGAAGAAAAAGAGCAGGGTTAGCCGTGCTCTTCTACATGGAGGTTTAAAATGTCAACTGTAGCAAGCGTGGGATTTGTCTCACAAATGCCGCTCCCCGATTCTCTTGGGCAGCCGGCAAAATCGGAAAAGGTAAGACCCCAGGTTCAGCAAACCCAAATTGTTGATTTGGAGCGAATAGGAAACGCTCTGAGCAAAAAACTGCAATTTGTGGTGGATCACAGCTCAAACGATGTGGTTATCAAGGTAATTGATAAAGAAACCGACAGGGTGATCAAAGAAATACCGCCCGAAGAACTCCAGCGGTTACACAGGAATTTAAGAGAGGCTATAGGTTTATTGTTTAACGAAATGGTGTAACAGAAGCAAGCAGTTATAACTGCAGTTAAGCACAATCTGTAGTGGGGAGGCAGAACTATGTCCGATATTTATATTCCAGGAATCAGGAGCAGGTTTAATACTGATCAAATCGTAGAAGACCTGATGAGTATTGAACGGATTCCCAGAAACCGCGTACAAACCAACATAGACACTCTTCAAATACAAAAAAGCTACTGGCAGGAAGTAGGCCGCCGTATTAACACTCTTGCGGAAAGCTCAAGGCAGCTCTACTCTTTTCAAAATCCTTTTAATGAAAGAATCGCCCGCTCAAGCGACGATGCCGCAATCACCGCGATTGCGACAAGGGAAGCATCCGAACAATCAATGCGTTTTACAGTAAAACAAACTGCGGCGGCAGACCGTTTTCTTTCTCAGCCTCTTGACGAGAGGATGAGAATAGAAGCCGGTACCTATAAATTTACTGTCGGAACCGATGAAATTTCAATTGATTTTCGCGGCGGCACCTTAAGGGATTTTGTTGATATTATTAACCGCCGCGGGCGGGATAAAATAGCGGCTTCGCTTATTGCGGTGCAAACCGGAACAAGATCACTTTTAATCGAAGCAAAGGAAACAGGCTCCGCGAACAGGCTTGGATTTTCAGCAGATATGGCAGACCTTGCCGTTACCATCGGCATGATGGAACGCACCAACGATACGCAAAGAAGCATAACAATAAGCGATAATACCGTAAATAAAAGCGGGCAAAATGCGCAAAGTACAAAAGTAAACGACGGAGTTTTACAGGTTTCGCCTCTTTCTGCCGCTTCCCTGCCCTTAAATATGTCCATAGAAGCAAATTCTAAACTTGTTTTACGGCTTGAAACACAAACAAGGGTAGAAACAAACGATGCATTAACCGTACAGGGACCTCCTCCGGGACCGGATGTTCCGGCAGGTTCTGTAACCTACGGCGGAATAACAATAGAAAATAATCCGTCTACAGCGCCCATGCCCGAATGGCAGCCGCCTCCCGTACCTGTCCGCAGAGACGATATGTCGGTTCTATCACTTGTTTTTTCCGACGGCACTTCCGCGAAACTTCCCGCGATAACAGACTCAGGCGCATTTACTTCAAGACAATATAACCTTGCAGAAATTGCAGGCGGCAAAACAATAGTTTCAATAAATATCGAAAATGCCAACACACACCGCGAAGTTTCTGTCGGCAAAATAGAAGTATTTGACCCGGCAACAAGCGGCGGTTTACGTCCTTTAAACGCGGTTTCCTCTTCACGTGACGCAATCATTTTAATGGAAGGCATAGAAATAACACGCCCTACAAATAACATAAACGATCTTATTCCCGGCGTAACATTGAATGTCAGGGGAACAACAGACAGACCTGTAGAGCTCAATATCCGCGCCGATCTGGAAAGCGTAAAAGATGCAATAATATCCTTTGTTGGAAACTATAACCGCCTTATGGCAGAAATAAACGTGCTTACAAGAAGAGATACGCGCGTTATAGATGAGCTTACATATTTAACAGCGGATGAAGCGTCTGCAATGAGGGAAAGACTCGGTACTTTTTCCGGGGACTCCACTTTAAACAGTTTTAGAAACAACCTGCAGCGGGCAGTAACAGCTCCCTACCCTACCAGCCTTGAACGGGAACTTTCACTTCTTGCGCAGATAGGCATAAGTTCCAATGCGGAAAGAAGCAGCGGTTACGATCCGTCTCGGCTGCGGGGATATCTGCAAATAGACGAAAAAGCCCTTGATGCAGCCCTTGAATCAAAGATACCGGCGATCAAGGAGCTTTTTGCAAACGATACCACAGGCGACCTGCTCGCGGATACGGGAGTCGCGTTTAATGTGAATACCCTTCTAAGTCCTTTCACAGGAACAGGCGGCATCATTACATTAAAAACCAATACAATAGATTCACGGATTAATCAGGATGAAAGGCGCATCGCAACGCTGGATCGTCAGCTTGCTGCAAAAGAACAGGAACTGCGAATCCAGTTTGCCAGAATGGAATCGGCTTATGCCAGGATGGAACAGATGTCAAACTCACTTGATAATTTTAGTCAGCAAAATCGCGGCGGCAGATAATGGAAATAAGAATTAATGGCCAGACACTGGATGTAAATCTGGACAATGAAAAAACTGTAGGACAGGTTCTTGCGGGGCTTGAACAATGGTTATCTGATTCCGGCTATATCCTTTCACGGCTTTCGATTGACGGACAGGAAATAACGGCTTCTCAGGTAGAAGAAATATTTGTAAAAGAAATTGAAACCGTAAAAATCCTTGATATACAAACAGAAAACCTTGCCGACATTACAGCCTCCAGTCTTGTCACTCTCCTTGATGACATAAAGGAATATGAAAGCCTGGATTTTAACAATAAAACAAAATTCTTTGATACCTGGAAAGAAAGCGCGCAGGCACAGTTTATCTGCGCGGAAATAAACGATCTTTTTTCCCTGTGTACCGGCGCGTTTTCCAAAGGCGGCATAAGCGCAGAAAATCTGTATTCCATAACAGAGGAAAGAATCCGCGAGGTTAAAGAACCTGTAAATGAAATTAAAAACCTTGAAGCCTTATTAAACGAAGTATGCGAAAAACTTGTAGATCTCCCGCTGGATATTCAAACAGGAAAAGATTTAAAAGCCGCGCAAACAATGCAGCTTTTTACTTCTGTTACAGAAAAGATTTTCCGTATTTTTTATCAGCTGAATACTCAAGGGTATTTAACAGACAGCGAAGAAAATAAAATTATTGAACAAATAACGGATTTTGCCGGTATTTTAAAGGAACTGCTGGAAGCCTATGAAAAGAACGATTCTATTCTTGTAGGAGACCTTGCCGAATACGAAGCGTCTGTCAGGATAAAGAAGCTTTTTTCTGCTATTTTGGAAAACATCAGGAGTGAAAAATGATAATCAATTTATTTCCATTGCAGATATCCGCGTCAGATTTTGCCATGGATTCGTCCGTTTCTCCTGCACAGGTTGTTATTTTTATGGTAGTTTTTGCCGTTATAATCGGTATTCCCATCGTTATAAACGCATTTAAGAAAGGCGGTCCTTCGGGAACAAAAAACAAATCAGGCGGCGGCGGCGGCGGCGGATTAAGCAGCATTTTTTCCGGATTTGCCTTGCAGCGCCTTGCAAAAAATATCGGCTTAAATCATTTACAAACAAAAATGCTGGAATATGTGTTTAAAACAGATGGTGTTACAGAGCCGGAAAAATCAATCGGCAACCCTGTTCTTCTGGACCGGCATTTCAGGCGCGCCTACAGGATCATTGACCAGTCAACTGGTTCATCAGAAGAAGAAATACAGAAAAAACTTGGTATTCTTTTTTCTACCCGGAATATGCTGGAAAACAGCCCGATAGGGTCAATATCATCGACCCGTCAGTTAAAGGACGATGCTGTACTGACAATTACGTTCGGCAAGGAAAAAATTGAGGTTGTTGTGCTTACACCCAAGGGTGAAAACCTTGTTGTAGAAACGCCTAAAAATGTACTGGGCAGCCAGATAAAAATACCCCGCGGAACAAGGCTTGCGGCTGTATTTTTTACAAAGAGCAATAAAGGGTTTTCTTTTGAAACCCGCGTTGTAGGCTACGGAAGCCAGGGCGGGCACCCGACATTGCTTCTGGCGCACTCTACTCAGCTTAGGTTTTTATCGCAGCGCCGTTTCCGCAGGAAGCATGCGGTTATTGCCTGTTTTATGAATTTAGTGTATGTTGAAGGCAGCGGAAAGAAACAGCGGCTTGTCGTTGACAAACGCCGTTTAAACGGAAACATTGCAGATATATCTGTCGGCGGGTGCTCCATAAAAGCAATGGCTCCCGTACAGGTAGGGGCAAAGTTTAAGATTGAGTTTACTCAAAGAGATGAAAACGTAGCCGCGTTAGGGCAGGTTTTAAGGACAAACAGGGCAGGTATGAATACAACAATTCATATTAAATTTTTAAGAGTTTCTCAAAGGTCTATGAATATAATTAACGCTTTTGTATATGAGTATGCAAATGAATAAAAAAAATAAAAAGGACAAGTTTAAATGAAAGTTATATCCATCAAGGACATGATCAGAAAAGACGTCCCAATTTATTACCGCAGGCTTTACACAGGCGTTGCAGTTATCGAATTAAACGAAAAACCTGTAGATTTTCGCATTGATTTTTCGATTGAAACCAAGCCTACAGGGCACAAGGAAATTACAGTAAATTTTATTGATGCAATCGATTATCCTCTGATTCCTGTAAACAAGGAATTAAAACAATATATCGCCGATACGGATAATGCAGGTGGGCTTCCCGACTAATATTGTATCCAATTCTGTACAGGATACATTTGCGCTTGGACAAAAAATCTCAAATTATCTTTTTCCGTCTTCTGTTGTAGCACTTGCAGGGACGCTCGGCAGCGGAAAAACCCAGCTAACCAAAGGAATCGCCTGCGGTCTTGGAATAACAGAAAACATTACAAGCCCCACATATACGATTATAAATGAATATACAAGAGAAAATTTACCCACCCTGTACCACATTGATGTCTATCGTCTGGAAAACAGCAAAGATTTTGAAGATTTGGGCGGCATGGAAATTATTTATTCAAATGGAATCTGTATAATCGAATGGAGCGAACGTATTATAAAAATCCTGCCGGATGATACTATAAAAATCTCCCTTAAAATAACAGGTGTATCTTCCAGACTAATTCAAATTACAGGGCTGGATACAATATGAATAAAAAGAACATTCTCGCGATAGATACATTTTCATCTATACTTTCCGTTGCGCTAATGAGCAATGGGAATCTTCATTACACAGAAATTAATGAAGGCCTGAAACATTCAGAGCTTGTAATGGATTGTATAGACAGCCAGATGAAAACAGCAGGATTAAAACCCGGCGATTTGGACGGTGTTCTTTGCATGGGAGGACCGGGCTCTTTTACAGGCTTACGTATCGGTTATTCGATAGCAAAGGGACTTGCACTCTCCCTTTCCATTCCCTTTGCACCAGTGCCTACCCTGGAATGTATTTCACTACCTCCCCCCCCCTCTTCCCCCTCTTCCCCCTCTTCCCCCTCTTCCCCTCCTTCCTCCCCTCTTCCTCCGCGTTCTCCGCGCCTCTGCGTCTCAGCGAGAGATTCTTGCCAATTGGCGGTGATTGAAGCCAGGAAGAATGCCTGTTTTTATGCTTTTTTTAGGGGGGGGAGCCGGTTGACTCCTGATAAGGATGGGGATTATTCGCAGATTGCCGGGGAAATTGAACGTTTTGGAGAGGAAATTACGCTTACAGGACCGGGTTCTGCTTTACTTTATGATTTTCTGCCATTGGAATTAAAGAAAACTACAATTTTAAAGAACGAAAACAAAGGATATGCAAAGGAGCTTATTTTAGTTGCACAAAACAGGAATATATTGGATAATGTAAACAATGAATATTTATATTCGGGTCCTGAGTATATCAGGATGACAGACGCAGAAATTGATCTGCTGGAAAAAAACGGGAAATAAGGCATGAATTATATTATCGAAGAAGAATTAGAACCTATTGATGAGCCGGATGGAGAAAAAAAGAGCGCTATTTCCCAGGAAGAGACAGAAACAGAATTTGTATTGTCATCTTCCCATAATCCGTTTAAAACTTCTGTTTTTCCTGTATTGATTATAAACAAACAATTACGGATTGTTTACGCAAATGAATCCTGCGAACAGATGTTCATGGGTTTTACAAATTTGCCGGGAAAATATTTCTTTGATTTATTCGGCAAAGCGTTTGCCATAGAAGACGCGAGAAAAATCAGGGAAACCATCATTAGCGGAGGCAATGGTTTTTCATGGAAAGGCATTGCACTGTTAAAAACACGCGAAACTGTTTCCGTGCAGATCAGGGTATACATTTTCCCGCTGGAAATGGATTTAAAAGCGCCCAGCGATTTTGTCGTCATGTTCGATGACTTTACCGAAGAAAACAAAAAACTGCTTCGTTCCGTCTTCCTTTCATTGCTGGAAGCATCCAAACTAAAAGACAACGACACAGGAAAACACATCAGCCGCGTAAACGAATATTCAAAGCGTCTTTCAGAAGAACTCTACAAAATCGGCAGTTCCAAGGAAGCCCCATCTGCCGACAAATACAAACGCATAGACGCCGATTTTATCGACAACATCAGTTTCCTTGCCGCAATGCACGATGTAGGAAAAATCGGCACCCCGGACGACATTTTAAACAAGGAAGGTCCTCTCTCCGACTGGGAATGGGCAGTAATGCGCGAACACACCAAAAACGGCGCATACATCCTGTCCACCTACCCCAACCCCATGGCAAAAGAAATCGCCCTGTCCCACCACGAAAAATGGAACGGCACAGGTTACCCCTTCCAGCTCGAAGGAGAAATGATCCCCCTCGCCGCAAGAATAGTGATGATTGCCGACGTCTACGACGCGCTAAGAATGTCCCGCAGCTACAAACCTGCGTTAAGCCACGAAGTTTCAATCTCGAAAATAATCGAACAAAGCGGCACCTATTTTGATCCGCAGCTAATCGAAGTCTTTAAAACCATATCTGATGATTTTGCGAAGATTTATAATGAGTACGCGGACTAGGAGAATTACAAAACCAGGTGCCAGACACCAAATGTTGGTGACAGGCACCAGAAAAATCTCTTCGCTTTAATCGCTAACTTTTTGCGTCAAACGCTGTTTTATTTGTTCAGTTGTTAATCCCTGATCAATTAAATCCAAAACATATCTGTCACGTTGCCTGATACCTTCGTTAAGTTCTGATATTCTGTCACATTCTGCTATCAAGTATCTGTCATAGGCTAACAACTCTTCTTTATCTCTTATTATATTCGCAAAACGTTTTTCGGCTGTTTGTAT
>Ga0123356_10004221_pt1 | contig 14859 bp, 15 predicted proteins | sample TergutEmb28metaG_2_FD_92546 | JGI IMG/M metagenome (GOLD analysis project Ga0123356, IMG submission 92546) | Embiratermes neotenicus P3 segment gut microbial communities from Petit-Saut dam, French Guiana - Emb289 P3 | ecosystem: Host-associated > Arthropoda: Insects > Digestive system > Gut ... | reverse complement strand
TGCGTGCGGGTGCCGGTGCGGATCTCGCATTCGGAGGCGGTCAACATCCAGACGCGGGAGCCGCTCTCGGCGGCGCGGGCGCGGGAGCTGCTCGCCGAGGCGCCCGGAGTGATCCTCGAGGACGTCCCCTCGCCGCTGCGGGCGAGCGGCCGCGACGAGGTGTTCGTCGGGCGGCTGCGCGAGGACAAGTCGCATCCGCGGGCGCTGTCGATGTTCGTCGTCGGCGACAACCTCCGCAAGGGCGCCGCCACCAACGCCGTCCAGATCGCCGAGCTGCTGATCCGTGACGGTCTCGTAGCGCCGGCCGCGCGGGCCGCCTGAGCGAACTGCTACGCGGCCGGCGGCGCCGTCGGGCTGGGAGCCGCGGGCGTGGTGGGAGCCGCGGGCGTGGTGGGAGCCGCGGGCGCGGTGGGACTCGCGGGCGCGGTCGGGCTGGGACTCACCACGGGCACGACCGGGCACTTCTGGACACTGGTACCGCGGATGCAGCCGGTCTTGGCGATCTTCACGGCGATCGTGCCCCTCGAGATGAAGAACGCGAAGCTGGCGTAATTGCTGAGCTTGCCCTTGACGGCGAGGTCGATCACGATCCGCGTGCCGGTGGACACCAGCAGCCCCCGCGGTAGGCCGATCTTGCGGTGCAGGTCGTGCGACTGACGCAGCGGGATCGTCGTCTGCAGCGGGTGCTGGCAGTCGGCCACGCAGCGCAGCACCAGCGACTGGCCGACCACTCCGCCGCTGATCCCCTGGATCCCGAGCAGCTCGGCGATGTACCGCGAGTGGTTCACCCGCGATAGCAGCAGCCCGACGCGCGGCGCGCCGACGATCGCCTGCGGCGCGGTCGTGAACGTCATCGGCGAGCCGGTGGCCGCGCCGGCGGTGGTTGTCACCACCAGCCGGTAGTGGTAGGTCTTGCCCGGCGTCAGGGCGGTCAGCTTGGCGTGCACCGGTTGCGGCGTGCCGCTACCGGATGAGCATGCCGCGCTGAGGGCGAACCGGGTGGTCGTCCCGTACTGGAAATGGCAGCCCGTGATCCGCTTGTTCGGCGGCACCACCACCGAGCCGTTGAGCGTCGCCGTTGTCCGCGACACCCGGGTGGCGGCCCCGGTGGTCGCGGTCGGGCCCGATGCCGCGTACGTGAACTGGTCCGCCGGGCCGGTGGCGGAGCTCCCACCTGGGGTGGTGACGACGATGTCGACGGTCCCCGTCCCGGCCGGGCTGACGACGGTCAGCGACCCGATCGAGTTGATCGTGACGGGAACGCTGACGCCGCCGAACCTGATCGCGGTGCCGGCGGTGAAGCCGAAGCCACTGATCGTCACCCTGGTGCCGCCGGTGGTCGGTCCGGTTCTGGGGCTGACCCCGGTCACGGCCGGGACCGGCTCATAGGTGAACTGGTCGGCGGTGCTGGTGGCGGAGGTGCCGGACGGATTCGTGACGATCACGTCGACGGTCCCGGAGCCGGCCGGGCTGACGGCGGTCATCTCGGTGCCGTCGCTCGAGACAGACGTTGGCGTGAACGGGGAAGTGCCAAACCCGAACTGGACGGTGCTGTCGCTGGTGAAGCCGGTGCCCGTGATCGTGACCTGGGTCCCACCGCCGGCCGGACCGGTCGAGGGCGCGATCCCGCTGACGCTCGGCGCCGCGGCTTGGGCCATCGCGGGCCAGGCGGCGACGATCAGGACCGCGACGGCAGCGGCGACCACCAGCCTTGCCGGTTGGCCGATCCGTCGCGTCCGAAGCTTCCCTCTCACTCGGATCACGCCCCTTTAGTGGTAGCACGCCTCCGGATTTCTGTAAACCGTGCGTCGCACTGGACCGCGCCCCGCTAAACCCCGGCGACAACCGACGACGACCAGTCGATCACGGTTGTCGGCTTGACGATGTGCTTGGCCATCCCGAGCTCCTTGGGCTCGAGCCCGAGCGCGAGCCCGACGAGCTGCGGCAGGTGCAGCACCGGCAGCCCGAGCTCGCGGCCGACGACCTTGGCGGCGGCCGGTTGCTGGAGGTCGAGGTTGAGGTGGCACAGCGGGCAGGGGACGACCAGGCAATCCGCGTCGGCGTCGAGCGCGTCCCCGATGTGCCTGCCCGCCATCTGCAGCGACGCCTGCTTGTTCATCGTCACGATCGGGAAGCCGCAGCACTTGTAGACGCCCGCGTAGTCGACGACGGTGCCGCCCAGCGCCTCGATCACCATCTGCAGGTACCGGTCTCGGGGGTGCTCGTCGTCGATCTCGAGGCGGTCGACGGGGCGGACGATGTAGCACCCGTAGAACGGACCGACGCGCAGCGATGTCAACGGCCGCTTGACGCGCTCGCGCAGAGAATCCAACCCGATCTCCTCGACCAGCATCCACAGGAAGTTCTTGTTGGTGATCGGCGCGTCGTAGGTCAGGCCCTCCGACGCGAGGTTCTGGTTGATGTGCTCGCGGTACTCGGCGTTCGTGTCGAGCCGCCGCTGGCACTCGGTCTGGGCGCCCTGACAGGTCGAGCAGATGTTCATCATCAGCTCGCCGTCGGTCTGCTGGGCAAGGGCGAAGGTCCGGGCATTCAGGGTGTCCGCGAGCTCCTGGTTGTGCTCGGCGATCACGCCGGCGCCGCAGCAGGCGGCGCGGTCGAGCGGGATCAGCTCGAGGTCGAGCAGCGGCGCCACCTTCTCGATCGAGCCGTGCAGCTCGGGGGTGAAGCCGCGACTCACGCAGCCCGGCCAGTACGCGACCCTCATCGCTCACCCCCATCGCCGCTCTCGCGAACCTCGACCCGCTCGGACCGCCCCTCGATCGTGTCGAACAGCTGTTTGACGGCCGGCGGTGCCTTGTGCTGGTGCAGCAGCGCCTTGGCCGGAGTCACCTTCCCGCGGAGCAGCGCCATCACCACAGTCGGCAACGAGGCCAACAACTCCGGAACCGCCCGCGGGTGGAACTTACCGCCGTAGGAGTCGGGCAGCAGGTCCGCCTCGTGCAGCAGCCCGTTGCGGCGGATGTTCTTGACGAATGCGTGCTCGTGGCGGTAGCCGTTGCCGGGATCCTCGAGGTCGAAATCGGTGCCGGCGATCCGGCGCAGCCGCATGATCTGGTTCATCGGCGCGACGTCCTTGGGACAGGCGTCCACGCAGTTGAAGCAGTGAGTGCAGTCGTAGATCCCGTGACGATTCTCCGAGATCGAGAACAGGCGTTGTTCGTGTGCGCGATCGCGCGGGTCACCGACGAACCGGTACGCCTTGGCGAGCGCCGCCGGCCCGATGAACTCAGGGTCTACCTCCATCGACAGGCAGTCCGATACGCAGGCGCCGCACTGGATACACGCCATCGTCTGGGTGACATCCACCATCCGGTCGTGCGGGACGATGTACTCGCGCTCGGGCACCGGCTGCTTGGGAAGTAGCCACGGAGTTACCTGGCGGACCTTCTTCCAGTGAACCGCGTCCATGTCGACGATCAGGTCACGGATCACGGGCATGTTACCGAGCGGCTCGACCTCGATCACCGCGTCGCTGCCGCGCGCGGCGGCGATCTCCAGGTGCGTATTGCAGGCCAGCCCGGGCTTACCGTTGATCCTCACCCCGCAGGAGCCGCAGATCCCCTGCTGACACGAGCACCGGATCCCGACCGAGCCGTCGGTGCGGGCCTTGACGTCGAGGATCGCGTCGAGCACGGAAGCGGTTTCACGCAACTGCACAGGGAAGTCCTGCCAGTGGGCGGCGACGCCGGAGCCCGGGTCGTAGCGACGAATCCTCAGCGTGTAGTCAGCCACTTTAGTAACTCCTTGCCTCCGGCTCCCACTTGGTGATCGTCACCGGCGAGTAGGAGACATTTGGCACATCGGTGCCATTGCGGGAGATGTCGACGTGCTTGAGCCACTGCTCGTCGTCGCGCTTCGGGAAGTCGGTGCGGAACTGGGCGCCGCGGGACTCCTTGCGCTCGATCGCGGCGACGACGATCGCCTCGGCCACGTCGAGCATGTAGTCGAGTTCGATCGCTCCGATCAGATCCTGGTTGAACAGCGTCCCGTGGTCGTCGATCGCCGCGGTTCGCTCCTGCTCCTGCAGCCGCCGGATCGTCTCGTGGGCCTTCGCCAGCCCGTCCGCATCGCGGAACACGGCGACCTGTTCGTTCATCGTGTTGCCGAGCTCGGCCTTGATCTCGGCGGTCCGGGGGCCGCGACCGGGTTCGCGAGCGATGATCTCGGCGATTCGGCGCTGGGTGTCGAGCAGCTTCGCGTTGGAGCTCCGGGGCGCCGGCAGCTCACGGATCAGCCCGGCCGCGTGTTCGCCCGCCCGGCGGCCGAAGATCAGGGTGTCCAGCAGCGAGTTGGCACCGAGCCGGTTGCCGCCGTGGACCGAGACGCAGGCGACCTCGCCGGCCGCGTACAGACCCGGGATCGTGGTGCGGCCCTCGACGTCGGTCTTGACACCGCCCATCATGTAATGCTGGCCGGGGTGGATATGAATCGGCTCGCGGGTGATATCGACGCCGGCGAAGTCGCGCCCGACGTTGACGATCTCGCGGAGTGCCTCCAGCGTCCGCTGCCTGGGGACCTTGGTGATGTCGAGCGCGACGGTGCCGTCGGGGAAGCCGCGGCCCTCGTCGATCTCGGTCTGTTCGGCCCTTGAGACGACATCGCGCGAGGCGAGCTCGAGCTTGTTCGGCGCGTAGCGCTCCATGAACCGCTCGCCCTTCGCGTTGAGCAGCCAGGCTCCCTCACCCCGCGCGCCCTCAGTGATCAGGATGCCGTTGCCGGCCAGCGTGGTCGGGTGGTACTGGACCATCTCCATGTCCATCAGCCGGGCTCCGATCCGGTAGGCCTGCGCGATCCCGTCACCGGTGACGATCAGACCGTTGGTCGTCGGCCGGTACACCTGGCCGGCGCCGCCGGAGGCGAGGATCGTCGACTTGGCGTTGAACACCTCCAGGCGGCCGCTGCGAAGGTTGCGACAGATCGCGCCGGCGCAACGACCCTCGTCGTCCTGCAGCAGGTCGGTGGTGAACCACTCCTCGTAGCGGTCGAGCCGCTGGTGGTGGCTCATCAGCTGCTCGTACAGAACGTGCAGGATCGCCTGCCCGGTGATGTCGGCGACGTAGTAGGTGCGGGCCGCCGAGGCGCCGCCGAACGCCCGCGTGCCGAGGTACCCGGCGTCGTCGCGGTGGAAGGTGACACCGGCGTGCTCGAGCCACAGGATCTCGTCGGGCGCCGCCCGGCACATGATCTCGATCGCGTCCTGGTCGCCGAGATAGTCGGAGCCCTTGACCGTGTCGTAGGCGTGTGACTCCCAGCTGTCGTCGGGGTTCAGCGCCGCGTTGATCCCGCCGGCGGCGGCAACCGAGTGCGACCGCACCGGGTGCACCTTCGAGATGACCGCGACGGTCGCCCCCGCTTCCGCCGCGGCCAGCGCCGCGCGCTGCCCGGCCAGTCCGGCGCCGATGATCAGGACGTCGTGCGAGGGCACAGGAGCGCGAGTCTATTGGGGTCGCGGCAAGCGTGTTGTGATGGGCCTGGTCTAGCGGGACCAGGCCCATCAAGCGAACGTTCGCGATCGACTCAGCGCAGCGGCGTGGCGAAAACGGTCTGCAGCGCCCGGCGGACGCGGTCGAGCGTGACCACGCCCTGCAGCACGCCCTCGGCATCGACCGCCATGACCGCCCCGAGCCGGCCCAGCGACTCGAGCGTCAGCACGTCTGTCAGTGGCTGATCCTCCCCGATCCGCAGGGCGTCGGCGTCGTCTGACTCGAGCAGGGAGCTGACCGCCAGCCAGCCCTCGCCGCGGTCGCCGGCCTCCTGCACCGAGTCGCGCCGCGCGATTCCCTCGAAGCGGCCGTCGTCGTCGACGACCGGCAGCCAGTCGGCGCCGTAGCGCAGGAAGAACTCGTCGAGCGCCTGGCCGACCGGCGTCGCCGCCGGGACCGTGACCGGTTGACGGTCCATCACGTCGGCGACGAGCACGCCCTGCACCCGCTCGCTGACGACCGACTGACGGAGTGCGGCGCGCGCAGATTGGCCGACCAGGAAGGCGAGCACCAGCAGCCAGATGCCCTCGAACCCGGAGGCGCTCAGGAGCAGCCAGACGCCGCCGGCGGCGAGCAGGATCGCGAGGCCCTCTCCGAGTTTCGCCGCCGCGCGGGTGCCGCGAACGCGGTCGCCGGTCGCGCGCCACACGAGCGCGCGCGCGATCCGCCCGCCGTCGAGCGGGTACGCGGGGATCAGGTTGAAGATCAGGATCAGCACGTTCATCGGCAGCAGGAAGCTGAGCGACAGCAGCACCGGGGTCAGCGGGACGGTGCCGTCGAGCGCGATCGCGTGGACCAACCTGTGGCCGCCGACGATCGCGAAGTCGACCGCCAGGCAGATCAGGCAGAACAGCAGCGTCGCCGCGGGGCCGGCGGCGGCGATCTCCAGCTCCTCGCCGGGGGTCCTGGTGTCGCGGCTCATCCGGGTGAAACCCCCGAACAGGAACAGATCGATCGAGTTGACGCCGATCCCGCGCCGCCGGGCGGCGAGCGCGTGCCCGAACTCGTGCAGGACCAGCGACGCGAAGAACAGGAGGACGGTGGCGACGGTCGCCAGATACGCGACCGTGTCGGAGGAGTGCAGGGCGCTGCGGAACGATCCCGACAGCCAGAAGATCAGGACGAACAGCATCACGAACCAGGTGGCATCGACTCCCACCCGGATTCCGGCAATATCCAGCAGCTTGATCGAGCCTGGCCGCGGCAGCATGCTGCAATGGTGGCACAGGCGCACAAATCGACAGAGGGCTTCCTATGGCACAGCAGACCCAGCAGCTTCGCGAGCGACTCGCCCAGATCGAGGACCTGAACGCTGCCTCGGCGCTACTGGAATGGGACCAGCAGACGAAGATGCCCCCGCGCGGCGCCGAGCTCCGCGCGGAGGCGATCGGCACGGTCGCGAGGATCTCCCACGAGCTGTTCGTCTCGGGCGAAACCGGGCGGTTGCTCGAGGGCGCCGAGGCGGAGCTGGACGGCGACGGCGAGTCGGATGACGCGCTGCTGATCCGCCTCGTCCGCCGCAAGTGGGACAAGGCGACCAAGGTCCCGACGGACTTGGCCGCCGAGCTCGCGCGCGCCGGGTCGGCGGGGCAGGAGGTCTGGGTCGCGGCCCGCCGCGACAACGATTTCGCCGCGTTCACGCCGTATCTGGAGCGCAACCTGGAGCTGGCGCGCCGGTACGCCGACTGCTTCGACGAGTTCGCGGTCCCCTATGACGCGCTGCTCGACGACTACCAGCCAAGGATGACGGCCGCGCAGGTGACGGTGCTGTTCGACGAGCTGAAGGCCGAGCTGGTGCCGTTGATCGCGGAGGCCGCCAGGCACACCGTCGACGGCTCACTGCTACACGCCGAGGTCCCGGCTGCGGCGCAGCGCCGGCTCGTCGACGAGATCGTCGAGCTGATGGGATTCGACCGCGAGGGCTGGCGGCTCGACGACACCGTCCACCCGTTCGCGACCAGCTTCGGGTCAAGCGACGTGCGGATCACGACCCGCTGGGACGAGCGCTATTTCCCGATGGCGCTGTACGGCGCGATGCACGAGACCGGGCATGGGCTGTACGAGGCGGGGATCGGCAAGGAGCTGCAGCGCAGCCCGCTCGGGCAGGGCGAGTCGCTGGGGATGCATGAATCCCAGAGCCGGCTGTGGGAGAACATGGTTGGGCGCAGCCGCGGCTTCTGCGGCGTGCTGGCGCCGCGGATCTCGGAGCTGTTCGGCTCGGATTTCGCCGCGCTCGAGCCCGAGGCGCTGTTCCGGGCGGTCAACCGGGTCAGCCCGTCGCTGATCCGGGTCGAGGCCGACGAGGCGACCTACGGGCTGCACATCGTGATCCGCTTCGAGCTCGAGCAGGAACTGCTGCACGGGAAGCTGTCGGTCGCCGAACTGCCGGAGGCGTGGAACCAGCGCTACCACGACTACCTCGGGATCGAGGTCCCGACCGACGCCGACGGCGTCCTGCAGGACGTGCACTGGTCGGCCGGACTGATCGGCTACTTCCCCACCTACGCGCTTGGCAACATGATCGCCGGGCAGCTGTGGGCGCGTGCACACGTCGAGCTTGCAGACCTTGACGAGCAGATCGCCGCCGGCGAGCTCGGCGGGCTGCGGGCCTGGCTGCGGGAGAACATTCACCGTCACGGCTCCAGGTACACGACCGACGAGTTGCTCGAGCGGGTCGTCGGCGGACCGATCGCGGTGGAGCCGTTCGTCGCCTATCTGAAGGACAAGCTCGGCGATGCCTACGGCGTCGCACTGACCTAACCACACGAAGCAAGAGGAGAGCTGAATCCGTGAGCCAAAGCCCTGTCAAGGTCGCCGTCACCGGCGCGGCCGGTCAGATCTGTTACTCCCTGCTGTTCCGGATCGCGAGTGGCCAGCTGCTCGGGCCTGACACCCCTGTAACCCTGACGCTGCTGGAGATCCCGGCGGCGGTCAAGGCTGCCGAGGGGACCGCGATGGAGCTCGACGACTGCGCCTTCCCGCTCGTCCGCGGGATCGAGATCACCGACGACGCGGCGACCGCATTCGACGGCGTCAACATCGCGCTGCTGGTGGGCGCACGTCCCCGTTCCGCCGGGATGGAGCGCGGCGACCTGCTGGAGGCCAACGGCGGCATCTTCAAACCGCAGGGTCAGGCGCTGAACGCCCACGCCGCAGCTGACATCAAGGTGCTGGTCGTCGGTAACCCTGCCAACACCAACGCCCTGATCGCCCAGAGCAACGCGCCCGACATCCCGCGCGAGCGGTTCACGGCGATGACACGGCTGGACCACAACCGCGCCGTCGGGCAGCTGGCGAAGAAAACGGGAACGCCAATCCCCGAAATCACCAACATGACGATCTGGGGTAATCATTCGGCCACCCAGTACCCGGACATCTTCCACGCCAAGCTCGCGGGCGCTCCCGCGGCCGAGGCGATCAGCGATCAGGTGTGGTTGGAGAGCGACTTCATCCCCACCGTCCAGAAGCGCGGGGCGGCGATCATCGAGGCGCGTGGTGCATCCAGCGCCGCGTCAGCGGCCAGCGCCGCGATCGATCACGTGCGCGACTGGGTGTATGGCACCCCGGAAAACGACTGGGTGTCGATGGCGATCCCGTCCGACGGCTCCTACGGAGTCCCGGAAGGGCTGATCTCGAGCTTCCCGGTGACCACCTCCGCCGGCGAATACAGGATCGTCTCGGGGCTCGAGATCAGTGAATTCTCGAGGGCCAGGATCGATGCGACGGTGGCCGAGCTCGGGGACGAGCGGGAGTCCGTCAGGGCGCTGGGGCTGATCTAGGCCCGAACAGACCGGGAGGGAGCGAGCCCGGCAGGGCTCGCTCCCTCCCGGTAGGACTGCTGTAACCGCTACGCGGCCTTGACCGGGTGCCAGCCCTGCCCGTCGCGGGTGATCAACCCTTCGGAGACGAGCTTCGGCATCACCCTGTACAGGTAATTCGGCTCGATCTTCATCGCTTCGGCTACCTGTGGAATCGTGATCCCAGGCTGGCTGCGAACCAGCTCCAGCGCCTGGTTTGCGCGCGTGTTGCCACCACGACGGCCGCGCGGGCGGCCGGGGCCGCGGCGCCGAGTCCGGGTCGTGGGGGTAGCCGTTGTCGCGGACGCCGCGCGAGCCGGACGACCGGGGCGGCGGCTGCTGGGACCGACGAGTGCGGCGCGTGCAGCCTGCAACTTCGAGACCTCGGCCTGAAGCTCCTTGAGCCTCACGTCGATGTCCTTAACGGTTGAATCAACAAAGCCTGCCATGAGGCTGTCTCCTTGCTTTACGTACCTAACGCTCTGAACTGCCACGGCAAAGATACAACGTTACCGACCTTCGATAAGAGATTTTAGTTTCATCAGTGAGTCGTGCGCCTCACGCTCAGGTGCGTGTCCGACGACGACGTGGCTGGCGAAGTTCCCGAGTCTCCCGCCAGGCGGACTGAACTCGTTGGTGTAGGCAAACGTGGTTGGTCCCTCGGCACCGCCGAGCATCCGGTAACGAATCAGCGCGTGCGACATCGCCGGTCCGCGCCCGAGCCACTCCGCCTCACGTGGGCGCCTGACGGCAGCGAGTGTCCAATGCACTTTGAACGAGACGCCGCGGATGTGGAGAACCTGGTCCATCCTCGCGCCCTCGCTCAGGGCATCGGCGGAGATCAACTTGAACGATCGGTGAATCGTCACCCAGTCGGCGAGCTTGGCAGGGTCCATAACCGTGTCGAACACCACGGTCGGCGGCGCCGCGATCTCGATCTCGACGTGAACCGTGCTGCTCATTTCACCGGGACAGTAAAGGTTTCGCCGTCATCACCGTGCATACAGCGACTCGACCGCCTCCCACTCACGGAGCGCGCGTTCGATTGCGCTGTCGAGTGAATGCCGCCTGACCCCGAGCAGCTCGAACGCGCGCACGTCGCGGGGCAGCAGGTCGTACTCAAGACCGTCCATCAGCGGCCCGATCAGCGCGTGCTGCTCGCCCGCGATCACCGCCGACACGCGGCTGGCGATCGGTGTGACCGTGAAATAGGGAATGTTGATCACGGGCCGCGGCAACATCAGGTGGTCGGCGATCCGCTCGATCAGGGCGCCGTAGGTGACCGTCTCGGGTCCCGCGAGGTCGATCGACTGGCCCGCGACGTCAGCGTTGCCGGCGGCGGCCGCGAGGCAGCCGACGACGTCGCGTTCGTCGACGGGCGCGGTCCGCCGCCGCCGCCAGGCGGGAATCAGCAGGACGGGCATCCGCTCGACCAGTCGCACCAGGAACCTGAACGACCGCGAGCGCGCCCCGATCACGATCGAGGCGCGAAAGGCGACCGAGTCCGGAGTCGCCGACAGCAGCAGTCGCTCGACCGCCAGGCGGCTCGCGAGATGGGCGGACGCGGGCCCCTCCCGCGGGACCAGCCCACCGAGGTAGACGATCCGGGCGACCCGCGCCCGGGCCGCGGCGGCGGCGAAGTTGACAGCTGCGACGCGCTCGCGCTCGGCGAATGTCCGGTCCGCGTTCTGCTCCATCGAGTGGACCAGGTAGTACGCGGTCTCGACGCCCGCGAGCGCTTCGTCGAGGCCCTCGCCGGAGACGGCGTCACCGGTCAGGATCGGGATCCCGCTGGGATCGGTGAAGCCGGCCTGGCGCGAGAAGCCGGTGACCTCGTGGCCGGCCGCGAGCAGCCTTGGCGCCAGTTGTGAGCCGATCGCTCCGGTGATCCCGGTGACAAGGATCCGCATCGGTCGCAAAGCTACGGAAAATGCGACAGGATCCGGCGGCGCCGGCGAAAATCCCCGCTCTTTCAGGGGAAATCAAGGTGTGACGAAAGTGTTGCGTTTTCCGGGAAACGCGATTGCGGGACGCCGGCGAACGCGCTTTGATGCCACACCTCGCCGCAACCAGAGGGAGCTTGCGGCGGGGTTGGAGTCGATCTAAAGACAGGGCAGGTACTACCGGATGGCGAATGGACGCAACGGGTCGAAGGTCTCTTGCGAGAGCTGTTTCTTTCACCAGAACATGCTGTGCGCGGTCACGCAGGCGGGGCCGTGCGCGACCTTCCGCCCGAACCGCCCGGAGGGCCTGCAGCCGCCCAGTCAGATGCGCTTCAACTTCCGCCAGGAGCGCCGGCTCCAGGTCGCGTGGGCGTTCCCGCCCGCGAGCGAGCAGGTCGCGCTGCACAGCTAGCGCCCGACTGCACCGCGGGCGCCCCGACCGTAATAAGGTGCGGTCCCTCGTGGAGCTGACCGTACTCGGCAAGTCGCCGGCCTGGCATGACGCTGCGGGAGCCAGCAGCGGCTACCTGCTCCGCGATCAGGACTGCACGCTGCTGCTCGACTGCGGCGCTGGCGTGTTCGGCAAGCTGCGGGCGACCTGCGACTACACCGAGGTCGACGCGGTGCTGATCACTCACCTGCACCCCGATCACTTCTTCGACCTCGTGGCGCTCGGGTGCGCGCTGCGTTATTCACCGCGGGCGCCATTGCCGCGCCCGGCGCTGCACGTCCCGCCGGGCGCCCGCGACCAGCTCCGGCGGATGTCGGCGATGTGGTCGGACCCGGAGGACTTCGAGCGGGCCTTCGAGGTCTCCGAATATGACCCGGCAGGGTCGCTGGCGATCGGCTCGCTGACGGTCCGGTTCGTCCCCGTGCCTCACTTCATCCCGACGTTCGCCCTGGCGCTGACCGGCGCCGACGGGCGGCGCTTCACGTTCGGAGCCGACTGCAGGTTCAACGACGAGCTCGTCGAGTTCGCCCGTGACGCCGACCTGGTGATGCTCGAGGCCACCAGCGCCGAGCCCTGGCCCGGACCTGACGTCGGCCATATGACCGCCCGCGAGGCGGGAGAACTCGCGCGCCGGGCCGGCGCCGGGCGACTGATCGTCACCCATTTCTCGGACGAATTCGATCGGGCCTGGGTCGACGCCGAGGCGAGCGCCGGATTCGGCGCCGCGGTCGAGCTGGCGGCGGAGGGTGCTCGCTTCACCCCATAGCCCGCGCGGGTTATGCTCGTATGACCCAATTTCCCAGGAGGAGCTATGGCGAAGCGCAACAAGGCCAAGAAGGGTGGCGCCGCGGCCGTGACCAGCGAGGCGGAGGCGATCGTCAAGCGGTTGATCGACGACACCCACCTGCGTGAGACGGTCGAAAAGCTGCTCGACGCGGTCGGGCTGTCCGACGAGCCGGAACCGGAGCCCGCGCAGAAGAAGCGCCGCTTCGGGTTCGGGAAGATCCTCGTCCTCGGCGGTCTGGTGGGCGGTGGAGCGCTCGCCGCCTCGCAAGGGCTGCGGACGAAGGTGCTCGACCTGCTGTTCGGCAAGGAGGAAGAGTTCGAGTACACACCGCCGACTCCGGAATCGACCGACGGCGACGCGTCGAGCACCCCGCTCAGCGCGGTCTGAGCGCCCGGCAGCGGTCGGGGCGCCAGCGCCGGTTTTCGGCGCTTCAGGCGGCCGCGGCGGCGATCCTGGCGGTCGTTCTGGTCGTGCTCGTGGCCGCCCAACTGCTGCTGCCCGGGATCGCGACCCGCAGCCTGCACGACCGGCTGGCTCGCCACGGCGAGGTGCTGAGCGTCAGCATCTCGGCGTTCCCCGCGATCGAGCTGCTGTGGGGTCAGGCGAGCAGCGCGACGGTCAGGCTGCGGAGCTACCGGAGCTCGGGCGTGCTGTCCAACTCGCTGGACCAGATCTCGGGCGTCGATTCGCTGGACCTGAGCGTCGGGACCCTGACCTCGGGTGCGCTGACGCTGCACGACGTGAGGCTGACCAAGCGCGGCAACCGGATCGACGCCGGCGCCCAGGTGCGCGACCGCGACCTGCGGTCGGCGCTGCCGCTGATGCGCTCGGTGACCCCGGTCGGCTCCGCGGACGGGGGCGTCGTGCTGCGCGGCACCGTGTCGGTGTTCGGAATCGACACCACGGTCGACGCGACCGTGCAGGCACAGAACGGGGAGATCGTGGTCGCGCCGAACGTGCCGTTCGGCGCGCTGGCGAGCGTCACGGTGTTCTCGGACCCCAGCTTCGATGTTCGGGCGGTGCACGCAACCAGAATCCCGGGTGGGCTGTCGCTGTCCGCGACGGGCGTGACGCGCTAGCAGCCGATCTTTATCGAAGCGAGAAGAATTTCCTCGCGCCGAGCGTCCTAATCTCTAGAGGTCTCGAAGGAAGCTGATGACCCCTAGAGAAGAACCCCGCCTTACCGAAGCTGAAGAGACGATCGTGCGAGCGTTGCACCACGCCGCCACGACCGAGCGGGCGCCCGTGCAGCTGCGCGAGCGACTCGAGCGCCAGCGGCTCGACCGCGAGCGTCCGCAAGCCGGGGCGCGCTCGGGATTGCCGGCCCTGGGCGCTCGCGCCTGGTCGGGCGCGGCTGCGGCCCTCGTCGCAGTGGCGGTGGCAGTCGTGCTCCTGATCCCCGGAGGGGCCGGGTCCCCGTCGATCGCCTCGGCCGCGGCGCTCGCCGCGCGCGGCTCGACGATGCCGGCGCCGGCGGCAGATCCGACCGCCTCCTACCGCCTGACCGCGATGGTCGAGAACCTCCACTTCCCCAACTGGCAGGAGCAGCACCGGGGCTGGGTCGCCGTCGGGGCCCGCACCGACCGGCTTGGCAACCGGGACGTGAAGACCGTCTACTACAGGCGCGACCACCAGATGATCGCCTACTCGATCGTCTCCTCGCCCGAACTCGCGACGACCGGCGGCAGATGGTTCACGCACGATGGCCGCACCGTCTACACCTGGCACGAGAGCGGCCACACGTGCGTGCTGTCCGGGGAGGGGATCACGGGGTTCGAGCTACAGAACCTCGTGGCCCACACCGAAACCCACGTCACGTGAGCAGGGCCGCGAGGCGCTTGCGGCCACGGTGCAACCGGGTCGCGAGCGTTGCTTCGCGGATCCGCAACGCCCGCGATGCCTCTCTGTAAGAGAGGCCGACGACGTCGATCACCATCACGGCGTCACGAAGGTCGTCCGGCAGGGTCGCAATCGCGGCGTAGAGCTCAGCCGCCTCGAGCCGCAGCTCGGGCTGCGGCGCGGCCGGGTCCGGGACCAGCTCCAGGTCGTCCGTCAGCGGTACCTCGCCGGGCCGCCGCACGGTCCGCCGAAGTCCGGCGATGTAGGTGTTTCGCAGGGCCCGCAGCAGGTAGCCGATGTCGTCGTCGGACCGCACCAGCCGCGGCCGCCGCAGCACCTGCGCGAATGTCTCCTGGACGAGGTCCTCGGCCTCGTCGCGGGAGCCACACAGGCTCCAGGCGGCGCGATACAGCCGGTCGATGTGATCGCCCAGTGTTTCCGGGTCAAGCTGATGCGCGCGACTCATCCCCGCGGGCAGCATACGGACCGATGGGAATAAATCGTCGGCATTCGGCGTCATCGAAAGCAGATGTAAACC
>Ga0123356_10004220_pt1 | contig 14860 bp, 10 predicted proteins | sample TergutEmb28metaG_2_FD_92546 | JGI IMG/M metagenome (GOLD analysis project Ga0123356, IMG submission 92546) | Embiratermes neotenicus P3 segment gut microbial communities from Petit-Saut dam, French Guiana - Emb289 P3 | ecosystem: Host-associated > Arthropoda: Insects > Digestive system > Gut ... | reverse complement strand
GCGCGGTATTTCCTTGATTTTACTTGCAATGAAAGCTGCGGCAAATGCAATTATTGCAGGGTTGGAACGAAGAGGATGCTCGAGATCCTTGAGCGAATAACTCTGGGGCTGGGCGAAGACGGCGACATCGAGCTGCTGAGTGAACTCTCGGAGAAGATAAAGGACGGCTCTATGTGCGGATTGGGGCAGACCGCTCCGAATCCTGTGCTCACTACGATCAAGTATTTCAGAAACGAATACGAAGACCATATCTATCGCAAGCGCTGCACGGCTCGATATTGCAAAGCGCTGATCACGTATTCTATAAGCGAAGCCTGTACAGGCTGTACCATATGCGCGCGCGCGTGCCCGACCAAGGCGATCAGCGGAGATTTGAAAAAACGGCACGCGATCGATGAAAGTAAATGCGTTAAATGCGGAAAGTGTGAGGAAGTTTGTAAGTTTGGCGCTGTAAACAGGGATTGAACAGATGAAAAAACTTAGTATCAACATTGACGGAAAAGAGATCGAAGCGTACGCGGAGCAGACGATCCTCGAAGCGGCGCGCGCGTCTGAGATCTTCATTCCGACACTATGCGAAGACGGACGGACGGAAGTCTACGGAGCGTGCGGGGTTTGCGTAGTCGAGGTCGAAGGAAATCCAAAGCTGCTCAAGGCTTGCGCGACCGAGCTTGAAGACGGGATGATCGTGAGAACGAACACGCCTCGCGTCATAGCTTCCAGAAGGACAATGCTCGAACTGCTCTTGTCGGATCATATGGGAGACTGCCGGCCCCCGTGCGTGCACGCGTGTCCGGCTCATACAGACTGTCAGGGTTATGTCGGTCTTGTAGCTAACGGTAAGACAGAGGAAGCATACAAGCTGATCCTCGACCGCATACCGATCCCGGCTTCTGTCGGGCGCGTTTGCCCGCATCCCTGCGAAGACGAATGCCGGCGCGGTCTTATCGATGAAAGTATAGGAATAGCGCGTATTAAGAGATTTTGCGGAGATCAGGCGCTCGAGTCAGACCCGGAGGCTGCCTGGATGCCGGAAATTCCCGCTGAAACGGGAAAAATGATCGCGATAATAGGCGGCGGACCATACGGGCTTTCGCTCGCGTACTTCCTGCGCCGGTTCGGTCACGCTGTTACGATATATGAGGCGATGCCACGGGCTGGCGGGATGTTGCGTTACGGTATACCGGAGTACCGGCTTCCAAAGGCAATCCTCGAAGCCGAGATCAAACGCATCGAGGCGATGGGCGTAAATATAAGGACCGGAAGGCGAATAGGGCACGACATTTCGTTCGAGAGCGTGCGCAAGAGATACGACGCCGTTTGTATCGGGATCGGCGCGTGGGCGTCGACCGGCATGGGCACAAAAGGCGAGGACCTTCCGGGGGTCATCGGCGGTATGGAACTGCTAAGCAAAGTCGCGGGCGGTGAAGACGTATGGCTGGGTAAGCGCGTAGCTGTCGTCGGAGGCGGAAATACCGCGATGGACGCCTGCCGGATCGCGGTTCGCATGGGCGCGCAGGAAGTCTATAGCATATACAGAAGAACAAAAAATGAAATGCCGGCTGAAAGGATAGAGATCGACGAAGCGGGAGAAGAAGGCGTCATTTTCAAAGAGCTATCAAACCCGATAGAGATCATACCGGGTCAGGACGGCAGCGTTTCGAAGATAAAGCTGCAGGCTATGCGGCTCGGGAAACCTGACGCTTCGGGAAGGCGCGCGCCTGTACCGATAAAAGGCAAAATCGAAACGATAGCCGTGGATACTGTCGTATTGGCAGTCGGACAGGCGGCGGATCCGACTTCGCTGGGGCTTGAAGGACTGAAACTTACGCGCAAAAAGGGCGTCGCTTATGATCCGAAGACATTTACGACAAGCGTGCCCGGCGTATTCGCCGGCGGAGACTGCGGCAATGACAAAGTTTCTATCGCGGTCGAAGCTATCGCGGACGCTGAGCATTCCGCCGGCGTGATAGACGCTTACTTATTCGGGGAAAAGGTCACGTACAGGCCTGATTATTCGGTGAAGCGCGACGATATCACCGCCGACACGTTCGAAAGGCTGGAAAGATCGTACAGGCCGCCGGCCGAGAATATGTCGCCCTGCGAACGCAGTCAAAGTTTCGCCGAAGTCGCGGCGGGCTGGGACGAGACTGATTCGGCGCGTGACGCTATGAGATGTCTGGAGTGCGGATGCGGCGACTATTTTGAATGCAAGCTTATTGAGTACGCTCAAATCTACGACGTCAAGCCGGATCGTCTTAAAGGCAGACTTTCAGCCGCCTTGGCGGACGGCACGCTGCCCGGGCCTGACGAGGACATAGACGGACACCGCTTCATCGAGAGAAAAGAAGGTAAGTGTATCCTGTGCGGGCTTTGTGTGCGCGTATGCGAAGAAATCGTCGGAGCGGCGTCGCTGGGTTTTGCCGAGCGCGGTTTCGACACCGTTGTGACGCCGGCCTTCGGCGCGCGTCTCGCTGAATCAGGATGCCTCAGCTGCGGACTTTGCGTGGACGCCTGTCCTACAGGCGCTCTTCGCGAGAGGCTGTCGCTTAAGAAATCAGTGCCGCTCGAGACAAGCGTTACAGATACTACATGCCCGCATTGCGGATATGGCTGTACCATCGCGCTCGAAGCCTGCGGTTCTCTGCTTGTCAAAGCGAATCCATATCGCGGAGGAAATGTCAAAGGACTGCTTTGCGGCCGCGGTAAATTCGGGTTTGACTGCTCAGAACTGGAAATCGAAGGGCTTGGCGCGAGACTGACAGAACCTCTTGTGCGCGACATGGCCTCCGGCGGGCTCGCGGCCTCTTCATGGTACGACGCGTTCGTCGCTGTCGCGAAGAAGGCGCAGAGCGTGCGGGCTAATAACGGACCGGGAAGCGTAGCCGTTTCGATTTCAGACCGTCTGACAAACGAGGAAGCGTACGCGGCGAGGTCAATGGCGCAATCGCTCGGCGCGCGGGTCTTTTCGTTCAACAACAGGACTTCCGCGGCTTCCGAATTATATGGAGCTCCGGCTTCGTCCAGCTTCGAGGAATTACTGCACACGGACTTTATACTTGCCGTCGGGTTTGATTTCAAAGCAAGTCCCGTGCTGGGCATGAAACTGAGGCAGGCCGCGGCTTCGGGCGTAAAAATAGTACGTATCGAAACGAGCGCCGCGCGGGAGGAAGCTTCTTTCGGAACGCGTATCGGCGGAGAAACGATCGTAAGCTCAAACAACCTTAAATTATTAAGCGGTATCGAGTCGGCTTTACTCGGGGAAAAAGCGCCCGCCAAAGCGTCACGCGTAGCGGAACAGCTGAAGAGAGCGAAGAAAGCGATGATCGTGTATCAGAGAAACGTACTCACCTGTGAAGCGGCGGAGCTGCTCTGCCACATAGCGCTTTTGTCAGGCCATGAGGGCGCGCCTCGCGACGGCCTTTTTGAGGCTCTGCCGAAATGCAACAGCAGAGGTCTCTACGATCTGGAAATAAGGGCGACGCCCAAAGACATTTTGGAGAATGAACACGGCTCCGATATAAAAGCGATGATAGTTTTCGGTGAAGATCCCAGAGGACAGATCGCGGCCGCGGAGACTTTAGGAGCTCTCCCTGACGAACTGAAGGCGGCAAAAAAACTGCTCGCTCAGACGGTTTTCCTCGCGGTCTGCGACACGCACCGCACAACCACGGCTGATGAAGCGGACGTCGTGATACCGATGGCAGGGTTCGCTTCCTCGGACGGAACCTATACGAATACCGAAGGGCGCCTGCTCGCCGTTTCGCGCGCCGCCGAAGCTCCGATCCCTTACGCGAACTGGCAGATATGCAAAGAGATCGCCGGTGTCATACGCTCCGGCGCGACATGGGAAAGCGAGGCTGATATCTCACGTGAGATGAATGACGCTGTACCTGTCTATCGGTACGCCCATATCGGCGAGGCGCGGGTTTGGCCGGACGCGGACACGACACAGGAAGCGCTTGACCATATCAAACACGACAGGAAAGAGTACGCCGGCAAACTGATAAGCCCGCTGCCGACGAGCGACAATCTGACCCGCAGCACTAACAGGCGGCTTGGAACGGCTACGTATGGAGACTAAGCGTTTTGTGATCTTCACCGGGCTGTGGCCCGAAAGCGCGAAATTGCCGGATCCTGAGCCGGGCGATTTCATAGCTTGCGCCGACGGAGGTTACGCTGTATGTAAATCATTCGGAATAAGGCCTGACGTCGTTATCGGAGACTTTGACAGCCTGTCAGACTCTCTTGTCAGCGAGATCGACATTCTTGGAATCGAGCGTATAAAGCATCCGCGTGAGAAGGACGATACCGATACGATGCTTTGCGCTAAATACGGAATCGCTAAAGGTTTCGATAATTTCCTGATAATTGGCGGGATCGGCGGCGATTTCGGGCATACTATGGCCAATATACAGACTCTGTCGTTCCTGATCGACATGGAGTGTTCAGCGGAACTTGTAACGGGAAACGAGAGACTGTTTTTTGCCGACGGCGAAACGATGATCCTGCATCGTGAATCAAAACCGGCCGTTCCCGCGGAGTTCGCGGGTTCTCCGGGGAGTAAATTCTCAGTGCTGTCATACACTGAACGCAGTTCGGGAGTACGCGTAAAAAACGCGAAATACGAGCTTGAGGACGCGGTGCTGACGCAGAGTTATCCCATAGGCGTCGGCAACGAAATCATAAATACAGATCCCGTCATAGTCTCGGTCCGTTACGGAAGGCTTCTTATAATAACCAATATAGATTGAGTCCGGATATAGAAAAATCAGGTCAAAATGCGTTATACTTATCCATGTAACGGATAAAGGGGGAACCCCTTGATTAAGGAGGTGTAATACGATGGCGTTAATGACTGGTGAGCAATATATTGAAAGTCTGCGCAAGCTTGGAACGCAGGTCTATCTTTTCGGGAGGAAGGAGCCTAATTGGGTCGATCATCCAATAATCAGGCCTTCGATAAACTGTGTCGCCGCGACATACGATATGGCGCACGACCCCGAGCATGAGGACCTGATGACAGCGGTATCGAATCTGACCGGACGAAAGATAAACAGGTTCACTCATCTGCATATGAGCCAGAGCGATCTCATCAAGAAAGTCAAGATGCAGCGACTTTTGGGACGCAAGACGGCTTCTTGTTTTCAGCGTTGTGTCGGTATGGACGCGTTCAACGCGGTTTTTTCGACCACATACGAATGCGATCAAAAGTATGGGACAAGCTATCACGAAAACTTTAAAAAATTCCTTATAGACGTACAGGATAACGACCTTACGGTCGACGGCGCGATGACAGATCCGAAAGGCGATCGCGGAAAAGGTCAGGGCGCGCAGGCTGACCCGGATCTTTTCGTGCACATCGTAGAGCGCAGAGCTGACGGTATCGTCGTTCGAGGCGCGAAAGCGCATCAGACCGGATCGATAAACTCACATGAGCACCTCGTCATGCCGACACAGGCGGTCGCGGAGAACGACGCGGAATTCGCTGTAAGTTTCGCGGTGCCTACCGACGCGCCGGGACTTTTCATGATATACGGCAGACAGGCTTCGGATACACGCAAGCTCGAGCCGGGCGCGGACGTAGACCTTGGCAACAAGAAGTTTGGCGGGCAGGAAGCGCTTGTCGTTTTCGACAACGTCTTCGTTCCAAATGAGCGTATCTTCCTTTGCGGAGAAACCGATTTTGCCGGTATGCTCGTCGAGCGTTTCGCGGGCTATCACAGGCAGTCGTACGGCGGATGCAAAGTCGGCGTCGGCGACGTGATCATAGGGGCCGCCGCTCTCGCGGCCGACTATAACGGAGCGAGCAAGGCCTCGCACGTAAAAGACAAGCTGATCGAGATGACACATCTTAACGAAACGCTTTACGCGTGCGGTATCGCGTGCTCATGCGAAGGCTATTGCACTGACGCCGGAAATTATCAGATAGATCTGCTGCTCGCGAATGTCTGCAAGCAAAACGTGACGCGGTTCCCGTACGAGATCGTACGGCTGGCCGAGGACATAGCCGGCGGACTGATGGTGACGATGCCGTCAGAGATGGACTTTAAATCTGACATGAAAGTTCCGACTCCTTCGGATCTTTCGGTGGGGGAATGGTGCAACAAGTTTTTTGCCGGCGTGGACGGAGTCCCGACAGAAAACAGGATGCGGATATTACGTTTTCTCGAAAACATATGTCTTGGCAGCTCCGCTGTAGGTTATCGCACTGAGTCGATGCACGGCGCCGGCAGTCCGCAGGCGCAGCGTATCATGATCGCGAGGCAGGGCGATATCGAAAGCAAAAAGAAGCTGGCGAAGGAAGTAGCCGGGATCAAAGACTGAGTGCTTGTCGGTATCAAGTATTGCGGCGGCTGCAGAGCTTCTTATGACCGGAAAGCCGAGGCGGATCAGGCGGTGAAAGACCTGAGGTTCGAAATCGCGGAAACCGGAGTGTCATATGATGTTATACTGGCCGTTTGTGGATGCCGGTCGCTTTGCGCGGATTTGAGTCCATATAAGACTGAAAAGGTAGTATTTATCAGCGAAGAAGGCGGCGGCGCGAAAGCCGCCGAAGAGATAGTCGGGTACAGAGAGGAGAAATGATGACAGACGCGGGAGAATTATACAAAAGTAAGTTGATGTCGGTGGAGGACGCCGTAGCGCGGCTGCCAAAAACGGGCGCGCTTTGGCTGCACCACAACGTAATGGAGCCGAAAGCTCTGTTGCGCGAGATCGTTAATCAGCGTGAAAGGTTTGACAGGCTGCGCGTTTTTCATATGCTGCGGCTCGGCGGAGTCGATATTACGGAGCCGGGGTATGAACAGTATTTTATAGACAACCCGTTGTTTTGCGGCTCAAACGCCCGGCTGGCGGTCGCCGAGGGAAGAGCGGACTATACGCCCGCCTTTCTCCACGAAGTACCGAAACTGATCCGTACAGGCAGGGTGCCGTGCGACGCGGCTGTCATTCAAGTCAGTACTCCCGACAAAAATGGTTATTGCAGTCTCGGCGCCAGTATAGATTATACGCTTCAGGCGGCTCGCACGGCGGGCACGGTAATCGCGCAGGTCAATAATAACGCGCCAAGGATATTCGGAGAAACCTTCATGCATGTTTCGGAGTTCGACTATATCGTCGAAGAGGATGACGAACTCTACGCGATCACGCCTCCGTCGATCGGAGATGAGGAAAAAGCGATCGGAGCGAATTGCGCTTCGCTCATCGATGACGGATGCACTCTGCAGCTCGGTATCGGCGGTATACCTGACGCTGTAATATTGTTCCTCGACTCGAAAAAGGACCTTGGCATACACTCGGAAATGATTTCTGACGGAACGCTGGAGCTTGTCGAAAAGGGTGTCATCAACAACTCCAGGAAATCCGAGAATCGCGGAAAAATTACCGTGACGTTTTTAATGGGAACCAAACATTTATATGAGTTCTCCGACAACAACCCCGCTATCGAAGCCAGGCCGTCGGACTATGTCAATCATCCTGTGACGATCATGCGGCAGCACAAGCCGGTCGCGATCAACGCGGCGATCGAGGTAGACTTGTTCGGGCAGGTCGTCGCCGAAGCGATCGGGCTCAGACAGTTCTCGGGAACGGGGGGTCAGGTCGATTTCGTCCGCGGATGCGCGATGGCGGAAGACGGCAAAGCGATCATAGCGATGCCGTCATCGACTCTGAAGAAGGACGGGACCCGGCTTTCGAAAATAGTGCCGTTCGTAGCTCAGGGCGCGGCAGTTACGACGCCGAGAACCGACGTCGATTACGTAGTAACCGAACAAGGCGTCGCGGAGCTTAAAGGCAAGTCGCTGAGACAAAGGGCAAAAGCGCTCATCGAGATAGCGCATCCTGATTTCAGGGGCGATCTCAGAGCGGAATACAATAAACGTTTTATAGATTAGGAGGAGAAAACCATGCAAGCATTGAAATTAGTTCCGACAATACACTACTTTGACACAGTGAAAGAGTGGGCCGAAGCGCAGCCGATCACAGAGCGCGATTTGTTTGTGACGAATGAGTGGCTCTGGGGACCATATATCGAGCCGCTCGGCGTAATGCCAATAGTAATCTTTCAGGAAAAGTACGGCATGGGTGAGCCTTCCGATGAGATGATCGACGCGATCGTCAGGGACGTTAAGGATTTTGACTTCGATCGCATAATAGCTTTTGGCGGGGGCACGATCCTCGATATTTGTAAAATACTCGCGCTGGAAGTGCCTGAAAAATCCGAAGATCTTTTCATGGGTAAGGTACCTCCGAAAAAAGTAAAGTCGCTCGTCGCGGTCCCGACGACCTGCGGTACCGGTTCTGAAGTGACGAACGTCGCGATAACAGAACTTAAGAGCCTCGGTATCAAGAAGGGTATAGCCGTGGAAGAGACGTTCGCTGATCTCGCGGTCCTGATCCCGGAATCTATGAAGGGGCTTCCGTACAAGGTATTTGTCACCTCTTCGGTCGACGCCCTTATCCACGCGATCGAAAGCTTTCTGTCACCGAAAGCGACGCCGTTCACCGAGATGTTTTCCAGAGAAGCGGTGGCGCTTATCATGCGTGGCTACAAAGCCATCGTCGAAGGCGGCGAAGACGTCCGGTTCGATCATATGAAAGACTTTTTGGTCGCCGCGAATTACGCCGGAATAGCTTTCGGAAACGCGGGCTGCGCGGCTGTGCACGCGTTAGCTTATTCGATCGGCGGCGCGTACCATGTGCCACATGGTGAAGCGAATTATCAGTTCTTTACCGCTGTCATGAAAGTCTATGCCGCCAAAAAACCGGACGGTAAGATCAAACAGCTTACAGAGCTGTTGGCGGACGTGCTCGGCATTGACGCGAAAGACGCCGGCGCGGTTTACGAATCTTTCGACGACTTTCTCGGCAAGCTTATCGCGAAGAAACCTCTCCGTGAGTACGGCATGACCGAAGAGCAGATCGATACATTCGCTGTCTCGACTGTCGAAAACCAGCAGAGGCTGCTTGGCAACAATTACGTGTTTATCGAAGACGCGGAATACAGGGCGATTTTCGCCGAGCTTTACTGATATACGGATATTCAATAAGAAGGGTGTAATAATTCAATGGCAAGCGTGCTGACAGTTTTTATAGTCTCGATACTGATGTGCTGCGGTATCGCGTATATTCTCGGGTTGTTCTGGTTCAGCGATAAGCGCAACCGCCGCATGAGAAGCTTCTTCCTGCTGGGCATCGGCATATTTATATGGACGCTTTTGAACGCCATAACGATGATCGTTAACATTGATTATTTTTTCTATATTTACACGCTTCGAATGGTGCTGGTCTGCATAATCCCGTTTAGCGTTTCCTGGTTCATACTGGATTTCACTTCATCGCCGCTGCATAAAAAAATATGGGTACGAAATATATTCATAGCGCTGCCAGTTGCCGATATCGTCCTGATGGTCACAAATCCGCTGCATCATTTGTATTTTATTGACTACAGCTATCCGATGCCGGGACGCGGCATGATTTTCTGGGGTCATACCGGCATGGACCTGGTGGTCATCGTAATAGCCTTTATCATCCTGATAAGGTTTATTGTCAAAGGCGCGCGGAAAAACCCGTTACTGATACTTACGGGGATCGGCATGCTGATCCCATACGCTCTGAATATGCTGTACAGCTTCGGATTGATGCCGTTCCCGCACGACCTTACGCCGATAGGCTTTTTCTTTACGTTCTTCCTCTTTGTTTTCGTCGCTTACCGGTCGCAATTGTTCAAAGCAAAGACCGCTTTGTTTTCAAGCACGATGGACACGATCGAAGACCTTATCGTCATATGCAACGAGAAAGACATTATCATTGACGTAAACGAGAAAGCTGCCAGTGTGTTTCATGATTTTTCGATAACCACAGGAAGGACAAAGTCCGACGGCTTTTTTGAGTATCTAAACAGTATCGTAGATGATGCCGATCCGGAAGACCTTATTTCTTCATTGAAGAGCGGGGTCGACGTCGATGGGGAGTGTACCCTGCGTTTGCCCTCGGGAAATAAGCGAACATATACGATCATGTGGCGCGCGGTATATGAAGGCAAAACCAAATCCGGCTATATCCTCGTAATGACCGACGTCAGTAACTACAGGGAAGTGATCAGGGAAATCAATAAGCAAAAGGACGAACTCCTTGAGTTAAAGATAAAAGCGGAAAGCGCAAACCGGGCTAAAAGCGACTTTTTAGCTAATATGAGCCATGAACTGCGCACGCCGATAAACGCGATCACCGGAATGACCGCGATAGCCAAGTCAACGTCCGATACGGACAGGATAGAATACGCTCTGGATAAAATCGAAAAAGCTTCCGTTCATTTGCTGGGCGTCATAAGCGACATACTCGATATGTCAAAAATCGAGGCGGACAAGCTTGAGCTTTCATTGGTGCCGTTCGATTTCGAAGTAATGCTTCAAAGAGTAGTAAGTATCACAAATTTCAAAGCGCTTGAGAAGAATCAGGATTTTTCGCTGGAGATCGACGAGAGTATTCCGAGATATCTTGTCGGCGACGATCTGCGTCTTTCCCAGGTGATAACAAATCTCTTAAGCAACGCTGTCAAATTCACGCCGGAAGAAGGTTCAATAAAACTCAAGGCGTTTTTGAAAACCGACGCGGACGAATCCGTCGGACTGCAATTTGACATAGTCGATTCAGGGATAGGTATCAGCGAAGAGCAGCAAGCAAGGCTGTTTAAATCATTCGGTCAGGCGGAAAGCGGCACGATGCGGAAATACGGAGGGACGGGTCTTGGCCTCGCGATTTCAAAACGTTTCGTCGAAATGATGGGAGGCGAGATATGGTTCACCTCAGAACCGGGGAAAGGTTCTGTGTTTTCGTTCACGATAAAGGCTGATAAAACCGATGAGAATAGTGTTGAGTCGTTTGCCGGCGGCGGAGATACCGGCGGGCGTGAACCAGAAGAAAAAATCGATTCGTTTGAAGGACGGCGCGTATTGCTTGCCGAGGACGTCGATATAAACCGTGAGATAGTGCTGACGCTCCTTGAGCCGACACAAATCAAAATCGACTGCGCGCAAAACGGGCTCGAGGCGGTCCGTATGTATCGCGATGATCCTGACGGATACGATATGATCCTGATGGACGTTCAGATGCCGGAGATGGACGGATATGAGGCTACCCGCCTGATACGCGCGATGGATCTTCAAAAGGCGAAAGAAATACCTATCATCGCGATAACCGCGAACGTATTCCGCGAAGACATTGAAAAATGTATGGAAGCCGGCATGAACGAGCATATTGGGAAGCCGCTCGATTTCGACGACGTGATCAAAACCCTGAGGAAATACCTTACAGCGGAGTAAAGTTCTTCGTTTCCATATATTCCCACCACATTGTTTCACGATATCATAATGTATAATACATACTAATATGTAAATATATGGTATAATTATATCATTGTGTTAACCATGAGCCCACAGGGGCGGAAAGGAAAATCAAATGAACAATGTTAGCATCATAGGCAGGCTTGTGAAGGAACCCGAAATCAAGCGTACAGAAGAGGGCAAGGCGATATGCGATCTCAGATTCGCTATCGACGACCCGTTCAGCAAGGACGACCGCAGCGACTTCATCAACGTTACGGTTTTTGGAAATCAGGCTGAATTGTGCGATCGCTATCTGCATAAAGGATTTATCGCGGGCATTTCGGGCAGGATCAGGTCAGACGTCTACACAAATTCGGAAGGCGTTAAGAAATATCCCATAAAAGTAATAGCGGAAAATGTTCAGTTCCTGCAATGGCCGGAACGCACAGAAAAGCAGGAGGCCGCCCCGGAAATATAAAAATTATGTTATACTCCTCTTTATTGTTAAAAGAGGGGTATACATATGAAACTTGAACTGAATGGCAGAAAACCGGTAATAGCGATCGTGGGAGCGACCGGCCTTGTTGGCGGTACATTCCTGAAAGTACTCGAAGAAAGGGCGTTCCCGTTTGAAAAGGCGTATCTGTTCGCGTCCTCAAAATCGGCAGGCAATGTCGTAACATTCGCCGGTAAAGAATACACAATCGAGGAACTGACGGAAACGTCTTTTGACGGAAAGAATATAGATATTGCGCTCTTCAGCGCGGGCGGAGACACCAGCAAGGTATTCGCGCCTGTCGCGGCGGCGGCCGGAGCGCTTGTTATAGATAACTCAAGTCAGTGGCGTATGGATCCCGAAGTACCGCTTGTGGTGCCTGAGGTAAATCCCGAAGACGCTGTTGAAGCCCCTATAGGCATCATAGCTAACCCCAACTGCTCTACCATTCAGGCCGTAGTGCCGCTGAAACCGCTGCTCGATAAGTACGGGATCAAGCGTATCGTTTTTTCGACATATCAGGCGGTAGCGGGATCTGGCGTGAAGGGCGTCAGGGAGCTAGAAGAAGGCGTGAACGGCAACGACATTTGCGTCGCGTACCCGCATCCGATTTTCGGTAACTGCATTCCTCAGGTGGATTCGTTCCTTGAGAACGGATATACCAAAGAAGAGATGAAGATGGTGAACGAGACTCAAAAGATGCTTCATGACGACAGTATCGGCGTGACCGCGACTACGGTCAGAGTGCCTGTTTATACGGCTCACAGCGAATCTATCAACGTTGAGTTCAAAAAGCCTTTCGGAAGCATAGGCGAGATAAAGGAGCTCCTCTCGGAGGTGCCGGGACTCATCGTCAGGGACGACCCCGAAAACAGCGTGTATCCTCTGGCTCGTGAGGCGAGTGACACGGACGAGGTATATGTCGGACGCATCCGGCGTGATTATTCGGTGGAGAGCGGTATCAATTTTTGGTGCGTGGCGGACAATGTGCGCAAAGGAGCGGCGACAAACGCCGTCCAGATCGCGGAGCTGTTTTTAAGATAGGTGGAAAAATGCCAAAAGTAATAATCAGCGGGTTCGGCGGAAGAATGGGCACGGAGCTCAGAACCGTCATAAAAGAAAATCCTGACTTCGCGGACTTTGAGATCGTGGCGGGTTTTGACCAATGGGCCGCGGAGGTTGACGGCGTACCTGTTTTCTGTTCGCCCGAAACAGAAGCGGAGTCTGTGCCGGTCGCGGACGTAGTAATAGATTTTTCAAACTATGATTTTGTCGGCCGCGTTCTAAGCTACTGCGGATCGACAAAGACTCCCCTGGTCATCGCGACAACAGCGCTTGGAGAAAAAGAACTTGAGCAGTTAATCAGTACCGCCGGGCAAACCGCGGTTTTTCGAAGCGCGAACATGTCGCTCGGTGTCAACCTCGTCGCGAAAATGTCTCAGCTCGCGGCGCCGGCTATCGAGGACGGCTTCAATATTGAGATCGTCGAGGCGCACCACAACAAAAAGAAAGACGCTCCGTCAGGAACAGCTATACTTATCGCTGACGCGATCAACGAAAAACTGCGAGACCGGAAGGAATATATTTTCGGCCGTCACGGCCGTGAGACCGAACCGAGCATTTCGGAGATCGGTATCCACGCGGTCCGCGGCGGATCGATCCCGGGGCAGCATTCGGTGATATTCGCCGGGCCTGACGAAGTTATCGAAATAACCCACACGGTTTACAGCAGAAAAGTGTTCGCGATAGGCGCTCTGAGAGCGGCGGCGTATATCGCGGGAAAGCCGCCTGGGCTATATGATATGAATTCTTTGTTATCTTAAAAAAACAGGCGCCCGAGGGCGCCTGTTTGGTTCTTGTCAAAAGCGGTTTACTCGTCCGCTACGACTTTCTTGCCGTTGTAGTATCCGCAGACCGGGCATACATTGTGCGGGAGTTTCGCGCTGTGGCATTGAGGACATACCGAAAGGTTCGGCGCCGACATGCGCATATTGGGCGCTCGTCTTGAGTCGCGCTTTGCTTTTGAAGTCTTTCTCTTTGGAACTGCCATTATATTACCTCCTGTGATCTCTTGCTGCCCGAGAGCAACTTCCATATTATACGGAAGCGGCCATATGCTGTCAACGGCTATTTTGTAAGCTCATATGTGTCGCGCGCGATCACCAGTTCCTCATTTGTCGGAATCAGCAGCAGCGTGACCCTTGAGTCGTCGCGGCTGATGATCGTCTCTTTGCCGCGTACCTTGTTTTTGACGAGGTCGAGCTTGATGCCGAGATTGCCGAGATCATTACATATCAGGGAACGGGCGATATCATCGTTCTCGCCTACACCCGCCGTAAATATGATCGCGTCCACCCCGTTCATTTCCGCGATATAGGCTCCGATATAGTAGCGAACCCTATGCGCGAATACCTTTAGCGATAGTTCCGCGCGCGAGTTGCCTTCGGCGATCGCTTCCTGGATATCCCGGAAATCGCTGGACAGACCGGAAATACCGAGAATGCCGGATTTCTTATTAAGAATATTCAATACTTCATCGGCCGACAGACCTTCCGTATCGGCGATAAATGAAATGATCGCCGGATCGATGCTGCCGGAACGCGTTCCCATTACGAGACCCGCGAGCGGAGTGAACCCCATCGAGGTATCGATGCACCTTCCGCGTTTTATCGCTGAAACGCTCGCGCCGTTGCCGAGATGGCATGTGATCAGTTTGAGGTCGTCGAGATTGACCCCGAGCAGGTACGCCGCGCGTTCGGAGACATATTTATGGCTCGTTCCGTGGAAACCGTAGCGGCGGATGCCGTACTTTGTGTAGTACTCGTAAGGGATGGCGTATATATATGATTCGGGGGGCATGGTCTGATGGAAAGCCGTATCGAAGACCGCGACCTGCGGCGTGCCCGGCATGAGCGCCTGGCATGCGGCGATACCCTGTAAATTCGGCGGGTTATGCAGGGGCGCCAGAGGTATGCATTCCTCAAGCGCTGTGATGACAGCCGCGTCGATAATGACGGATTGAGCGTATTTTTCCCCG
>Ga0123356_10004219_pt1 | contig 14861 bp, 13 predicted proteins | sample TergutEmb28metaG_2_FD_92546 | JGI IMG/M metagenome (GOLD analysis project Ga0123356, IMG submission 92546) | Embiratermes neotenicus P3 segment gut microbial communities from Petit-Saut dam, French Guiana - Emb289 P3 | ecosystem: Host-associated > Arthropoda: Insects > Digestive system > Gut ... | reverse complement strand
TCCGCGCACTGAATACTCACGTGATCGAGCACCCACACATTGTGACACCCGGCCGCCCGGCGCGCCCGTCAGGAGCGCCGGTCCGCAACCGACGTGTTCGTCTCGCCCCGCACGTTGTCCTCGCCCCGCACGTAGTCCTCGGCGCACACGTAGTCCTCGCCGCGGCCGACCTCCCCGAGTCCGCCGTCCTCGAGCCCAGTCTCGCCAGGCCTGGTCTCCGCGAGCCCGAGCTCGCCAGGTCCGATCTCCGCCAGCACAGCCACGCACCCGGCTGTCAGCCGGCGTAGCGCGGTGACCGCCTCGGCGCGGGCGTGGACCTGCGCGGCGAACTCGCCCTTGACCCCGGACACGGTTTGCCGGGCTGCGGTCAGCGGCCCTGTCGCCTCCCGCAGGGCGGCGCTCAGGTCGGCCTGCGCGGCGAGCCACTCACGTCTGGCCCGGAAGCCGCTCACCAGCTGCGTGAGCGGTCCCGGTTTCGCCCGCGCGTGCCGGGCCAGTGCGCGCGAGGCCGCCCGGTACCGCGCCCAGGCGTCCCGCAGGACCCGCTCTCCGGCCACGCGCTCACCAGCCAGCGCCTGAAGCGCCGCATCGGCAGCGGAGATCGCAGCGTAGGCAGCGGCCGCATCCCGCTGCAGAGCCGCAAGCCGGGCAAGCGCCGTACCCACCCCGTCTTCGGCCGCCCCATGTCCCACGGTCCCGTGTTCCGCCGAGCGCCCCGCGGCCCCGTGTCCCGCTGTCGCGTGCCCCGCCGTCCTGTGGTCCGCCGTCCTGAGGTCCGCGGTCCTGTCTGCCGCTGTCCCGTCTTCCGTCGCGCTGTGCTTGGCGGCCCCGCATTCGCGACGATCCGCCCGATTCCGGGGCTTCGCACCCTCGTCCGTCATGCCACTCCCGCCATCCCCGGCCCGTTACTGAGAGCAACGAAATGAACACAGATCCGGTTCGGAGCGCAGAAAGCACCACATAGTGAAGACGCCCGTGCCGCCACTCAATGGCTTCGCGACCGGGGTCAGCTCGGATTGTTAGGGATGGTCCTGGTCTTCAACTCGCGGCGCGCAGGTCGCGGCGCCGGAGAACGCGGCGGCGAGCTGGCGCATCGCGTCATCGAGCAGCGCGCCCAGGTCGGCCGCGGGATCGTTGAGCCAGTGCTCGTAGGCGGCGACCGCGACGCCGAGCACCGCGTGCGCGATCGCCTGCGGCGCCAGGTCGTCCGGGCGGCGGCCGGTGCGCTCGGCGGCGAACTCGGCTATCACCGCGCGCCAGGCGGCGAACCGCAGCGTAGAGTGCGCGAGCAGCGCGGGCACCCGGAGGATCAGCTCCATCCGCCGCCGGTGCAGCGGTTCGGTGCCGGGCGCGATCCGGTTGAAGTCGATGAGCGCGACCCGGATGGCGTCCATCAGCGGCACTTCGGACGGCGACGCCTTAAGCCGGACCCGCATCCGCTCAAGCTCTTCCTCGAACGCGCCCCACGGGATGTCGTTCTTGGACGGGAAGTACCGGAAGAACGTCCGCCGCCCGATCCCCGCCGCCGCTGCGATCTCGTCCACCGTGGTCGCGTCGAAGCCGCGACTGGCGAACAGGCCGAACGCGGTCTGCTCAAGCTCCGCGCGGGAGGTCACCCGGCGCCGTCCCGGATGCGGGTGCGCCTGCGGCTGCGCGACCACTTCCGGCACACCGATCACCGTCCTCATTGGGGATGCACAATTTTACGCCCGCAGCCTTGTTTTTCACGGTAACGGCGAGCGAAGGGCTTGATTTCGGCACCAAGTGCACTTTACGCTCATCGCAATGTTGTTCCTGGCACTTAGTGCCACTAATGCGCGGAGGTTACGCGATGGCCGAGCACGAGTCTGCGGCGGAAGCCCTCACGAGCGACGAGCTCCTCGTCGAGGAGGTGTCGATCGACGGCATGTGCGGCGTCTACTAGAGCCGGACAAGAGCTGTCGTGACCTTTGACCTTGACCGCGCCTGGCGGGTCGATCCGCGGGTGTCGATGCGCCCCGAGCCGTTCGGGGCGCTGCTTTACCACTTCGGCACCAGGCGGCTCTCGTTCCTGAAGAACCAGCGGGTGCTGGCGGTGGTGCGCTCGCTTGCCGACCACCCCAGCGCCCGTGCGGCTTGCGTCGCTTCGGGAGTGTCAGAGGCTGAGTTGCCCGCGTACACGCGGGCACTCGCCGCCCTGGCGGACTCAAACATGATTACGGAACGGACCGTCGCATGACCCTCGCTCCTGACCTGCCTGCCGCCCCTTCGGCCTCACCCGGCAAGCTGACCGACCTGTTCCAGCTCGGACTCGACGCGCCCATCTGCCTGACCTGGGAGCTCACCTACGCGTGCAACCTGTCGTGCGTGCACTGCCTGTCCTCGTCCGGGCGTCGTGACCCGCGCGAGCTCAGCACGGAAGAGTGCAAGGCCGTCATCGACACGCTGGAGCGCATGCAGGTCTTCTACGTCAACATCGGCGGCGGCGAGCCGACCGTGCGGCCCGACTTCTGGGAACTCGTCGACTACGCGACCGCGCATCATGTCGGGGTCAAGTTCTCCACCAACGGCGTGAAGCTGGACGCGGCCGCGGCAGCCCGGCTCGCTGCCTCGGACTACGTCGACGTGCAGATCTCGCTCGACGGTGCGACCGCCGAAGTGAACGACGCGGTGCGAGGGCCCGGCTCGTACGCGACCGCGATCCGCGCGATGGAGAACCTGCACGCGGCCGGCTTCCGGGGATTCAAGCTGTCGGTGGTCATGACCCGGCAGAACATCCCGCAGATCGATCAGTTCAAGGCCATCGCCGACCGGTACGGGGCGCAGCTGCGACTGACCCGGCTGCGGCCGTCGGGGCGCGGGGCGGACGTGTGGGACGAACTGCACCCGCTGCCGGAGCAGCAGCGCGAACTGTATGACTGGCTGGTGGCGCACGGCGACCAGGTGCTGACCGGCGACTCGTTCTTCCACCTGTCCGCGTTCGGCTCCGCGCTGCCCGGGCTGAACCTGTGCGGGGCAGGCCGGGTCGTCTGCCTGATCGACCCGGTGGGCGACGTGTACGCGTGCCCGTTCGCGATCCACGAGAACTTCCTGGCCGGGAACGTGCGGGAGGCCGGCGGGTTCGAGACCGTGTGGCGTTCGTCCGCGCTCTTCGAGTCGCTGCGCAAGCCGGACACCGGCGGGGCGTGCAAGTCGTGCGGGTTCTATGACGCCTGCCGGGGCGGGTGCATGGCGGCGAAGTTCTTCACCGGCCTGCCACTCGACGGGCCGGACCCGGAGTGCGTGCAGGGATATGGCGAAGCGGCGCTCGCGTCGGTTTCGGCATCTTCCGCCGTGACGCCCAAGCCGTCGGTCGACCACTCGCACCGGACGTCTCCGCGTTCAACCGCGGGTGCGTCTGGGCCGGTCCCTGTCACGATCACCCGCCGGCGTCCGCCGAGCCACGACTGCGACGAAAGCCCGCTGGCGGGCTTCACTGCCTAGTTCTGGGCAGGGCTTGTGATGTTCCGGCGCGTCAGTCGTCCCCGCCCGGCGAAGACAGATCGGGCGGGTCCGAACGACGCCGCGCCAGACCACCCCACCCCCGGCTCCGCTGCGAAGGCCGGTGCCGGTCACCCGGGGGTGACCTCGGGGAACGGCGCTTGTCCGGAACTCGGGCTGGCGTCGTCGGAAGTCAACGCTCCTGGCGAGCGTAATCAGCCCGACTCAGGCCCTTCCGACACTGCGGTGCCTGCGGGAATGCGGATTCGCCCGGACGCCAGCACGCGGCTGGTGGCGGGTGGGGCGGTGCTGGTCGGCGGGTCTCCGGTTCGGGTGCTGCGGCTGACTGCCGCCGGGGCGCGGCAGGTCGCGGGCTGGTTCGCAGGTGCTCCCATCCCGGCCGGCGCGGGCGGGCGGACGCTGGCCCGCAAGCTGCTCGACGCCGGGATCGCGCACCCGGAGCATGGCGGCGATCCGCATCTCGGTCTGGCGGACGTCACGGTAGTGATCCCGGTCAAGGACCGGCACGCGGAGCTCAGTCGGTGCCTCGCCGGGCTGTCGAGCACGGAGAGCGGGGTCGCCGGGTCGCGGTTGGTCGTAGTCGATGACGCGTCCGTTGACGGGCGTGCGATCGCGCGGATCTGCGCGCGATACGGCGCCGACGTCATCCGGCGGGGCGTCAACGGAGGGCCGGGCGCGGCGCGGAACACCGGGCTGGCGGCCGCCAGGACCGAACTCGTCGCGTTTCTCGACTCTGACTGCGTGCCCGCGGACGGGTGGCTCGACCGGCTGCTGTCGCATTTCGCCGACCCGGCCGTCGGCGCTGTCGCGCCGCGGATCGTCCCGCACGGATCCGGGACGGGTTGGCTGGCGCGGTATGAGGGGGCCAGTTCCACCCTCGACATGGGTGCGAGGCCGTCCATCGTCCGGCCCGGCGCGCGCGTCTCGTACGTGCCAGGCGCGGCGCTCGTCGTGCGCCGGACGGCGGCGGGGGCGGGGTTCACGCCCCGGATGTACGTGGGGGAGGACGTTGACTTCGTCTGGCGGCTCGCCGCGGCCGGATGGCGCGTCCGCTACGAACCGGCCGCGGTCATGGCCCACGACCACCGGGTCAGGTTCCGCGCCTGGTTCTCCCGCCGCACGGACTACGGGACGTCCGCCGCGGCCCTGGAGCAGCTGCACCCTGGCGCGGTCCGCCCGCTCTACGCCTCGTGGTGGACGGCCGGCGCCTGGGTGGCCGCGCTGTCCGGCCGTCCGGTCACCGCCGCCGCGCTCACCGGCGCCGCTACCGCCTTGCTAGCCCGCCGCCTGTCCCGGGTCACCGGCGAGACCTGGCCGGTGCCTGGCGTACCCGTCGCGCTACGAAGCGAGGGAGCTCCGGAAGATGGCGGATCATCGTCTGCACCGGGATGCGGGCAACGATCCATACTCCCTGCCGCGGTGCACGCCGCACGAGATAACAGCAACAAGCGCCCGGGTTGGGCGACGCCGGGGCAGGCGGCAGCCTGGCGACTGGCGCTACGGCTGGCTGGCGGGGGTACCGCGGCCGCGGGGCGCCCGCTCGGCAGCGCCCTGTCGAGGACCTGGTGGCCACTCGCGATCCCGGCGGCCATCGTTGTTCCCAAGTTGCGCCTTCCGGTCGCCGCGCTGATCCTTGCCCCGCCACTGCTCGACTGGGCAGACCGCCGCCCGCCGCTCGACCCTGCTCGCTACGTCGCGGCGCGCCTCCTCGATGACGCCGCCTACAGCCTTGGCGTCTGGAAGGGCTGTCTCGACCGGCGCACACTCCGCCCGCTGCTGCCCGTCGTCGGCGCATCGCGCCACCCGGCCTGACGGCCCGCAGGAAATGCCGGGGGATAGGCAGGCGCGGCCTGAACTACGATCGGCATGGCGCCCGTCGGACTGGGCGACGACCCTGGCTTAAGGGGGCAGCATGGTCAACGTCTCGCGGCAGCACGGCTACGAGGTGACCGTCGCCTGGACCGGTAACCGCGGCACGGGCACCAGTGGCTACCGCGACTACGGGCGCGAGCACGCCGTCAGTGCGAAAGACCGGCCGGTGATCCTGGCCAGCTCCGACCCCGCGTTCCGCGGTGACAAGGCTCTGTGGAACCCGGAACTGGAGATGGTCGCCGCCTTGTCGCAGTGTCACATGCTCTGGTACCTGCACTTGTGCGCGATCTCCGGCGTTGTCGTAACCAGTTACGCCGACCCGGCGCGCGGAACCATGGCGGAGGACACGGACGGCTCGGGCCGGTTCACCGAGGTTGTGCTACGTCCCCAGGTCACGGTCGCCTCCCCGGAAATGGTCGATCCCGCGACGGCACTGCATCAGCAAGCACACGCGAAGTGCTTCATCGCGAACTCGGTGAACTTCCCGGTTCGGCACGAACCGGTCGTCTGCTTTGGTGGCTGGGCAAGCCTGACGCCGTCCGAGGACGACGCACGGCAAGATGACGGCGGCACGTCGTCATTACCTTGCCGGGTCAGCGATTCGGCCGTCATCCTCGCGGCGGAAGCGAAGGCTCAGAAACCCGTCCAGAGCGGGATTTACGCGGAGACGGCGCCGTTCTACGCTCAGCGTGTTTGGGGAGCGTAGCCCGCCGCGCCAGAGCGGCAGCCCGCTGGGTTGCGCGCAATTCGCGCAGGAGGCGCAGTGCGAAGCTCTCTTTTCCATGCCCGCTCGCTGGCCGTGGCCGTGGCTGGACTGGCTGCCACGATAGCCATCGCGAGCCAGCTCCCGGCCACCGCAGCCACGAGGACCAGCCGCGTCAGCCCGGCCAGCACGCCTAGTGCGGAAGGGCCTGGCCACTGGACGCAGGTGACAGCAACCGGCTCAGGCAACACCGAGGACATCGGCCTGGTCCGCGGCACCGACGGCGTGCTGCACGTCCTGTGGACGTACGGAAACGCTGGTAGCCAGAAGATCTTCGACACCCCGATAGGGCCCGGCGGCACAGTGCAGAAGACGATCACCATCGCCAGTGGCCTGTACTCCGCGACCGACCCCGACGGCACCGCCACCCCGAGCGGTCTCGACGCGTTCTGGAACGGCTACGGGAGCGCACCGGGCTCCCCGGCCGGCACGTTCGAAGCCACCCGGCCGGTTAAGGGCGGCAAATGGAAGCTCGCTGGCAACGTGCCTCCGGTAACCCCGGTGTACTACAGCAGCGAAGACTCCGCGGCCACCGGTGGTGACGGCAAGCCGTGGGTCGCCTGGACCGGCACGGGGACGCTCGACGTGCTTCACCTGGGCCACCCCGGGAAGAACATCTCGCCGTCCGGATGCTGCGTCTATAACGCCGGGCTCGCCACGGACGGCGTCAGCGGCGCGACCTACGTGGCATACATGTCGAACATCGGGGGCAGCCGCTCCGGCATTTACGTCCGGCGCCTCGCCAATGCCGGGGGCGCCGCCGCCGCGGCTGTCCGTCTGCCGGGATCGGAGATAGGCGGCAACTTGCTCGCCCCCATGCAGCGGACCGGGATCACTGGCCGCGGCAAGGGCAAGGCCGGTGTCTATGTGACGTACCTGAAGGGTTATCCCTTCCCCACCGCTGTCGAGCTGTACAAGGTCGGGAGCAAGACCCCGCTCACCGTGGCGAGCGGCGGCAGCGTCAGCCACACTGCCGGGTCCACGGTCACCGCTGCTCCGAACGGCCGGCTCTGGATCACCTGGTACTACGGCGGTGGCAACACCCCGGAGATTTACACCCGCGTCTCCGGCACCACCGGCACCACGTTCAGCAAGACCGTGCACGTACCGCTGCCGGCCGGCACCCAGACCCTCTGGAAGCTGTACACCAGCGCTCAGAACGGCCGCCTGGACGTGCTCGCCCTGGTAACCAACAAGAAGGACAAGATCGCCTACTACGCCACCCAGGTCCTGCTCCCGAAGGCCTGATTCCTAGCCATCTCCGGCGCGGGCGGACGGTCCCCATGGGCCGTCCGCCCGATACATCTGGATTGAGTATTCATTCGCCGCTCACATTCGAGTCAAATTCGTCGCACTGACCGGCTACTGCGGGACGGAAGCCTTGCCACGGATGCCGACAAATGGCATCAGGTCCCAACGTTTCGGGATTCCTCTGCCACCTTGGCGGGGTACTTGACGGAAGGGTGCACGATGGACGGATTGACACGCCGCCGGCTCCTGGGTGGAGCCGCTGCAGCGGCAGGCGGCCTAGGGCTGGGGCTGCTCCCACTCTCGATGCAGAAGGCACTAGCGGCGACACCGGAAAAGACTGGCTCACTCGCCGACGTCAAACACGTGGTGTTCATTCCGCAGGAGAACCGCACGTTCGACCACTACTTCGGCACCCTGTCGGGCGTCCGTGGCTTCGATGACCCGACGGCTATCACCTTGCCCACCGGCCGGTCGGTGTTCTACCAGCCTGACCCAGACAACCCCGACGGATATGAGCTCCCGTTCCACCTGGACACCCGCACAACCAGCGCCGCGGCGCCGAGCTTCGACACCATCGGCCTCTGGTCAGGACCGCAGAAGCTGTGGGACAACGGCCAGATGGACCGCTTCGTGTCGCATCCGGTTGTGGACGACGGTCTCACCTACACGCTGACCATGGGTTACTACACGCGGGATGACATCCCGTTCCACTTCGCCCTCGCCGATGAGTTCACCATCTGTGACAACTACTTCACCTCGGTGCTCGGCGAGTCCAACCCCAACCACCTCATGATGTTCGCCGGAACCATCGACCCGGACGGCACGCACGGCGGCCCGATCCTCAATAACGACTTCCCCCACGGTCCGCTCACCCTGACGGCCTACTTCGAGCGGCTCCAGGCCGCCGGCATCAGCTGGAAGTACTACCACTCGCCGAATGGCGTTGACGAGCCGCTGCAGGCCTACTTCCAGTCGTTCGCCAACGCGGCTCCCGGCTCGCCGCTGTACGAGAACGGTGTCCAGGAACACCTGCTGTCGGAGTTCAGGGACGATGTCCTGAACGATCGTCTGGCCCAATTCAGCCGGGTCAGCCCGAGCGCGGCCGGCCTGCCGGACGCCAGTGAGCACATGCCGGCGCTGCCCGCGCAGGGCGCGGTTTTCATGTATGACGTCCTGGATGCCCTGGCCTCCAACCCGGACGTGTGGGCCAAGACCGTCGTGTTCATCACCTATGACGATTTCGGCGGCTGGTTCGACCACGTGCCGCCGCCCACCGCCCCGGAAGGCACCCCAGGGGAATGGCTCACCGTCAACCCGCTGCCGGCCGAAGCCAACGGCTTTGCCGGACCGATCGGGCTCGGCTTCCGCGTCCCGATGCTGGTCATCTCCCCATGGAGCCGAGGCGGCTGGGTGGCCAGCGAAACCTTCGATCACACCTCGGTCATCCGATTCTGCGAGAGGCTGTTCGGCGTCCACGAGCCGCAGATCAGTGCCTGGCGGCGAGCCACCGTCGGTGACCTGACCTCAGCGTTGCGGTTCAAGAACCCCGACGACAAGCCGCTCGCGAAGACCCTCTCCAAGCTGCCCGACCCGACCGCCTTGGTGGCACTGGAGGAGCAGGAGGTAGCCACCCTGCCCATACCGGAAGTGTCGGCCGTGCAGACGATGCCCCACCAGGAGCCCGGCAGCCGGCCCCACACCCACCGGCCCCCCGCCGGCTGACCGCGCCCGGCGCGACCCGCAGCTGTCCGCGGGCGGAGAGGCGATACAAACTCCGCCCGCAGACACCGGCCTGCAGATAATCACCTGGAGGGCACCAGTCTGGGCTGCGCCGTAACTCCGCCTGGGCCGCGTCGAGTCCGAGGAACCGCCGGATGCCCTTCGACGGTCAGCGGATGCTCGCAGCAGACCAGGTTCTGGCGAGATCACTCCACTTAAGCCCGCCAGGGCGACTACCGCCTTTCCGTGATTCCACGTGTCGGCCCTGGTCTCAGTCCTAGGATCCTTCTGGGACAAACTTCGCGAGACGGACGGATGGCGGGATTCCGGCCAGGTCTCGGGCGGGGCGAGGAATGGAGCTGTCTTGAACGTGCCGCGTGATGAGCTGTCGGTCAGGGAGCGGGCGGCGATGTTCGCCCTGCTAGGAGCGGCGCGCAAGATCTCCAATCCGGAGCTCCGCGAGCTGGTCGGCTTCCCGCTCGACGGGAAGGAACGCCGTAACCTCAACGATCGCAAGCTCGTCGAGTCAGAGAAGCACGGCCGTGCCTACGCGCACGAGTTGTCCGACAAAGGCTGGCGCTGGTGCCATGACGAACTTGCCGCTGCCCCTCCCAGCCGAGGCAACAGTACGGAAAGGGCGCACTACCTCGTCTTCGGAATGTTCGCCCGGTATTTGAACGCCTCGGGGCTGAGGCTGGCTGACATCGCGAGCGTGAAGGTGCCGGGCGACGACGACGTTGACCCAGCCATCCGCGTTGTGGAGGGATACCGAGCGCTTGCGCCGACCGAAGGCGCGTTCGTCAAGCTACGTGAGCTACGTGAGCAATTGGTCGACATTCCGCGTCCCGACCTGGACGCCGCGCTGGCCGTGCTGTTCGCCAGACAGCGGATTAACCTCATCCCGCAGTCCAATCAGCAGGGGCTGTCGGAAGCGGACCGCGAGTCCGCCCTTCGCATCGGGGATGAATACAAGCATCTGATCTCCATCGAGCGTCGAGCCTGAGCACCGAATGAACACCGATCAGCTGACCGCGCTCGCCGCCCTCACCTTCAACTGGACCCGCACGCTGAATGACGTGTGGGCGCCTGCACCGTTCCACGTCGAGGGACTCCACGCCGAGGTTTCCCAAGCCATTGGACGATCCATCGTCGAAGCGGCGGACGGTGCGGCCAATCCGCTTGGCGTCGTAATCGAGGGCCAGCGCGGCGTTGGCAAGACCCACCTGCTTGGCTGGACCAGGGAGGAGGTCCAGCGCGCGGGCGGCTACTTCTTCCTCGTCGGCGATCTGTCCCCGAGCGCCTTCTGGGAGGAGCTGCTCGGCTGCGTCGTGGAGCAGTTGCTGCCTCTCCCAGATGGCAGTCGCGACCAGCTCGGCGCGCTCCTCGCGGCACTCGCGGACCGGACAGGCCTCGAGCCGGTCTTCCGGGCCGCGACCACCGGGGATGCGGCGCCGACCCCGGTCACGCTCCGCGTTTTCATCCGCGAGCTGCGGCGGATCGACCGGAGGATCGGCCTGGTCTGCCAGGACACCGCACGAGCACTGGTGCTGCTCGCCTCGCCGCTGCAGGAGGACCAGGACGTCGGCTACTACTTCCTGACCGGGAAGGAGGTGGACGTTGAGGACCGCCGTCGGTGGGGGATCAGCGCGACTCGCAGCGTACCGCACCTGCTGATCACGGAACTGTCCCGTCTGATGGCGCTCACCGGACCCACCGTCATCGCGATCGACCAGATCGACGCGCTGATCGACGAACTGGTCGGGGAGGCCCCTGAGGGCGGGCCGGCTCCGGGATCACGGGCGCTCGCCGACATGGCCACTGGGCTGATGAACCTCCGCGACCGGACGTTCCGCACTTTGACCATCGTCTCCAGCCTGCCGGAGAGCTGGGAGTACCTACTCAAGTACGGCATCGACGCCGTCGGCGACCGGTTCAACGTCGCCCGACAGCTGCGGAACATTCCGAGCGCTGAGATTGGCCGCCTCATGATCGAGAAGCGGCTTGCGGCAGACTACGCTCGCGCCGGTTTCGCACCGCCCTACCCGAGCTGGCCGATACTGCCGGGCGCGTTCGAGGACGCCAGCCATTACACCGCGCGAGCCCTGCTCAGACGCGTCGAGGCGCACGTTAGCAGATGCCTCCACGAACGGGCCGTCACCGAGCTAGGTCATCTCGAGGACTACGGCGTAGACCAGGGCCACGGTCCGGCCGCGCCGCCCATGGACGACGCCTTGGCCGGCCTCGACGCAAGGTTCGCAGAGCTGCGGGATGGCGCCGCCGTGGACAAAGCCGCGGCCGCCCTCGACGCGGGGACCGAGGACACCGTGGTGCCTGCGTTGCTCGCGGCCGGCCTCGAAGCATGGGTCAGGGAGCTCGGCATGGCCGGGGACCAGCCATTCACTCAGGACCCTCCGCCTGGTAAGAACCCGAGGCTGCACGGATCGCTACGGCTGGTGCTCGATCCCCGCACCGAGCGGCAGCGCCGCTGGGCGTTCCGCGCGATCGCGGCGAGCCACCCTCGGGCGGTACAGAGCCGTCTGCACAAGGCGGCCGAGGCGGCGGGCCTGGACGCCGCCCGCATCGACCGGCACCTGTTCGTTCTGCGGAACACCCCGTGGCCGACGGGAAAAGTGACCGAGCAGGAGACGGTCGCGCTTGCGGCGAAGGGCGGCATTGTGCTGCCGCTTCCTGCCGATGATCTGAAGACCTTCGCAGCCCTCGCTGCGCTATTCGCCGAACACCACCCCGCTCTCAATGCCTGGTTGCAAGCCCGCCAGCCGGCCCACTCCACCCAGCTTCTCTGCCGCGCACTCAGCGCGGCGGAGATGGCCCGGGCTGAGGTGACCCAGGCTCAAGTGGCCGAGGAGCAAGCGGGGCCACCGGGGCCGGGGATATCGGAGGCAGCGGCAACACAGCCGGCACAGCACCGACAGCCGGCGCTAGGCGCAAACTTGATCCGTGTCGGCCTCCCGGTTGCTGGTCGGGCGGGCGCCGGGTTGGATCTGGCGTCGCTACGCCGACACGTAGCGATCTTCGCGGGGGCCGGTTCAGGCAAGACCGTTCTGCTCAAAAGGATCATCGAGGATTGCGCGCTGCACGGCGTCTCGTCGATCGTCCTCGACCCCAACAACGACCTGGCCCGGCTCGGCGAGGGGTGGCCAGAGTCGCCGTCTCCCTGGCTAAGCGAAGACCCCGAACGTGCTAGCGACTACCTGGCGGAAACTGACGTGGTCGTCTGGACCCCGCGGCGCGAGGGCGGCCGCCCGCTCGTCTTCAAGCCCCTTCCGGATTTCGGCGCGGTCCTCGATGACATCGACGAGTTCAACGCCGCCGTGGACGCAGCGGTCGAGGCGCTAGCGCCCCGCGTCGGCGCACAGCGGCAGAGCCAGCGGGCGAGTCAGGACAAGGCGGTGCTGACCGAGGCGATGCGATACTTCGCCCGTGGCGCCGGCGTCGAGCTGAGCGCGTTCATCGACCTGCTCGCCAGCCTGCCGGAACACGTCAGCGAGCAGGCCAGGGGGGCGGAGATCGCGGCCGGCCTTGCCGACCGGCTGCGTGCCGTCCGGGTGACCGACCCGCTGTTCGGCAGCTCGGGGGAACCGGCTGACCCCGGCATGCTGCTCACCCCGCCGCCAGGCAAGCGAGCCCGGGTGAGTGTGATCAGCATGGTCGGCATGACCAGCCTCGATCAGTGGCAGGGCTTCGTCAACCAGCTCCAGATGGCCCTGTTCTCCTGGGTCAAGCGGAACCCGGCGGGCGACCGACCGCTGGGTGGCCTGCTCGTGATGGATGAGGCGCAGGACCTGGCACCGTCCACCGGAGCGACGCCGTGCAGCGAGTCGACCAAGCGGCTAGCCTCGCAGGCCCGCAAGTACGGCCTTGGCTTGCTCTTCGCCACGCAGTCGCCCAGGGGCTTGCACAACTCAATCTCCAACAACGCGACCACGCAGTTCTTCGGCCTGCTCAACGCACCCGCGCAGATCGAGGCGGCCAGAGATCTCGCCAGGGTCAAGGGCGCCGACGTCCCGGACATCGGCCGGCTCTCGGCCGGCGAGTTCTACCTGGCCACCGAGGGCACCGGCTTCCAGCGCATCCGTACCCCGATGTGCCTGAGCTGCCACGCGGGCCCGCTCACTGAAGACGAGGTCCTTACCAAGAGCAGGCTTTCCTGAACAACGCCATGACTTCCCGCCACCCGCCGGCAAATTGGTGGTGTTGCAGATGACAACGTCAGGCAGCGAGGAGTGGGTGGGCCTTGGCTTGCTGGTAAAGCGGTTCGGGAGCCAAGTCGATGCCGTCCGGCCACGCGATGGTTCCCGACTCTGGATCGACTGCGACCTGCGCGAAGTACGCGGGGTCGTTCAGCGGCGCCAGGACACCCGTCCAATGCTCAGCTGAGAAGTCGACATCTCCGGCCGTGCCGTCGCTGAACAGGAGGCGCAGGACGCGCTCGCTCATCACCGCGACGCCGACGACAACGGGCAGGTAGATCTCCTCCATAGCATTCATGCTACGGCAGCGGTTCGATGGCCAGCAGCGGCTCGTTACGCCGGTCACCCATGGTAGGCGTGGAAGTGAGCCACCGGGTGGTCACGCTCGTTCCAGTACATGTAGATCACCACGCCGTAAAACGCGCTTATACGCGGCACGAACCGAGAATAGCCCAGTCATTGGCGGGAACTACGACACTACGCGGGCAAGCCCAAAATGCGCGCGGCGTTGTCACGCAGCAGAACAGGGCTGGCTATGCCGAGCTCGTCGAGCTCATCCAGGCAGCGCTGCGGTGAGATGAACGGGAAGTCGCTGCCCCAGACGAACTGGTCCGACAGCCGCCCCTTGAGCTCCCGGGTGACTTCTGGCGGTATCCGCTTCGGCGACCAGCCGGATATGTCGATGTAGACGTTGGTCTTGTGCAGCGCCATCGCGATCAGGTCCATCTGCCAAGGCCAGCCGAAGTGTGCCGCGACCACCGTCAGCCGGGGGAACGTCGCGGCGACGGCATCCAGCTTGAGCGGGTGCGCGTAGTCGATCCTGATGCCCTGCCCGCCGGGCTGTCGCGCGCCGATCCCGCTGGTGCCGGTATGGAACAGGGCCAGCAGGCCGTGCCGCTCGCATGCCTCGAAGACCGGCCAGAACTCCGGGTTGTCGGGTGCGAACGCCTGCAGCGACGGGTGGAACTTGACTCCGCGCAGCCCGAGCTCAGCGATCTGCCCGACCTCGTCGGCCGCCGACTTCTTGTGCGGGTCGACCGAGCCGATCCCGGTGAACGCGTCGGGGTGCGCGCGGACCGCGGCGGCGACGGTCTCGTTGGGCACGCGGGGGCGGCCGGTCGCGGTCTCCGCATCCCACGCGAGCAGTACAGCCTTGACGTCGAGCGCCCGGTACTTGTCCGCCAGCTGGTCGAGCGACTGCCGCTCGACCCTGGACCTGAAGTACGCCTCGGCCGCCTCGACGTACCCGGCCATGGATCCGTCAAGCCAGTCAGGCGTGGGCAGGTGCACGTGAAAGTCGATGGCACGCACCCCGTCATCGTACGGTGAGCGGCGCGAGCCGGCCGCGCGGGCGGCATATGGCACCATGCACGGCGTGGCGCTATTCGTGATCTCGGGTGTGCAGGCGGCGGGTAAGTCGACCGTGGCGCGGATGCTGGCCGGCCATTTGCCGAAGGCGGTCTGCGTACCGGGGGACGCGATCAGGTCGATGGTGGTCTCCGGCCGGGTGGAGATGTCGCCGGACGCGGGAGACGAGGCGCTTGGTCAGCTGCGGCTCCGCTACG
>Ga0123356_10004218_pt1 | contig 14863 bp, 10 predicted proteins | sample TergutEmb28metaG_2_FD_92546 | JGI IMG/M metagenome (GOLD analysis project Ga0123356, IMG submission 92546) | Embiratermes neotenicus P3 segment gut microbial communities from Petit-Saut dam, French Guiana - Emb289 P3 | ecosystem: Host-associated > Arthropoda: Insects > Digestive system > Gut ... | reverse complement strand
TGTTTTGTTCGGTTTTAAGCAGAATTTTTTTTCTGCCGCCCAAAAGGTAACATGTAAATTCCCTGTTTTCCAGAATTGTAAGAAGGCTTACTATAAAATCAAAAGGCATGTACCGGTGCGCTTTTTTCCCTGTAAGGAATTTAATCCCTCCTATTATACTCTTGGAAATTGGGATTACAAGCGATGCTCTTTTAACGTAAGAGCGGTATTCGCCGCTTCTTCTTGCGCGCAGAAGGTCCCAAAGGGAAAGAAGCACAATGTTATGCTCTTTTTTTTCTTTTAAAAGATCATATATTACAGACCCAAGATGTTCGGGCGCGATAATATCAATAGGAACTTTTAACAGTTCTACACGCTGCCGGCTTTCGCCTGCCTGTTCATTGTCTGCGGCATGTTTTATTTCTTTTCCCACGAATCTCTCTCCAGTAATAAAATACGTATTGCAGCCGAGCAGTAAAGAGCGGCTGTTTCTGTTCTTAAAACAGTATCTCCAACTGTGATGAGCCTAAAATCGTTTTTTAGAAAGAAGGTAGCTTCCTTTTCAGAAAATCCTCCTTCTGGTCCGATTACCAGCGCTACAACATCCGGATTATTATTAAGATAACCGTGAAGGCTATTCTGTTCAAGCCCCTTTGCAGGCGTATGATGAAATAATAGCCCTAAAGAACCGGAGCTTTTTATTTTATGCCAGTATTCAAAAAGTTCATTCATTGTTAATGTCGGCTTAAGTAAAGTGGTTATTTTAGAACCGCTTTGCTGCCTTGCTTCTTTTATAATACGTTCCCAGCGTATAAATTTCTGCTTTTCTGAACTAACCGCTTTTGCAAAGGAAAACTCTGATAAAAACGGAACAATTTCTGTAATTCCGCCTTCGGCAGCCTGACGTACAATCAGATCCATTTTATCGCTTTTTGGCATTGCCTGAAAAAGAATGATTGGCGGCAATGTATTGCTTTTTAAATTTAGTCCTGTATTCTTCTGTGGAATTGTGCATTTTCCTGTAAGTATATTATTTTCTATAGAAAGTATTTGAATTGATGTTTCTTCGCCATTGGGAAGAAGCGCCGGAAAAAATTCTCCAACAGCAAGGCGGCGGACACGGACAAGATAATGGTAATCGCCGCCCTCAAGCCGGACATTGTTTTCTTTGTCCGGCTCGCTCTCCAGTATAAATTGCTTCACGAAGTTAAAGCCGCTCTTTTCTCCGCTTCTTCCTGTAATGCTCTTAATGTTCTTGCATTTTGCATCAGGTTTTGATAACTGCCGCTTCTAAAAATATTTAGCGCTTCCTGCAGCTGAATATCATATTCAAGATCATAAACAGGAGATATGGATGTACGGTTAAGTTCGTTTCTGATCATCCGTTTAATAAGAGAAATGTCCAGATTATATTCACGTTCAAGAATCCTTGCAAAACCGTCAATTTGAGCGGCGCTTGGCTGAGAGTTTTGTTCGACAAAACGAGGAATCCTGTTTGCGTTAATAAGTTCGTTTAATCTTTCTGCATCTTCTTCTGTATATTCCGGAAACCTTATTTCTCGATCCGGCGGAATGCCTATTTTATCGATATTTACGTCACTGGGTGTAAAGTACCTTGCTGTTGTAAGTTTAAAACCAACATTGCTCAACGGATAAATTTGCTGTACCGAACCTTTGCCGAATGTATTTTCGCCTACAAGGTAAGCTCTGCCCCGATCTTTTAGCGCTCCTGCTACAATTTCTGAAGCTGAAGCTGATCCCCTGTTTATAAGCACAATAACCGGTATGTCGGCAGGAACCAATGTTGATCTGTTTGCGTTAAAATCGCGGTTTTCTGTCCGTATTCTGGATCTTATGCGAACAACAAGTCCGCCGTCCAAAAAGAGGTTGGCAATTTCTACAGCAGAATCCAGCCGGCCGCCGTAATTATTGCGTAAATCCAAAATTAAATTTTTGTAGTTATTCTGCCTAAACTCATTAATTGCTTCTCTTGCTCTATCCGCTGTATATGGAGTAAAGGTTAATAATTTAAGGTAACCTGTATCGCCAATCATTGCATGTTTAACAGTTGGTACTTCGATAATTGCTCTTGTTATTGTTACGGGGAATTCCATTCTTTCTCCGCGTTTTATTACCAGCCTTACGTTTTCTCCAGGTGTTCCCCTTAACATTCCAAGGACTTCGTCCATTGTAAGTGTGTCAGTTAAAATGCCGTCTATTTCTTTTATAAAATCACCGGGATTTATTCCCGCACGCCAGCCCGGAGTATCTTCTATAGGAGACACAACTTCTACGTACCGGGGCTTTCCGTCAGGTCTTTGTCCGACAGGCTGAGTGATATTTAATCCAACTCCGCCAAAGCTGCCCATGGTTGTATCGCCCATGTCCTTCATATCGGATTCAGTTAAGAAGGTGGAATATGGATCGCCAAGTGCTTCGAACATGCCGTTCATTGCACCTTCAAAAAGCAATCTTGGATCAACCTCATCAACATAACCGCGAATGATAAAATCGAATACATTCTGCATTACATTTATGTAGTTTCGTATTTGAGCTTGTACGTTTTCTGTCTCTGTATTTGTATTTGTGTTCTGCTGAGCTTCCGCTCCCGGGATTAGTGCAAACGAGAACAAGACGCAAAAAATGGCTGTTACTGTTATCCACACCAATGTAAAAGATGATTTCTTATGCTTTATATTCATGATATCTCCTGTTATAATTATGATATATTTTTCGTAAAAAGGGTAGTGATATATGCAAGCCGCCTATGGCGGCGATGTATAATAATTTCCTTACATTCGTCGACCGGAGGGAGACATGGCTAAAAAGAAAAAATTAGGAAAAAAACCGGCTGCACTAATAATTATTGGCCTGGTCTTTTTTATTATTGCTGGTCTGCATTTATTGGGAATATTCAATTTTTTGGAATATAAATCCTATGATATGCGGGTTAAATACTGGGCTGGGAGCTCTTTCAGCCGTCCTTCTGACGAGATTATACTTATTTTCTTAGATCAAGACAGTATTGACTGGGCACAATATGAAAGAGGCTGGGGCTGGCCATGGCCAAGACAGGCATATGCCGAAATGGTCAATTATATGAACTTAAGCGGGGCAAAATCCCTTGCATTTGACGTTATTTTTTCCGAGCCTTCAGTTTACAGAAACTCAATGCAGGATGAAATAATCGATATTGCAGTTAGAGCGCTGGAAGAAGCAGAAGCAGCGAATCCCGGGATGCCTCGAACTGACGGTTCGCGCACCGATGGTTCGCGCCCTGAAGGTATACGAACAGAAAGTACTCGCCTGGAAACAAGAGCAACGCCAACTCCATCGGCGCTGGCAAGAAGAAATGCCATAGAAGCTTTACGAAGTTTAAGCGCCAGGGTAGATGACGAATCATTTATTAATGCCTGCAGAGAATACGGCAATGTTGTCCAAACTGTTATGTTTAGCAGTCAAACAGGGAACTATGTAATTTGGCCTGACAATTTAAAAGTACCTTTGTTTATACCAGAAAATTTCGGCTCTATGTTAGGACAATTTAGTGTCGGTGTTAATGAAAGAGGTCAGTTTCCGATAGAGGGGCTGCAGTTATCAGCAGGCGCTTTAGGCAGCATCACCGGCATTCCTGATTCGGATGGTATTATCCGCAGGTTAAGACCCTTTATGCTTTTTGACGGCAAGGCAGTTCCCGGTCTTTCTTCAGCTTCTCTTATGGTTTCCGGATACGGAGAACATATTTTTTATAATGATAAAACAGGTATTATTGACTGGGAAGGAATATCTATCCCTGTTGATAAAAACGGTTTTGCTTTACTGCGATACAGGGGAGATTTAGACAGGTATCAGCCATACAGAGCGATGGATATTCTTTTAAGCGCCGAATCAGTCATGAAAGGCCAGGATTTGGAATTTGGGCAGCATACTACTGCTATGGGAACAAACTGGGTAATGTATACGCCTGATAATTTTTTGGATACCTATGTATTTGTCGGTTATAATGCTCAAGGGTTATTTGATATTTTTAGTACGCCGATTTCTGCATTGTATCCCGGAGTAGGGTGCCACGTTACCATGCTGGATAATATGCTGCAAGGAGATTTTATACGCGAAAGTTCTGAGTTTTTTAATTTGATTTTACTTTTGGCTGTTGTCTTTTTAACTGTCGGTCTTACAATGTTTTCGCAGCGTATTTATTTATCTATTGGGGGCATGGCGGTTATTGTTTTAATAATAATCATCTGCTCTTTTGCTGCTTATCAATTTGGCGGTCTTTGGGTGCCAATGATTACATTTTTTGCAGGAACCCTTGCTTCTTTTGTAACTGTTACGCTTTATAATTATGCAACAGAAGGCAGCCAAAAACGTTTTATTAAATCTGCATTCTCTCAGTATCTTTCACCCAAGGTTATTGAACAAATTATTCACGATCCTTCAAAATTGAACCTAGGCGGAGAGAAGAGGGAGATGACCGCATTATTTACCGATGTTCGCGCGTTCTCTACTTTTTCGGAAGCGCTGGGTGATCCTGCTAAACTTGTAGAGCTTCTTAATTTTTATCTAACCAGAATGAGCAACATTATTCTTGATCATCAAGGTACGATTGATAAATATGTTGGAGATGCCATTATTGGCTTTTTCGGCGCACCGATTAAAATGGAAAATCATGCTGTTCTGGCCTGCCACTCCGCTGTAATGATGAAAAAGGCAGAGCTGGAAATAAACCGCGAAGCACTGGAAAAAGGGCTTGTAAATGACAAGGTAATGGAAGCGTTAGCTGCAAAGGGGAAGATAAAGAGCATGAACGATCCCTGTCCTGTATATACGCGTATTGGCATTAATTCCGGAGATATGGTTGTAGGCAATATGGGCACACCAAACAAGATGGATTATACAATCATGGGAAATGCTGTTAATTTAGCTGCGCGGCTTGAGGGTGTAAACGACCAATATGATACAGGCGGTATTTTAATTAGCGAATATACAAAGGAAAACCTAAATGCCAACGGAGCCGGCAATGATTTTGTTATGCGGCCTTTAAGCAGGGTAAGGGTTGTAGGCATAAATACACCTCTTAGGCTGTATGAGCTTTTGGATATTACTTCTATTGCTGCCCCTGAACTGCTAGATATGGTAAAAAAATGGGAACAGGCGTTTGATTTCTACGAAAAAAAGGATTTCCTTGCCGCCCAGAATATCTTTCAGACAATTTGCAGCAAAAATGACGCGGATTTAACGGCAAAATTATACCTTAACAGGTGCGTTAAATATCTGTCCAATCAACCGGACGAAAAAACATGGGATAATGGCGTAGATAGTTTAACAAAAAAGTGATATATTGCAAAAGTAGCGTTATATTAGTAGTGTAATTAGTGTCTGTCCACAAAGTTGGTAACTTTGTGGACAGACCTTGTATTTTCTCACCTAAAGGCTACGAAAATACGTTTTCTAGGGTAGTCTGTCTAAAATGCCCTGCATTTATAGACAGACACTTATTATAGATTGAGAGGTATTATAATGAAGAAATTATTAATTTGTGTGTGTTTAGCGTTATTCATAACCGGCTTTGCGGCGGCGCAGCTTAGGGCAGGCGGCACAATGTATGTTTCTATTAAAAACCTGGATTTAAAATCCGGTACGGGATTTTTTGCAAGTAACCGCGGAAAATTAAATTATGGAGATCGTGTTACTGTAATACGAATCAGCGGGCGTTTTGCAGAAGTTAGAAGCGCAGCAAATTCTTCGCTTACTGGGTGGACACCGTCGGCAAATCTGTCCGCAAGACAGGTAGTTTCCGGAACTACAAGTACGGCAACTCAAAGAGAAGTAGCGTTGGCCGGAAAGGGTTTTAGTCAGGAAGTTGAACAATCCTACAGAAATCAAAACAGAAATTTAAATTTTGCAGATGTCGATAGGATGGAAGCAGTTGTAATAAATGAAGCGGCTCTTAGGCGGTTCCTGGAAGAAGGCCGTCTTGCGATGGGGGATTAAACAATGAAAAAAAAGATTTGTGTTTTTCTTATTATAATTGCTATTCTTGCAGGTATTACTGTTTCCTGCGAAACTGTAGCGGCAATAACTGATGCAGGCGCGCAATTGGCTGCAGCAACAGGCGCCCTTGATCAAAATACTGCCGATGCCATAAGCCAGACCGCAAGAGCCGCTGGTACTGCTGCCGAAGAAATTACTCCTGAACAGGAATATTATATCGGCAGATCCGTAGCTGCGAATATTCTTGGTACCTACAGGATATGGAATGGGAATGCTGCTTTAACTACCTATTTAAATCATATTTGCGCGGCAATTACAATTAATTCACCGCGGCCTGATGTTTTTAATGGTTATAAAGTTGCAATTTTAGACACCAATGAAATTAATGCATTTGCAACTTCCGGCGGCCATATTTTTATTACCCGCGGGCTTATTAATGCTGCAAGAACAGAAGATGCTCTTGCTGGTGTAATAGCTCATGAAGTTGCACATATTCAATTGCAGCACAGTATAAAGGCAATTAAAAACAGCCGTATTACCCAAGCTCTGATTGTTACAAGCACTTCTTTTGCAGGAGCTGCAACCGGGCTGGATGTTAATCAATTAACAGAGATTTTTAACGAATCAATCGGAGAAATCGTACATACTCTTGTAAACAGCGGTTATTCACAAGCTCAGGAATTTGAAGCCGATAACACTGCAATGGCGCTAATGGCCGCTGCCGGTTATAATCCTCGGGGTTTAATTGATATGCTTCGCTCGTTATCTACGGTTCAAACAAGCAGTTCTGGTTTTGGAAAAACACATCCAACACCTGCACAGCGTATAACAAATGCAGAAAGAACAATTGCAAGTTTTAATGTGATAGATAATACCGCATTAAGGCAAACAAGGTTTAATACAGCTACAAGATAGTTTGTTTCTTTTAACAGGAGTCTGATCGTTAGCGTGCTTTGGCACACTTAATGGTCAGGCTTTTTTATTCTCTTGACTTTATCGGTCTTAACTGCGCTTGTGTAACTTTTTTTGGGTCATTTATTCCAGCCGGCAGCTGTCTTCCTTCTTCGGGTGTTACTTCTTCTTCTTCGAATTTGCCGTCTGCTTCCCACAATTCATTTTGAGGCGGCGGGCCGTCTGCAAGAGCAAGCTCTTCATTTTCTAGACGTACTGCTATAAGTTTTGTAACGCCGGATTCTTCCATTGTTACACCCAGGAGAGTGCCGGCTCCTGTAACAGTTTTTTTATTGTGTGTAATTATTATAAATTGACTTGTATCGCTGAACTCCTGTAAAAGGTGAACAAAGCGCCCTACGTTTTGTTCGTCGAGCGCGGCATCAATTTCGTCCAATAGACAGAAAGGACTTGGCTTAACCATGTAGGTAGCAAATAAAAGAGCCACTGCAGTCATTGAACATTCGCCGCCGGAGAGCAAGCTTAAGTGTTCCAGTTTTTTTCCGGGCGGCTGGGCGAGTATTTCTATACCTGATTCAAGAACATGGTTTGGATCAGAAAGACGCAGCTCTGCGCGCCCGCCTCCAAAAAGACGGCGGAACATGTTATGGAAATTTTTCTTTATACGGTTGTATGTATCCAAAAATAATTGCGAAGATTCCTGGCGGATTTCCGCTGTTAAGTCTTCCAGGTCTTTACGGGCTTTTTCCAGATCTGCCATCTGTCCGCTAAGGAAATCGTAGCGTTGTTTGGTCTCTGCATATTCTTCCGGGGCCATCAGATTTACAGAACCAAGTTCTTTCATCTTTGCGCGGGAAGCAGCGAGTTTTTCACGTAATACTGCAGGAGCTGTTATAATATTGAATATTCGTTCTTCAAACTCCATTAAATCCCTGGAATGAGTTTCTCTAAAGTTTTCCTGGATATTTTTTATTTCCATGTCGGACTGTACAAGCTCTAAGTGAATTTTTTCCAGGGCTTCCTGCACTTTGGAAAGTTCCGCCATTCGCCTGTTGATAATTTCTTTTTTTCCGGCGACATTGTCGTTTCTTTTGCGAATGTCTTTTTCCAGTTTTTCAAGTTCAGAAGTATAAGCTGTTGTTTTTTCTTCTATGTCTGCAATCTCTTTCTGAACGCCCATAATACGTCCGTCTATATCTTCCAGCCTTTTTCTGTAAAGGGAAAGTTCATCGCGGATATTTTTAAGTAAACCTTCCTGTCCTGACAATTCACGCCTTATAAGACGCGCTTGTTCTTCTGCAGCCTGCGCTCTTGTCTTCATTTGTGCGCGGTTAACTTTCATGTCTTCCAGAGTTGCGCGGTATTCATCGATTCTGGATTTTAAATTAATATTTTCTTCATGCAGGGTTTTTATCCTGAGCCTTCGTTCTTCTATACCGTCTTTTGCGCCTCTAATTTGCGTATCTAGTGCGCGTTTCTTTGTGATAATACCCTGAGGAGCCAAAAACTCATCAATAAATGTCGGCGATGCTTCCCTGTAATTATTAAAAAGCTCTAAAGCCTTATCTGCTCCTGCCGAAGCTTCTACAAGGCCTTCCAGAAGAATATCAGTTATACGTCCAATTTCTGATGCATCCACGCCGCCAGCGGCATTTGACGCAGTGACAAGGTCACGGATTAATGCCTCCCTGCCGCCAAGGAGAGTACGCAGCCGTCCAAGAGTTTCGTTCAGCGCTTCTTCTGCCTTCCTGCGTTCTGCCGCAGAGTAACCGGCTTTTTTAAGGCCTGCATCAAGTTCTGCGACAATGTCATCTGTTATTTTTGCAAGTTCTTTTTCCAGATCGATAAGTTCTTTATCTATTTTTTGAATGTCTTCTTCTGCTCTTCGCGCTTCTTTGTCGTTTTCGCTAATACGGCCTGCAGCAAGCTGGATGTTTTCTTCGAATGAGCGGATATTTTCTTCTATGCTTTCGCATTGTTTTTGCAGATCCTGTACAACTGCATCCTGCCCGGAAGCGTCTGCGTTTAATTCTGTTATTTTTTCTATGGATTGCTTTTCCCGTTCTTCGTTCTGGCCTATCTTTATTTTGTTTTCACCGCGCTGTTCATTAAACAGACGTATTTCATTTTCTCTTGCGTTCTTCTCAAGAGCAAGACCGTAAATATTTTTTTGCAGTTCTACAAGCCGCGCTTCCATGGAGTTTACTTCGTCCATGTTTGCTTCCAATGCCTTGTTTTCCGCTTCCATTTCTGAGCGTATTCTGTCACGGTCTGCAGTTCTGCGTCTTAGTGTTTCGTTCTTCTCGTTTCTTTCATATTTAAACTGCTTTAATCTTAATAATTGAATATCCAGTTCATAATTAAAAATCTCATCACGAAGCGTACGGTATTTTAATGTTTTTTCTGATTGTACTTTTAGACTATCGTGGGAGCGTTTAACTTCGTTTAGTATTAGTTCAACCTGGCGCACATTTTCTTCTGTTTTGGCAAGATTGCGCTCCGCTTCTACGCCGCGTTCTCTGTACCTTGTGATGCCCGCCGCTTCTTCAAAAAGGTATCGCCTTTCTTCCGGTTTAGAAGAAAGTATTTGATCGATCTTGCCCTGTTCCATAACAGAATAGGCGGTTTTGCCGACACCAGTATCCCAAAAAAGTTCGCGTATGTCTTTTAGCCTAACCTGCGTTCCGTTTATGAAGTACTCGCTTTCACCGGAACGGTAAAGCCGCCTTTTTATTTCGATTTCTGGCATATCCATAGGAAGAAGGCCGGTTTCGTTTGCAATTGCAAGGGCAACTTCCGCAACTCCAAGGGGTTTTCTGGATTCTGTGCCGCTAAAAATAACATCTTCCATTTTCTCGGCGCGCAAAGACCTGATGGCATGTTCTCCCAAAACCCATTTTACTGCGTCCACAACATTGGACTTGCCGCAGCCATTGGGGCCCAGGAGAGCAGTGATACCATCGTTAAACTCTATTTCTGTACGGTCTGCAAATGACTTGAAGCCGAGAATAGACAGGCGTTTAAGAAACATAGATTATTAAATATAGCATAAATCGGCTTTGCAGGGGAATGGTCTTTAAAACCGGTCTTCCCGTGCAAATGCCTCTTTTTTGCCTATTTTAGGCCTTTTTCCAGAGCGTCTTTAAATTCTGGCGTTATACTTACATTATGAACTCTAACCTTTTTTGCATCGTCCAGTGTAACCAAAACAACACATTTTTTGGATTTTCCGCTGATTTGTGTTTCCTGTACAGATTTATAGTTTAATAATAAACTTTTATTAACTTTTAAATCGATATTATGGGTCTTGTTTCCAAATACGCCGCATCTGATTGTCAGGTTAGATTCTGATATTGTAAGTTCTGTTGCTTTTTTAACGAGTAAATATTTAATTATCTGGTAAGGCACTTCCACAAAAAAAGCTATACTTACAAAGATCCACAATGTCGAGGCAAAACGAAACCCGTCTGCTGTTATTTTTCCATTATCCGATAGCAGATATTTTGCCATTATGTTTATAACCTCGTTTTTAAAGTATATAAACAAAATTCCGCCAATTACATAACATACCATCTGTAATAAATAAGGTGAGAATGTAATTGTTGCCGATAATCCCTTTTTTCCATTTTCCATAATTTTCCTCCGTAATTAAATAGTGTCTATCTAAAATGCAGAGCATTTTAGATAGACTACCCTAAAAATTATAATTGGCCTTCTCTCATAAAGCCTTTTTTTAGTCTGTCAAGCAAAGCATCAACCTGCGCTTTGTTTTTAAAACCGAAATTTTCCATAGGACCGCCGTCAAACTGATCAAAACTGATGTTGTTGTTTTCGTATTCGCAGAACATATTCGCAAGATATACGGTATCAACAAGGTCTTTGCAGTCTTCCGGCGCACTTTCCGGATCATGATGATAACGGATGGCTGCAACGAGTCTGTCCGGGAAGTTCCATTTTTCTGCTATTAACGCGCCAAGTTCGGCATGATTCATACCTGCCGAAAGATCTTCAAATGTAGATGAAGTAATATTCTTGTTTGCGCATAGTCCTTTTATTTTATTAAGCAGATCCGGGTGAACATTGGAGAAAATAATTTTTCCCATATCGTGCAGAATACCACCGACATAAACGTCATCAAGAAGGTTGTTATCATTTTTAAAGTTTTTAACAAGATTGTAAGCATAAAACGCAGTTCTGTATGAATGTTCCCAAAGTCTTTTTTTGTCGACAGTATCATCGCCAAGAATCTTTTGTGTTCCGTATGAATAAAGCAGGTTCTTTATGCCTTTTATACCGATCATCTTGACTGCTTCGGAAATATTATCAACCTTTTTAGACAGCATATACTGGGCTGAGTTTACAATTTTTAATAAATCGGCAGTAAGCGCCGGGTCAATCGAAATCTGTCTTGCAATAGTCGGCATATCGGAACTTGGATCATTAATAAGCCTTTGAATATGAAGAACATTTTCCGGGAATTGCGGCAGGCTGTTGATATTCTGTACTATTTCGTCCGAAAGAACTTTTATATTTTCTATCATTGCCTGATCAAGCGGTATTGAAATACTTGCGATTGTGTGTTTTTCGGTAGTTTTAATATAAAAAGCGTCATCATCAAGACCCATTTTTTTAAGCATTAATACAAGAATAACAAGCCCAAGTCCTGCGCCTTCTGAGTCATCCAGTATGGAAGAAAATGCATCTTCCAGATTATCGTATTGTCTGGATCTTGCTATTTTATCCTGAATGCGAAGCTGTTCCATTTTATTGGCAGTTGCGTTATTGCGGATTTCTATATTTATTGTATTTCGCTTAATTTGCAAAATAACTTTTATATACAGGCCTTTTTCTTTTTGTTTTTGCAGGTAGTGGGCAAGATTATTAATTGTTTCTTCTTTAAAGCCTTCCATTCCTGTGGTATAGTCTTTTTCATTATTTATATCCAAACCGCGCTCGGTAAAGTATACGCGTTTTGTATTTGCCTTTTTTGCATTAACTACAAGTTCCTGTACGCAGTACACGATATAGTCTTTTAGTTTTAATTGATCCATCTGCTTAAGAAATGCGTCTATTACCTGCTCTATATATACTTCTATTTCTTTTGGAAGTGTATATGTAGTAATAGTTAGAGGAAGTCCAGATTGTATGGCTTTTTTAATTTTTTCCTCATCTACGACTAATTCAGGGGCAGAATTCATAATCAAATAATCTCCAAACTTTTCTATATTGATTTAGGTAATCTTATATAAAATTTCGAAAAAAATCAAGTAGGATGTATTTATCTCTTTATTATTTTTGATGATTTTTTCCTAAAATTGTGTCAAAATGACACAATTTTTATTGTCATTTTAAGCCTTGTGTCATTTTCCCCTTGTATTCTTACATTACTCTAAATTACTCCCCAAAAATTTCATGGTTTTCTACCAAAAATGATGATATTTGCAACAAAATAACTTGGCACGATTTTTGCTACTGTACATAGTGCCGGAACATGGTCTGGCTCTATGTAAGTTATAAAGACCATAACCCGGCGTTATAAAAGGTGGTAAATATGAATGAAAGAGTCAAAAAGGAAAAAAACGAAGACAACCTCGCGATTTACCTTAAGGAGATAAATCGAATTCCTTTGCTTAGCAGGGAAGAAGAGGAATTCACTGCATATGCAGTGACGGCTGGTGATAAAGCTGCCAGAGATAAACTCGTTAATGCCAATTTACGCTTTGTCATTACAGTAGCCAAGAAGTATCAGGGGCTTGGATTGCCGCTGGAAGACCTTATAAGCGAAGGTAATTTAGGTCTTGTTAATGCTGCAGATCGTTTTGATGTGCAAAAAGGATATCATTTTATTTCTTACGCTGTTTGGTGGATACGCCAGGCCATAATGAGCGCTTTATGCGAAAAGGCCAGAATGATAAGGCTTCCTGTAAACAGGGCAGCTGATCTTGTTAAAATAGAAAAGGCCGGAAAACTTGTAGAAAAACAGCAGTCATCCGAAGACGAAATAGAAGAAATTGCGTATCTTCTTAGCATGGAAAAAACCCATGTTTTGGATCTCTTAAATATATCCAGAGAAATTTTGTCGCTGGATAATCCTCTTTCCAGAGAAGGCGATGTTCCTTTAATGGATTTTATAGAAGATAACAGGTATATATCTCCTGAAACATTTGCAGAACATACCCTTATGAAAGACGACATTGATTATATACTTGATACTCTGGATAAAGATGAAGCTGATATTATCCGCTGCCATTACGGTCTTGGTAAGCAGGCAATGTCGCTTAAAGAGATAGGCGTTCAGTACAATTTAAGCAAAGAGCGGATCCGCCAGATCGAAGAAAAAGCCTTAACACGGCTGCGGAATCCAATACGTGCAGAAAAACTGGATGCTTATGTAGCGTAAGTTATATTAGGGAACTTCTAAAAACTTCAGTTTTTAGAAGTTCCCATGGATTAAATGCTCCCCCAATATTGATAATATTCCAAAAGTGAGTAATAATTATCTTTATTGGGGGATATATGAGAAACAAAACAAAAAAAATGCCGGTTATATTTCTGGCTTTAATCGTACTTTTTGCAATTTTGCCTTTTACAACCTGTCAGTCTTTAATGGCTGGTTTTCAGGAGCCGGTTGTTTCACTTCATTCGGTGGACCTTGGTAATATCAGTTTAAACGGCGTTCAATTACTGTGCAAATTACAGGTAGAGAATCCCAATTCCTTTAACATTCCTTTTCCCGAAACTAACTGGTCTGTTTTTATTAACAATAACTCTTTTGTAAGCGGAACGGTAAAAAACAACCAGCGTATTACAGCCCGGGATACAGTTCTTGTAGAAGTGCCGGTAAATCTTGAATATCTTGGCATATTTAATTCTTTTGGTTCTTTGCTTGGCAATCAGCAGACAGGGTATAAGGTGGCGCTGGGTGTAAAAATACCTCTTCCTATTCTGGGTGATAAAATCTGGAACTTTGAACATCAGGGGAATATTCCATTACCGCAGCTTCCGCGGATAAGCGCGCCCACTATGAGAATGGAAAACGCCAATGTCACAAGAGCGATAGTTAATGTTACCGTTAATGTTCAGAATCCTAATCCGTTTGAAATACCTACGCCTGCGATAACTTATGATTACCAGTTAAACAGAAACTCGTTTATTAAGGGAAATGTAGAAAGTGAAAAACCGCTTGCAGCTTCTTCATCTACGCCAGTTAATTTTCAGCTTGTTGTAACTTACGCCGATTTATTCCGCAGTTTTACCGCCATGCGAAATTTATTCGAAGTTCCCAGTTTACTCATTGTAACCTGCGATCTTGGCATGCCCATGTTAAGAAGAGACCCATTACGTTTTGAAGTTGGAGGCACCTTGCCGATTCTGCGGTAATTGGTCAGAAAGTAATGCTGTCGAATTTTGTAAGAAAGCCAGGTTAGCGCCTGGCTTTTTTTTATAGTTAATTATTTGTAGTTTTTGATAGCTGCTGCTTAATTTCCTCTATATTTAAACCTTGAGCAATTAAATCAAGCATATGAGAACGTTCTTTTTCCTGACCTTCCTCTCGACCCTCTTCCCTGCCTTCTTCTCGAGCGAAGGCAATTGCGTCTTCTGTATTCCATTCTTCCAATAACATATTCAATACCTCCGATCCATGTACATTTAGAAACTCCTTCATTATATCATGTTTCTCACAATATTTAATAGCTTTTTCTACAGCCTCTTCAAGGTTTTCAAGTTCTTCCAAAAAGGCGTATATCTTGGCTATAAATGCGCTGTATTCCGATAGTTTTTGACATCGAGCTAGAATATCTTTATTCCTGCCCTCATTGATGTTTATCACTTTTACTTCAAGCTCCATCATAGGAAAGGAGTCTTCCGACATGTCATCAGACTTATTGAATAAATCTGATAATTTATACACAGCTTTATCAGGAAATGGCTCTTGTCCGTTATACAATACATAAAACTCAGGTTTGGGGATGGTAAT
>Ga0123356_10004217_pt1 | contig 14867 bp, 12 predicted proteins | sample TergutEmb28metaG_2_FD_92546 | JGI IMG/M metagenome (GOLD analysis project Ga0123356, IMG submission 92546) | Embiratermes neotenicus P3 segment gut microbial communities from Petit-Saut dam, French Guiana - Emb289 P3 | ecosystem: Host-associated > Arthropoda: Insects > Digestive system > Gut ... | reverse complement strand
TCTGTGGATAACTCTGTCTTCACCATACTTGAGAACCATTGCTTGTGCTGAGCGGAACTCTTCTTCGTTCTGGTCAACAGTGTTGGTCACGATTGCGATTTTCCAGTTTTCATTATACTGGAATGCAGGATCTTCCGGTACTGCCGGTGCTGCCGGTGCTTCTTGTGCCGGTGCTTCTTGTGCCGGTGCTTCCGGTGCTGCCGGTGCTGCCGGTGTTGGTGTTGTGTCTGTTGTACATGCTGCTACAGCAAACACGAGAACCAGTGCAAGGATGATGCTTAGGATTTTCTTCATTTTAATTGTTCACTCCATTTCATTATCGTTAATTTTTTCCTAACGCAAATTGCGTTTACGCCTAATGCGCAAGGAGATTCTACACTCATTTTATAATAAGGTCAAGCTATATTTAATAAATACGCAACAAATTCGCATAAAATCGTAAAAATTCGTTTTTTTTATGGTAAAAATCTCTCTTTTATATCTCTTTTTGTGCCGCAGTCACATTCTCACTTTAACATAAGAATCAAAATAACAGGTAAACAATAGCTATATTGGATACAATTAAATGAAAGAATAAACTTGAATTTTCAAAAACACTGTGGTAACATAACGTTGTTTCGCTAAAAAGAAAAAGTAAAATAAAAGAGGAGAAGTAAAAAATGAAGAAATTCTTAGCATTACTCATCGTAGCAGCACTTGCGGTTTCAATGGTGGCAGCTTGTGCAGATGAGCCGGAACCCGTTGCACCACCCCCGCCACCCGAAGCAACGCCGGCACCCGAAGCCCCTGTAGTTGAAGATACACCCATTGAAGCTGCCCCTGACATGGAAGCTGCAGAAACACACCTTAATGTTGTTCAGGCTATGCTTCCTACAAACCTTGATCCCGTTTTAGCAAATGAAGTACCAATGTCACGCGCAAACTACCTGATATTCCAAACTCTGGTATATCTGGATGGCGGCCAAGTCGTTCCCGGTCTTGCAACTTCTTGGGAGTTCACCAGTCCGGAAACATTGGTTTTGCAAATCAGAGAAGGTGTTAAATTCCATGACGGCAGTATTTTAACAGCCGAAGACGTGGTGTTTACACTCAACCGTGCGGGGGAAGCCCCAATAGTCTCTGCGATTACCGGTATGATCAAAGAAGCTGAAATCACAGGCGACCACGAAGTAACACTGACAACAGATTTCCCGTTTGCACCGATCCTGCTGCATCTGTCACATACTGCTAACAGCATTGTAAGCAAAGCGGTAGTTGAGAGCATCGGTGAAGATGAACATACACTGCATCCTATCGGCACAGGACCTTTCAAGTTTGTAAGTCAAGTAGCCGGTGACCGTTATGACCTTGTTCGTTTTGATGATTTTAACAGTGTTGTTCCGGGCTTACCGGAAGGACAACTGCCATCACTTGAGAGCATCACATTCCGCGTTATCCCTGATCCATCAGTTCGTACCATCGAACTGGAAACCGGAGCAGCACACGTTGTTCTCGATGTCGGAGCCACAGAAGTTTCACGTATCAGAGATACTGCAGACCTGAATATGTATGAAGTCCCGGGCTTCTCTTTGAACAGTTGGCTTGGTTTCAATATGGGTAAACCCCCATTTGACGATCATAGAGTACGTGAAGCAGTTGCGTTAGCAATTGATATTGAGTCAATTGTTGATGTAGCATGGGCAGGACTTGGTATAGTCGGCACAAGCTTAATACCCACCACAGTTCCAGGATTTAAAGCATTCCCGATTATCCCTCAGGATATCGACAGAGCACGTGAACTCATGGCTGAAGCAGGTTATGCTGATGGATTTGAGACAGATGTCTGGCTCAATGAAGGTAACGCAATGCGTGCTGACGCAGCCACAATGATTCAGGCTCAGCTCCGCGCATTAAACATTGAAACAACGATCAATATCTATGAGTGGGCGACATTACTTCCTGCAACACAAGACGGTGAGCATGAGATGAGCATAATGGGCTGGACTACCGCAACAGGTGATCCTGACTACGGTCTCTACCCGCTCTACCATTCAGATGCGATCGGCGGTGGAGATAACCGTACGTTCACAGATGATCCACGCGTTGACGAGCTGCTTGAAAGAGGCAGATCAGAGACAAATGAAGCTGAGCGCATGAGAATCTATGGCGAGCTTCAAGAAGTGCTTATGGAAATCCTCCCGATCGTTCCGCTTTGGCAATCCGCAGAACTACATGCGACACGTGATAATATCCACGGCTTCAGCGTTACTCCATGTGGTAAGCAACCGCTTTGGAACGTTGTAATCGGCTAATCTAAATATACTCATCATTCCGGGTATTACCGGAGACCTCGAAAAAAGCATGCATGTCGGCATGAGTTGATGACCAGCCCATGCCGGCATGTTTTCCTGCAAACAGGCGCAAAAAGCAAATAGGCGGTGATTGTTTGTATAAGTACATAATAAAGCGTCTTTTGATGATGATTCCTATTTTATTGGGTGTAACTCTTGTTATATTCTTTATGACCTATATAACTCCCGGTGACCCGGCTGTTATGTTATTGGGCGAAGGAACATCACTGGAAGCACGTGAGGCACTAAGAGAGGAAATGGGCTTAAACGACCCGTTCCTCATTCGTTACTTTAACTATGTTATAGATGTCGCTCAAGGTGATCTCGGAACCTCGTATCTGACGAGGAGAGGAGTTGCAGATGAGATTTTTGCACGTGCTCCAACGACCTTGAGACTTGCTTTTTATGGCACGATCCTTTCGGTACTGATAGGTGTGCCTTTAGGCATATTATCAGCCACCAAGCAGTACACAGTTTTTGATACTTCTGCTACAGCACTTGGTCTGCTTGCGGTATCGATACCAAATTTCTGGTTGGGGCTCATGTTGATACTCTTATTTGCGCTAAATCTAGGCTGGTTGCCGCCATCCGGTGTCGCGGAGCCCACAGCCTGGATATTACCGATCCTCACATTGGGGACCGGCAGTGCGGCGCTAGTCATGCGTATCACTCGATCAAGTATGCTTGAAGTAATTCGGCAAGACTATATTCGTACCGCTCGTGCAAAAGGTCAGAAGGAATCTGTTATCATCTGGAAGCATGCTTTTAGAAATGCTTTGCTCCCGGTCGTAACTGCAGTTGGCCTTGACTTTGGTATGCTTTTAGGCGGAGCGGTTTTAACAGAGACTATTTACGCGATACCCGGTCTAGGACGCTTTATGGTCGATTCAATTAAAAACCGCGATTTTCCAACTATTCAGGGCGGGGTGCTGATCCTCGCATTTGCGTTTAGCTTGGTCAATCTTTTGGTAGATATCCTATACGCGTATATCGATCCGCGTATAAAATCACAATATAAGTGAGGTGAGTAGACTGTGATAAGTAATAATGAAGCGGTTGAAAGCCGCAGCAATATAAAACCTAAGAAGAAGCGCAGCCAATGGGTCGACATATGGCGAAGATTAAGAAGAAATCCTGTTGGCATGATAGGGCTGGCAATAGTAATATTATTGATACTTACAGCCATCTTTGCGGATGTAATATCACCGGCTATTCACGACCCTTTACTTGGCGAAGTCCCTTCTTATGAGTTTCAGGATCTACGGAATCGTAATGAGTTCCCAAGCAGAGAGCAACCCTTTGGGACGGATAACTTCGGGCGAAGTATTTTTGACAGGGTCATTCATGGTTCCCGTATTTCTTTGCTTGTTGCTTTTATAGTGGTAGGTATTTCGATGGTCGTTGGTGTCTTTGTAGGCACGATTGCCGGATACTACGGAAAAATAACCGATAATGTGATAATGCGAGTTATGGACATACTGTTAGCTATACCATTTATCCTGCTTGCTATATCTATTGCAGCAGCTCTGGGAGCGGGGCTTGTAAACGTGATGATAGCCATTGGTATCGTCAACATACCGTATTTTGCGAGGCAAGTGCGATCATCCGTATTGTCTGTGCGTGAACAGGAGTTTATTGAAGCAGCTAGAGCGGTCGGAACAAGTGACCTTCGCATCATGTTCCGTCATATCTTGCCTAACTGTATGGCTCCGATCATTATACGCGCAACGATGGGTATGGCCGGAGCGATATTATCGGCAGCAGCACTCAGCTTTATAGGTTTAGGAATTGAACCACCTACACCCGAATGGGGAGCTATGCTTTCGGAAGGTCAGCGCTTTATTCGTGATTACTGGCAGAACACGCTGTTCCCCGGTCTGGCGATCGCGTTGGTAGTATTCGGTCTGAATATGCTTGGTGACGGCTTAAGAGACGCGCTTGATCCGCGGCTTAAGCGATAAGTAGATAAGTGGCAGGAGTAAAACCATGAGTAATGAAACAATACTTGATATTAAAGATCTTACCATACATTATATTACAGACGATGGTGTAGTCCATGCTGTAAATAACCTCAATCTCGTCATTGAACGTGGTGAAACCGTGGGATTGGTTGGCGAAACAGGTGCGGGCAAAACTACCACAGCACTGGGTATTCTGCAATTGGTGCCTGACCCTCCCGGTAAAATCATTGGTGGTGAGATTATTCTTGACGGAGAAAATGTAGTTACCAAAAAGGAAGTGGAAATGCGAAAAATCCGAGGCAATAAAGTTTCGATGATTTTTCAGGATCCTATGACGAGCCTTAATCCTGTCATGCCTGTTGGTGATCAAATCGCTGAAGTTATTCTTTTACACGAGGATATCAATGCTAAAGAAGCGAGCATTAAAGCTGAAGAGATGCTTGAAAAAGTGGGAATTGGAGCAGAACGTGCAAAGGAGTATCCGCATCAGTTTTCCGGTGGTATGCGTCAGCGTGTAGTTATTGCTATTGCACTAGCTTGTAACCCCGAGCTTCTCATAGCTGACGAACCGACAACAGCCTTGGATGTTACAATCCAGGCTCAGGTCATGGAGTTGATGCTGGAGTTAAAGAAAGAGTTCAACACAGCAATGATCATGATAACGCATGATTTAGGCATCGTAGCCGAAATCTGTGATAGGGTAGCAATAATGTATGCCGGCAGTATAGTGGAATATGCTGATAAGGTTGAGTTGTTCAGTAACCCAAAGCATCCTTATACGATCGGTCTGTTCGGTTCAATACCGGATATCAAAAGGGACGATGATATCCTTAAACCAATTAAAGGTCTAATGCCGGATCCTTCGAACCTGCCGACCGGATGTCCGTTTCATCCGCGATGCGATAAGGCTATACCGGAGTGTTCGCAAAGCGAACCTGAAAATATCAATATCGGCACAGACACCGACCACTTTGTCAAGTGTATACTGTTTAAAGAACAGGGGGTGGAGTAAGTGGCGGAAGTTTTGTTAGAAGCAAAGAATTTAAAGAAGTACTTTAAAACAAAAAAAGGCTGGCTCCATGCTGTTGATGATGTAAACTTTATTATCAACAAAGGCGAGACCCTTGGTCTGGTTGGGGAATCCGGTTGCGGAAAATCCACCGCCGGGCGTGTAGTATTACGTCTTTTGGAAGCAACTGACGGAGAGGTCCTGTTTAATGGAGAGGACATTCGAAAGTTCAACAGAAAGCAAATGCGTACATTTCGAGAAAATGCGCAAATAGTATTTCAGGATCCGTTTGCGTCGCTGAACCCGCGTATGAGTGTATCAGAGATCATCGCAGAGCCGCTGATCGTAAATAAAAAAGATATGAAAAGAGCCGAACGCTATCAGAAGGTCAAAGAACTGATGGAAACAGTCGGTCTTGCAGAACGTTTGGAAAACGCTTACCCGCACGAACTCGACGGCGGTCGCAGACAAAGGATCGGTGTTGCACGTGCTTTGGCGCTTAATCCTTCGTTTATAGTTCTGGACGAACCTGTTTCTGCCTTAGACGTATCTATACAGGCACAGATACTGAATCTGCTGGATGATTTGCAGAAGGAGTTTGGGCTGACATATCTATTTGTCTCGCACGATTTGGGCGTTATCAAACATACAAGCGATAATATCGCAGTTATGTATTTGGGAGAAATTGTCGAGTTGTCAGATTACTCCTCTATCTTCAAAGACCCGCTGCATCCATATACAAAAGCACTGCTCTCAGCAATACCGACTCCGGATCTGGAAGAAAAGACTGAGCGGATCATACTTGAAGGCGATGTACCAAGCCCGATCGCGCCGCCGCCAGGCTGCAGGTTCTACGGTCGTTGCTTCATGCGAAAAGATGGCTGTAAGGATGTGACACCCACGCTTAAACAAGTCTCCGAAGGACGCTCCTGCGCCTGCCACCTAGTGAACGGCGACGCTTAAAGGAGTCAAGGGGCCGGGGGTTTTGACTCCTTTCTCAAGAGTCAAGGGGCCGAGTCAAGGGGAGTCAAGGGGCCGGGGGTTTTGACTCATATATGCTGCACCAGTCCGTGGTGACGTTTAGATTTTTTCAGAGGATGAGTACTACGGTATGAAGCGTTTTAAAATCCACCCTGTTTTATTGAGTTTTTTAAAGCTGATACCGGTTTCGTTGTGCTCTATAGTGATTATTGCAATATTTAGTATTATATTTGGATTTATAGCGCAAGGTGGTTTCACCCTGCGCTATGTTTTTAATGCCAATTTTTTAACTGCCGTTATTATAATAGTGTTCGGTATCGTTATAATGCTGTTTCCGACGATCTTAACGATGCTGAAGGACAAATTGGTGGACAGTTCTACCTATATAGAAAAAAGCTACGACAAGCGTGAGGACAGACAGGGAAAAGCCCGGATCGTACTTTGGCTCGGAATCTACAACATGGTTTTCACAGGTTTGATCCAGCTTTTATTGAGTGTGATAATATAGGGGACGGAGGTTTTGACACACAAGATTTAGGTTCTTGTACCTAGAGATGTGGGGTACAAGACCCATCATCCGCACTATCCAGAAAGCCTTGGAGTTGTTGTCTTGCAACGACACCAAGGTTTATTGTTAATTATCTGAGTACCCACATCATTTTTGCAATAATAGAAAATAAGCATTGACCTTAAAGCAACTTTAAGCCTTATGCTAAGCAAAGAGAGATGTTCTCAATTAATAAAAAGTAGGTGTTAAGATATGAAAAGTGAAATCGTTTTATATCGCCCGAATGAACTTACCGAGCATATTGAGGTTAGGTTCGATGAGGACACGGTATGGCTCACGCAAGCACAAATAGCTGAACTTTTCGGCAGATCAAAGCAGAACATAAGCTTACACATTAATAACGTGTTTACAGAAGGTGAGCTTATACCAAGCGCAGTTGTCAAGGAATACTTGACAACTGCGACAGATGGCAAAAACTACCAGATAAAATACTATAATCTAGACATTATAATTTCTGTCGGATATCGTGTAAAATCCCAACAAGGTACGCAATTTCGTATATGGGCGATAAGCAAACTAAAAGATTTTCTGTTAAAAGGTTATATAGTAAATACCCGCATGGATCGCATCGAGGATAATGTCGACGCTCTGAAAAGTAAAGTAGAAGAAATTGACATGCAAATTAAGACCAATCAAATACCTAACCAAGGCGTTTTCTTCGATGGTCAGGTGTTTGATGCCTATAATCTTGCCGCAGATATTTACCGCTCTGCGAAGCATAGTATCGTTGTGATCGATAATTACATTGATGACAACACATTAACCCATTTAACAAAAAAGAACAAAGGAGTAAAAGTTCTGCTGCTTACTAAGACTATAAGCAAACAACTAAGTTTGGATGTTCAAAAAGCCGATGCTCAATATGGTGATTTCGATGTAAAACAATTTACGCATAGCCATGACCGATTCATAATCATCGATGGGGGCAAGGAAGTCTACCACATTGGTGCATCATTAAAAGATTTAGGCAAAAAATGGTTTGCCTTCCAAAAAATGGATAAAGATTCTGTAACGGGCATTATAACCGCGATTTCCGGTTTACTATGATGTATTGGTAAGGTTGTATAGGGGACGAGGGTTTTGACTCCTTAAAGTATAAAAAACTAAACTTCCGACAGCAAAGATTTAGGAACACCAAATCTTACAGTTAGCTTTGGGTCAACGATTTGGCAAATTTCAAGGTTACCGACCGCGCTGATAAGCATGCCTGCGGTGTTGTTGTCAACATTAAACTTTTCCGCTATCATATTGCGGATATTTTTTATTGCTCTGATCGATGCAAGCTCAAGTGTTTCATCTGATACCAGCGAATATATGGTATCAGGTGTTTCTAACATAGGGTCTGAGATGGTTTGTCCTTTGATCAACTCCACAGTAACATGAACTTTCGCTGCAGTCTCTACTCCGGTACCCATGATCTCTCCGTCGCCCATGCAGGCGTGCACATCGCCCATTGCCAGTAGCGCTCCGGGATGAAAAACAGGTAAGTAAAGGATGTTTCCGGGCGCAACAAGTTTACAATCCAGATTTCCGCCATGATGGTCGGGCACTCCGCACGAAACGGCTCCAACAGCAGGAGCTGTACCTATTACACCGATCATCGGCTTGAGTGGAAGATCAACACCTTCCATAAATGGGATGCGGTCATCCAGAATCTTCAGAACCTTGATACCCGGCTTGACTATATCGTCGGCAAGGGCTCCAAAACCGCCGATCGCTGCCATAACTCCTATAGAATCACATACGATTTTTTCAATACTTATCTTTAGCGTATCGCCGGGTTCAGCTCCTTCGATCGCTACAGGACCTGTTGCGGGGTTAACGCGCTCCCAGTTTATACTATCGATTCCTTGCTCCTCGTTTTGAATCTGCCCGTGCAGAGCATCGTGTGTCTCGAAAACAAGCCTGCTCCCCGGCGGGACAGTAACAACCGCAGGATTATCAGCACTCATAGCATTGATATAATTATCTGACGATATAATGAACTCATTCATCTCGTATCGTGTTCCTCTCTAGCGCATTGCTGCTTCGATTTCTTCTATTGTGCGGGGGATGCTTTTTGATACGTTCTTTAAGCCATCTGCGGTCATAATTACGTCGTCCTCTATTCTTAAGCCGATTCCCCATTTTTGAATATATATGCCCATGTCCATAGAGAAGAACATTCCCTCGGTAAGAGGTATTTGATAAGAACCGACATCATGTACATCAAAGCCGATATGATGTGAGCATCTGTGCCACACGTAATTGTCTAAGTCAGCGACATCATCGAGTACACCGGCTGCTTTGAGACGCGGAAATGTGAGCTTGCGATTCATTTCGTTGATATCGCTAAAAAACATTCCGGGTTTGATGGCTTCGGTGACTTCATCGTTGATTTCAAGTGCGATGTTGTATATCAATTTCTGCTTTTCATCAAAGGTTCCGTTCTTCGGAAATACACGGGAAATATCCACGCAAACAAGATCCTTCTTTGCTCCGACATCAACAAGGCAAAGCGCACCGTCTACAAGCTCTCCGGTTGGAGTGTCATAGTGCAGATAGAAGTTGTTGTTGCCGCATGAGATGATAGGTTTATATGCTGACTCAACTGCTCCGTGCTTATGTATGACATACATAAACTCGGCAAAAAGATCCATCTCGGTTTTTGCTTCTTTGCAAATTGCTAGTATTCGCAGGATTCCCTCGCGGGTTATAGCTATAGCTTCATCGATTGCTTTGAGCTCCTCCGGACCTTTTATCATCCGCTGGGATGCTATTTGCGAGAAACAATTATGGATACGCAGATTTGCGTATTTTTTTTGGATGGTTCGGTGGAACAGATGATTTTGGTCTGTTCTCTCCTGTCCATGGTTTGCTTCAAGACATAAATGGATTTCATTGATGTATGTATCGATCGCAAGCTTATGGAAAACAGAATCAAATGTACTGCGCATTGCGACATCCACGATACCGGATACTTCTGTGGCTTCATTGACAGGTATTCTACGACCTGTCCATTTTTCAACCTCTGGATCGGGGTCACGGATGAACAGCGTCTCTTGAAGCCCGTCGTATATGCGGCGTGCAAGAAGTATACAATCGGGTTCTTCTATTCCCGTAAGGTAGACGAAGTTTTGGTTTGCACAGAATCTGTAATCTTCATCGGACGAACGATTAGAGTTCCCGCCGGAACAAATAACCATTAATGCCTGATCAGGCAGGGTTTCATAAAGTTTCTGACGATTACTTGTAAAAAATGATTTTGTCATGGCGTGTGCTCCGTTCTATCGATTATTTCATCCTGAAGTGCTTTACTGAGATTGCGGAAATGATCGCTGTAGCCTGCGACTCTCACTATAAGGTCTTTATATTCCTCAGGGTTTGCCTGAGCATCCCGCAGAGTCTGCCTGTCTATAACGTTAAATTGAATGTGATGACCGTCCATTTTAAAGTATGCGGCGACAAGAGTAGCCATGCCCTCGAGACCCTTGTAACCAGCAACAACACTTGGGGTGAACTTTTGATTCAATAACGTTCCGCCTGTTTGAAGTTGATCCATTTTTGCTGCGGAATGCAGGGCGGCAGTAGGTCCGTTCACGTCTACACCTTGAGTTGGTGAGATGCCCTCGGATAAAGGTTTGCCCGCCGGTCTGCCGTTCGGCAGAGCACCGGTTACTTCGCCGAAGTAGATATGACAGGTCGTTGGCAGCATGTTTACTCGAAACTCACCGCCACGTGTGTTAGGCCGCCCGGTAACGATGCTTTGATAAGCCCCGAACACAGCTTGCATAATCTCATCGGCATAATCATCATCGTTGCCGTACTTGGGAGCTTTATTCTTAACAATACCGGCAACGTCGACAAAACCTTCAAAGTTGCCGGCCAAAGCATCCATTAACTGCTTCATTGAAATAAGCTTTTCATCGAACACAGCGTATTTGATTGCTGAAAGTGAATCGGTTGCCGTACCAATGCCTACACCTTGGATATAGCTTGTATTATACCGTGCACCTCCGGCGTTGTAGTCTTTGCCGTTTGCTATGCAGTCGTTGGTGACAATTGATAAAAACGGTACAGGCAGATAGCGGGCATAATATGCTTCTATGATATTAGATCCTTCTACTTTTATATCAACAAAATGCTTGATTTGCTGCACATATGCTTCAAAGAGCTGCTGATAGCTTGAAAAATCCTCAGCATTTCCTGTTTTAAGACCTAGCTGCTTTCCACTTCTCGTATCAAATCCGTCATTCAAAGTAATTTCGAGGATTTTAGGCAGATTAAAGTAGCCTGTCAGTATATATGCTTCATTACCAAATGCTCCGGTTTCAACACAACCACTGGAGCCACCCAGTCTTGCATCTTCCAAAGTTTTTCCCGCATTCAAGAGTTCCTGTACGATCGCATCAGTGTTATAGAACGCAGGTTGCCCCCAACCTTTACGAGAAACTTCACAAGCTCTGAGCAGAAAATCGCGAGGTGTCTTATGACTGACCTGAACATTGGAGCTTGGTTGTAAAAGTCGCATTTCGTCCATACAATCCAGAATGAGATAACTGACATCATTGACCCCGTCACTACCATCTTCTGCTATACCGCCTGTGTTGATATTCGCAAAGTCGGTATACGTGCCACTTTCTTTTAATGTAACTCCTACCTTTGGCGGTGCCGGTTGATTATTAAACTTGACCCAAAGACATTCAAGAAGCTCCAGAGCATTTTTTTTATTCAATGTCCCCGCTTCCAAATCCGTGCGGTAAAACGGGATCAGATGCTGATCCAGTCTACCCGGACTAAAAGCATCCCACGGGTTTATCTCTGTGGTCACTCCAACATGTACAAACCAATACATCTGGAGTGCCTGCCAATATGTTTGAGGTTTATTTGCGGGCACAACATCACAGTTTGCAGCAATCTGCAGAAGTTCTGCCCGTCGGGTCTCATCAGCTTCGGTCGTTGCAAGTTCTCTAGCAAGTGCAGCATAGCGTTGACCTAATGCTATGATACCATCGCAGCATATGCTCATTGCAATAAGCTGCTCTCTCTTTTGCATTGCCTCGGCATCATTTTGACGATCAAGGTTTGCAATCGCATCAGCTATATCCTGCTTATACTCCAGAAAACCTTTATTGAAGATATTCCTTGATCCAACAGTGTGTCCGGGGCCTCGTTGTTCCATAAATTCGGTATAAATCCCGGCTGCGTAGCATTGTCTCCACTCAGGGGTCATTGCGCTTAAAAGTCTGTCTCTTATGGCACGGTCTTTCCAAAAAGGTATAATAGTTTTTTCTTGAGCTTCCATGTCATCGGGTGAGACGCGGAAGAAAATGAGGTCACGCTCATTCATCACTTTCAAATCATCCAATGTGTGACAGCATATCTCGGGAAAACTTGGAGCAGACTGCGGAGCAGAGCCTTTTTCACCGACTATTAGCTCTCCGTCGCCGATATATAGTGTTTTGTTTTCCATTATATGCTTAAAAACAAGTGCACGAAGTTCAGGAACGGACACACGCCCTTCATGCATCTTATATGCTTCAGTTTCAAGAAGCGCTCGTTCCATGCAAATGCGCGGTTCGGTGTTTAAACTTATATCTCTTAATTTCTGTACTCTTTCGGTCATAATGCACCTCGCTTTGGTTTGCTGCCAGTGGGCAATTTGTGTATCATCAATATAGCTCAGTCGTGGCAATAAAGCAATAGAATTATTAAGGTTATTATGGTATACTTAAGCGCGATTTATAGTGGAGGTGGAAGTAGCATGAGGATTTTTGTTACAGGCGGAGCCGGCTATATCGGCAGTCATACAGTATTGGAACTACTTACACAAGGATATGAAGTAGTCGTAACCGATAATTTTTCAAATAGTAAACCAGAAGCAATCAAACGTGTGAAAGAGTTGGCGGGTCGGGATTTCCCTTTTTACGAAATGGATGTTCGCGATAAAGTGGAGCTTGATCGGATTTTTGAAAAATATGATATTGATTGTGTGATTCATTTCGCAGGTTTAAAAGCAGTAGGCGAATCAGTCGGAAAACCGCTAGAATATTACGATAATAATCTAAACTCAACACTTGCATTATGTGAAGCAATGAAAAAACACGGGGTCAAAAATATTATATTTTCATCGAGCGCCACAGTGTACAGTCAGGATAACGAAATGCCTCTCACAGAAGGCTCCAAGGCTGGTGGATGTTTAAATCCCTACGGGTGGACAAAATATATGTGCGAGCAGATACTGACCGATACGGCTAACGCAAATGAAGACTGGTCTTTGGCTCTTCTGCGATATTTTAACCCTATCGGTGCTCATAAAAGCGGCAGAATAGGCGAAGACCCGCAGGATACACCAAATAACATAATGCCGTTTATTGCACAAACAGCAGTTGGGAGACACCCGCTCCTTAATATATTTGGCAATGATTACGACACACCGGACGGGACATGTATTCGTGACTATATTCATGTATTAGATTTAGCGGAAGGTCACGTTGCAGCAATTAAGTATCTTGATAAGCATAGAGGTGTGAATGTAATTAATCTGGGCACAGGAAAAGGTGTAAGTGTTTTAGAACTGGTTTCTGCTTTTGAAGAAGCGACAGGAGTAGAAATACCAAGAAAAATAACTTCAAGACGCCTCGGTGACGGCCCTATATGTTATGCTTCAACAGAGAAAGCAAAAAAGGAAATGGGTTGGGAGGCTAAGAAAACAACACGCCAAGGATGTGAAGACACCTGGCGCTGGCAAAAAAACAACCCAAACGGTTATGAGTAGGTAGACGAGGGTTACGAGATGACTGTAAGGCAGGGGGACGGTTCTTTTGTCCTGCGCGAGGCAGGACAAAAGAACCGTCCCCCTGTCTTAGGGGCAAACGCCCCTATCTTTTTTTCTTGTATTTCTTGTTGTTTATTTCTTCCCCGCCGGCATCGGCGAACTTAACCAAAAGGTCTTTTTGTTCGTTATTTAGTGATGTTGGTACTTTTACATTGACTGTTATGTATTGGTCGCCGCGTCCCGAACCACGAATGTTCTGGATGCCTTTATTTTTCAATCGAAAGACTGTACCGGTTTGAGTGCCTGCCGGTATCGAATACTTCACTTTTCCGTCAAGTGTCGGTACCTCAAGATCTGCACCCAGTGCTGCTTGAACAAATGTAACAGGTAAGCTCAACAGCACGGAAGTTCCGTTGCGTTCAAAGTACTCGTGTCGTTTTATGGAAACCGTCACAAAAAGATCACCGGGCTCACCACCGTTTACTCCAACGTTGCCCTGTCCGCGCATTGAAATCGTCTGTCCGTTATCAATACCACCGGGTATACTTACCTTGACTGTCCGGTTGCGCCTAACCATTCCTAGACCCTTACATTTATCACAAGGTTGATGAATGATTTTTCCCCGTCCGTTACATTTAGGACAATCGGCTGTGCTCTGCATAACACCAAACGGAGTTCTTTGTTGTGTGGTTACTACGCCTGAGCCATTACAGTTAGCACATTTTTCTGCTGTTGTGCCTTGTTTGCATCCTGAACCTGTACAATCGTCACATACTTCAATGCGCTGAATATTAAGGTCCTTATCACAGCCAAATGCTGCTTCCTCAAATGTAATTGTAATTCCTGTGCGAACACGTTCGCCTTTTCGTGGAGCGTTCCGGTTGCGGCTAGTACTGCCACCGCCACCAAAGATAGAACTGAAGATATCTCCGAGGTCGAAGTCCATGCCTCCGAACCCGCCAAAACCTCCTCCAAAAGGACTTCCACCTCCAAAGTTCGGGTCAACACCGGCATGTCCAAACTGGTCATACCGTGCCTTCTTTTCGGAGTCGGACAAGACTTCATAAGCTTCGTTGATTTCTTTGAAGCGTGCTTCGGCTTTTGAGTTGCCGGGATTTACATCCGGGTGAAACTTCTTTGCCTGTTGGCGGAAAGCCTTCTTTATTTCTTCGTCGGACGCACCTTTGCTAAGCCCGAGCGACTCATAATAGTCCTTTTTGTCAGCCATTTAATCCTCGTCTACTACTTCGTAATCGGCATC
>Ga0123356_10004216_pt1 | contig 14870 bp, 8 predicted proteins | sample TergutEmb28metaG_2_FD_92546 | JGI IMG/M metagenome (GOLD analysis project Ga0123356, IMG submission 92546) | Embiratermes neotenicus P3 segment gut microbial communities from Petit-Saut dam, French Guiana - Emb289 P3 | ecosystem: Host-associated > Arthropoda: Insects > Digestive system > Gut ... | reverse complement strand
CACTAAAGCTATTGCCGATCATAAAACTCCTGCTCAGATAATAAGTGAACTGGTACGAGAAAAAATTGCCGTTTGTTTATAAATACTGGGAAAGAAATATTTACTAGATCTTTATGATATAAATATACATATTTAAATCACTATTACACCACACCCATCCCCCCCAACCCAATCAACAAAAACCGTAAACATCCTCCCCAATGTGTCCGAGTTAGGCAGGCAGCGGGCGCGCGGGACGGAGAGACGGCTTTTGCGGCGCCCACAAAAGTTGCTTAAGCAACTTTTGCATCCATACAGTAGTATTACAATTATTTGGGCTACGGCGTTTTGCATTATTAAATTGCCGCCCTTCGGGCGCATTTTATTGCCGTCCTCGCCGGGGGAGATTCAGAACGAAAATAAATTTATCAGTATTACAAAAAATTATAATAGAAATTAATCTCTGAAGCTCCATAGGCGAATTCCCCGCAACTAGTCTCACCGGCCCGCGCGCCCGCTGCCTGCCTAACTCGGACAGAGAGCGATGTATGTTTACACTTTTTTTTGCAGCCCAATAAAATAAGTCTCCACCGACTCCCCCCTGCAAGCCTCCGGTTTAAAACTCTTCGCCGATGTAAAAAGCATTTTCATACGTTTAAGTATCCCATCTATCCCGCTGCCCTGAAAAACTTTAATCGCTAGATTGCCACCGGATGCGAGTGCGTTCTCAGCGTAAGACAGAACTGTTTCGGCAAGTTCCAATGAACGGGCTGAATCTATCATATGATTCCCTGTAGTGTTAGGGGCAACATCACTGATAATTACCGAGTATGGGCCTTTTGATAAAAGCGCTTCACGTACTTCTGTTGTTGTTACATCGCCTTGTATAAAGAAAAAATTATTGTTGTCAAATAAGCCCTTGTCAAATTCACGGGAAAGAGGGGAAAGATCAGCAGAGGCCAGGAAACCGTTTTTTATTCTGGAGCCGCTGCCGGCAGAAGCGAACTTTCGCAGTACATAAAGACTCCAGCTTCCGGGAGCGGCGCCTATATCCAGGACACGGCAGTTGGGTAATTGATTTATGTTCCGGGTATCGAAAATTTTGAACTTTTCATCGATCTCTTTTAGCTTATAAACAGAACGGGCGGGGTATCCTTCTTTGCGGGCTTTTTGCTGCCAATGATCCGGTTTCTTGTAATCTGCCATTTTTTTCCTGTATAATGGAACTATGGAACAGTATAAACAAAGACTGGATAAAATTGAAGCCGTATTAAATTATTGGCTTCCGGATTTTTCATCGGAACAATCACAGGCAGGCAGGTGGGCGGAAAATATTTTTCCGGATATTGGAAAAAATATCGGTATAGAAGAAATACGTTTTCTTGTAAACCCGCTTAAAGATATTATTTCCAGAGGAGGCAAACGCTGGCGGCCTCTGTTAATGACATTAATCTGCGAAGCGCTTGGCGGGGGAGACGCGGCGGTTCCCCTTGTACCCCTAATCGAATTTCCGCATAACGCGAGTTTGATTCATGATGATATCGAAGATGATTCGGAGCAGCGCAGAGGTAAACCGGCAGTACATAAATTATACGGTGTTGATACCGCGATTAATGCTGGTTCGTTCTTATACTTTTTATCATCGAATTGTATCGATTCCTGTGAATTAGAGGATAAAAAACTTATCTATAAAATGTGGTCGAACTGTCTGCGAAAGCTGCATCTGGGGCAGGCAATGGATATATACTGGCACAGGAATGTTCCGGTTGTTCCCAATATAGAAGAATATTATACAATGACCGGATTAAAAACAGGCAGTTTGGCTTGTCTTGCGGCAGAACTTGGATGTTATGCTGCCGGAGCTCCGCCGGAAACAACAAGGCGATTATGTGAAGCGGCGGAAAAAATGGGGATTGGCTTTCAGATACTGGATGATGTTAAAAATCTGAAAACGGGTAATCCGGGGAAAAAACGGGGAGATGATATAGTCGAAGGGAAAAAAAGCCTGCCTGTCCTTTTGTATATGCATAAATATCCCGAAAAAAGAGATAGGGTTTTTTATAATTTTGTTATAGCCAGAAAAGAAGGTGTTTCTGCACCGGAAGTAGAAGAGTTAATTAGTGTTTTTACCGAAGCCGGCGTACTGGAAGAAGCGGAAGAAAAAGGACATTCTTTACTAAATGAAACAAAGGAGATATTTAATTCGCCGGAAATTGCCGGTTATGCTTTAACAGACAGCGGCCGGGATTTATTAGTTGGATTTATCAATTTAATCAGTTAGGAAACCTTATGAAAGGAATGCACATTAGCGAAATTTGGTCGATTTTAAAGACAAATCATGGGAACGCGATCCTCCTGAAACCAAAGGATTCAGATTTAGCAGTACCTATTTTTATCGGTACTTTGGAAATGCAGTCAATATTGATCGCGAAAGAAGGGGTGAGCCTGTCCCGACCGCATACCCATGATTTGTTCCTCAATATGCTTTCCCATGTAAACCTTTCAGTAAAAAGGGTAGAAATTTTTGAGTTTAAAAATGATGTTTTCCATGCCCGCCTTATTATAACAGGCGGTGAATATACCAAAGAAAAGCCATTAATCCTTGACAGCCGCCCTTCGGACGCGTTTGCCATCGCTACACGTGAAAAATGCCCTATTTATATGGCTTCTTCCATAGTGCAACAAACAGGCGTCCCCTTATCAATTTTCATAAATGAACTTGAAGAATATTCCGATGATCAATATAGATCCTTAAAAAAACAACTGGAGCAGGCGATTGCCGAGGAAGAATATGAACAGGCAGCTGAAATCAGGGATTTACTTAATTTGCTGGAAAATGAGGATGAACCGGACTTAAAACCCAATCATTAGGGCGCCAGAGATTGCATAACAGGGGAAAATAATATAATATAGAGTTATGTTGATGCAAAATAAAAATAATTTGACAGCCGCCTCTGAAAAAACCTGGTTTGGCTTGACAGGCAGGAGAGTTTTCAGGCTTGCTGCTATTCTGTGCTTAATAACAATTATAAACCCTGGTCAATATATAAAAAAACAAAAGGAATATCCCATCGATGAACATGGTATTGGCGGCGGTTATTTCTTTGAAGAGCATATTTCCGAGGAAGAAGCCGGAATTGTTCTGACCCCTGCGTCCCTGGAATCCCCATTGGAATCCGAAAATATCTCAAAATCCCGTGTTTTATTATATGATTCTCATGTTATGCAAAGGGGAGATGTTATCGGTTCTTTGGCAGTTCGTTATGGCTTAAATCAGGATACCATTATTTCCGTAAATAAAATCAGCGCTTCCAGGAGTATTCAGGCGGGAAGAGTATTAAGAATACCCAATCAGGATGGTATTTTTCATAATGTTAAAAACGGAGAGACCTTAAGTTCGTTAGCGGCAAGATATAAAGTAGAGATAGAAGACCTTCAAATAGTAAACGAGCTTTTTTCTGATTTTGTTGTCACTGGGACAGACCTTTTTATTCCCGGAGCCCGGCTTGACAGGGAAGTACTGCAGTATATAAACGGCGATTTATTCATTTGGCCGGTATATGGAACAATTACTTCTAATTATGGATGGAGAACTGATCCCTTTAACAGAAGCCGCCGTCATTTTCATAATGGTATCGATATAAGAGCAAGTACCGGTACTCCGGTAAGAGCGACCATGGCAGGAAGGGTTCATTCCGTAGGATTTGATCGAATCCTGGGTAATTATGTAATTATTAACCATAACGCTGGTTATCGTACCCTTTATGCGCACTTGAGTGTAATTCGTGTTAGAACAGGCGCCTATGTAGCAGCTGGAGGCCGCATCGGCGATGTTGGTAATACCGGTCAAAGCACAGGACCGCATTTACACTTTACAGTTTTCAGAAACGGCGTAACAGTCAACCCCCGCACAATACTGCGGTAATTAATTTGTTAACGCATAAGAATAGTCTGTAATAATTAAATCATTACTAAACTAACTCTCGCGGAGACGTCGAACCTTTGGTTCGTAAGCCGCAGAGTTATTGTTCGATAATTTATCTTAAACATAAGAAATCTCATATAACTACTAAGATTTCTAGGGATTAAAGAAAGAAATCGGATAAAAACTCTGCGACCTCTGTGGCTCAGCGTCTCTGCGAGATAAAATTGGATGCGATTCACTGTAAAGATTTACTTGTTACGAACTAGTCTTTGCCTGTGTTGTTTAAGGATGAGAACATGGATGAGAAGGGGGAGATAATAACTATGTCGGCAAGCTGTTCATCCTGTTCTTGAATTTCATCAGAAATTTCCATGCCAAATTCTATATCACTTGCATGAGCTAAAAGTCCCCGGGTTGGTTTTTCCGTTTCTACAGTTTCAATTATTGATAGTTCTTCTATAAATTCATTGCCGCTTGCAACAGCGAGCAGTCCTTTTCCTTTTTTCTTTTTAACGGATACCGCTTTTTTATTGCTTGCCAAACCAAGAAGGCCTTTTCCGGCTGCCTTTCTGGAAAATAATTTTTTGCTTGCCAGGCCAAGAAGACCTTTTCCTTTTTTTGAGTCTGCTTTTTTCTTCGCTTTACTAAGAAGACCTTCGCTCTTGCGAACCGGAACAGATAAAGCGGCTTCGTTTTCTTTGATAATTTGTGTTTTTAATTCTGCTTTTGCCGCTTCTTCTATTTTATATATTTCTTCAGCTTCATTTATTGTTTCTATCTCTTCAATTACTTCTATGTCAATGATTTCTTCGGCTTCTTCTATTGATGTTTCTTTGGGTGCTATGTCATCAAAAGTTACTTCTATTCCATCAATTGTTTCTATATCTTCAATAACTTCTATTTCAATGAGTTCTTCCGCTTCTTCAATAACTTTAACTTCTTCAATTACATCTACTTCTTCGGCTTCTTCTATTGTTGTTTCTTCGAGTACTATGTCATCTAAAGTTACGTCTATTTCATCGATTGTTTCCGGTTCTTCTATTTCTATTTCTATTTCAATTTCTATATCAAAAAATTCATCAGCTTCATCAATAACTTTAACTTCTTCAATTACATCTATTTCTTCGGCTTCTTCTATTATTGTTGTTTCTTCTGGTACTATGTCATCAAAAGTTACTTCTATTCCATCAATTGTATCTATATCTTCAATTATTTCTATTTCAATAATTTCTTCCGCTTCATCAATTGTTTTAACTTCTTCAATTACATCTATTTCTCCGGCTTCTTCTATTGTTGTTTCTTCTAGTACAATGTCATCTAAAGTTACGTCTATTTCATCGATTGTTTCCGGCTCTTCTGTTTCTATTTCAATTTCAATTTCTATATCAAAAAATTCATCAGTTTCATCAATTGTTTTAACTTCTTCAATTACATCTATTTGTCTGGCTTCTTCTATTGTTGTTTCTTCTAGTACAATGTCATCCAAAGTTAAGTCTATTTCTTCAATTGTTTCTTCTGTAACTGCTATTTCTTTCGCTTCAATTGTTATTTCTGCTTCTGTCTCATCAATTTCTTCAAGTTCATCTGCTTCGTCAATTTCGTTTACTTCCCGTATTTCTTCCAGATCTTCCGAGTCATCAATTTCTTCAAGTTCGTCTGCTTCGGCGATTTCATCAACTTCATGTATTTCTTCGATTTCCTCGGTATCATCAATTTCATCAAGTGCAGCTGCTTCGGCAATTTCATCTACTTCCTGTATTTCTTCGATTTCTTCGGTATCACTAATTTCTTCAAGTTCATTTGCTTCAGCAATTTCATCTATTTCTTCTATCTCTTCGATTTCTTCTGCTTCATCTATTTCTTCAAGGCCATTTGTTTCGGTTATTTCCTCAGCTTCATCTATATCTTCGAGTTCTTCCGCTTGATCGATCTCTTCAAGCCCTTCTGCTTCTTCTATTTCTTCAACTTCATCTATTGTTTCAACTTCATCAAGAGCTTCCGCTTCTTCAATAGCTTCGACCTCATCAATAGCTTCAGCTTCTTCGATTCCTTCATCTGTTTTAATCGCGGCAGGAATAATACCGGATGGGGGTAAAACAATACTTCCGGATTTAATTACATTTAATAATTCATCCCATGATTTATTTATTATGCCGTCTATGTTTGCTTCCATACGGCTGCGCAGTTTCATGCCGCTTTTTAGTTCTGCGCGGATTTCAATCCGGCGTTGTTCAAGTTCAAGTATCCATTTGGCTCTTTCCTGATTTGTTTTATTGATATACAACTGCTCAAACAGATTATCCCTTAAACGTTTAATGCGGGTTCTTACAACTGTTACCGGGTTTGGTTTTAAATTAAACAGGAAAAATAATGTAAGGAAGAAGGTCACGAATATGGTAAGTTCCAATATAAGTTTCATTTGTTCAGATATTGAAAATAAATAATCATTTATCAGGCGGCCTAAATATATTCCCTGGCTTGTTTTTGTAGAAATTAATGAATATTCCATTCCGGAATCTTCGGAATCCAGGGTAACACGTCCCTGTATATCTTCTCTCCAGATTTCCGCAGCTCTCTGATGGATTTCCGCTCTGGATGTTTCAGGGACTGCCAAAAGAATTCCAGGCGGGTCTTCTATAACTGAAACATCATCGCTTACTTTTAATCGTCCTTCAAAAACAAGTCTTTCAGATAACGCCCTGATCGACATGTTAAAAATCGCGGTTCCCCGGTAAACATCCATTGAATCATTAAAAGGAAACGAAAAAATTATCCTTTCGCCGTTTTCGTCCATTGTATATTTCGGGCTGCCGCTTTCTTCTACGCTGATTGTTTCATAAGGTACAGACAAAGGATCTTCATCATAATTTCTGTAAGCGGTTAAATCCCGGTTCTGGTTGATAATATCGCGGGCAGAAGTTGAAAAATGTATCCTTATTCCGTTTCTGTCTACAAACTGCACAGACTGAAGCCCGCTGATCGATTCAAGCAGTATTCCGAATATCCTGGAACGTTCATAAATGTCTTCCGGGCTTTGGTTATACATAAAGCTGTTACGGACAGCTTGTTCCATCAATGTTTCTGCGAATTTATCCTGCAGTTCAATGATATAATCCTGAACAAGTTTTGCGTCTACGGTATTTTCATTAACGTATGATTTTACAACAGCGGGATTATAAAAGCGGGTTTGGACAAAATCTAATAATTCCTCATCCATTAGGTATGAATACCCGAAGAAAAGGAGGACAGTTATTGCTAGCGCCGCAAACGGTTTAAGAATATTAGACAATTTGGAATCTCGCTTACTTCAATTATCGGCATTATATTATAGTAAAAAACGAATTAAATCAGGTTTTTTTTGGTCAAAAATCAGACTTTTATGAAGTTGATGGGGTTGGCGGGGTTACCGGGTTTTGGGGTTTTTGGGGGTTTTGAGGGTTTTGAGCAGCCTGATGAGCGGCAGAATTGACACCAAGGCGCTTCATTTGCTCTTCTTCTTCTTTTTGGGCGCTGTATTCATATCTTAATTGATTGGCTTTTACAAATGTATTCTTTAAAGCTGATAATTCCGGCTTTATTCCCTTAATTTTTTCCCGATCCGTCGCTACAACATTGGTTTTAAAGTACTCATCCAAAGCGCCAAGGGTTTTATGAAGAGCCGTTACATCCTTGATATTTTTTTCCAAATACCCGATTACCTGCTCTTCTGTCATTGCAGAAAGCTTCTGATAAGCCGGTCCCCGGACAAAGCTGGTCAATATTTTGGTTTTTTTCTCCATTTCGTCCATGAACATGTGGAAATTCAGCTTTTCTTTTATCGGGATTCCCTTGGTTTCATCCAGTCTTTCAATGTTATAAATTACTTCTTCCGGTTCGGCATTAGTCATTTTCCTGATTAATTCCTTAAGTTTCTCAAAAAAAGTCTTTTTTCGGCTTTCCATAACAGTTTGGTTGTCATTAAGTTTGGCGGTAATTTCGTTAAGTGAGCTTGATGCACCGCCAATTACTATAATGCCGTCCAATAGGATATTTTTAAAGTTTACTGCCTGTTTTACTACCTTTTGTTTTTCTTCTTTTACCATCAGGGAGTTTAAAATTACATCCCTTAAGTCAACACCTGAGCTTGTATAATCCTCTTTAATGATTTCTTCTATCAATTCTTTGTAAAGAGGCGAGCCAGGCATAACAGAAGGCATTTTTCTCCTGATATTATCCAGGGTTGCTTCGCCGGCAGACATGTTTTGGGTAATATTTTTACGGATTGAGAGCTTATACGACTCCCTATAATAAATATTCAAATCCTTCAATATCTGCATTGCGGAAGCTGTTGTTCTGGACAATTTGGTCAGACTTTCTCCAATTATGCTGAGGGTAATCGGATCTACGCCGATTTTTGAATGAATTGTCATTTCTGATACAGCTTTTGTCATAGGAGACTGGGAATCCGGCGAAAATCCCACCCAGTCTATGTACCTGATGAGCCCGACCATACGTTTAATTCTGTCAAGATTAAGAAAATCGACGTGTAATTGATAAAAATTTACCAAAAAGTCCAGTTGGTTATCAAAATTAGAAAGCCGGACAGAAAGCTGTTCTATACGTTTAGCTTCCTGAAATGAACTGGTATCCGGTACTTCCAACTCGCTTATTTTAGTCTCTTGTTTATAAGGATCCTCGTCTATAGCTTTTTTTTTCAGGAAAATATTGAATAACGAGGCAAACGCGCTTTGAAACATCCTGAGTTCATCCTTAAGTCTTGCCATTTCTGACTTTTCCAGCCAGTCTTTCCGGGTTGTCAGGACCTGTTCGAGGTTATTGGCGTAGTTTAAGATATCTGTTTCTGCCACTAAGTTAAGTATGATATATTTCGAAATAAAATGCAAACCTTGAAGCTTAAAAATATGCCCAAACGCTGCGGAACGTGTTTTGCGCTCAGCAGTGTTTTTTATTGACATCTCTGCATTTGGAAAGTTATAATATAAGAAGATACTAATTTGTAAAAAACACGGAATTATAAAGAATTTGGGAAGAAGCCAGCAGTACAATAAAATACTGGCTTTTTATATCAATTGGCATTACTAATGGAAAGCAAGGAAGATTCTATGTCATTCGAAGAAATGATAAAAAAGAGTGTTTTTAAAGAATTTAAAAAGAGCATTGACATGATTATATCTCAGGAAAATGATGAAAATATCGCAGAAGAACCAATTGTTAATATCGAAGCTGTAGCAAAAAAACAGGGAATAACAGATATACAACAGGTATCTCCAATCGAAATGAAACGCGTTAGGGAAGAATTCTTTAATAAGCATGCTTTTCTTATGGGAACAGTAATATTTCTTAATAATGAAGATAGTCCGGAGAAACAACGATTCTCGATTGCCCATGAAATATTTCATCATATTTCAAAAATTGATACCAATGATGATATGCTTGCGGTTGCTCGACAGGGAGAAGCCTGGAAAAAAGAGAACGCTGGAAGTGTAAAAGCAGTAGAAGAAATAATCGCCGACTTTTTTGCGGCTAATTTACTTATTCCCACAGAACGGTTTATATTACATGATGAAAAGTCAGACGAAGATATAGCTCGAATTTTTGGCGTTGAAGCAAAATGTATCAGGAAACGCAGAGAAGAAATAGAACTGGAGATTGAACTCCTTACACCTCGGAATCTATCATCAGATATAATAATTGAAGATAAAACCCCATTATCACTTAATGAATTGAATAACATCCTAGAGGGGCATTGCGCTAATGAAGGACAGGCTTAGCCGTTGTATTTATGAGAGCGCAGAAAAGGATCGCTGCGATTTTTATGACGCATTAGTAGTAAATAAAATCTTCAAAGCTTTTGAAACAGCGGGTAATAAACAAGAGTTATGGCTGATGGTTTTAATAAAAATCCTTGGAAGAATTAAAAACGAGAAGCAGAGCACTCCGGATCCTGCCAATAAAGATGGCAGAAAAGTTTTCCTTCCCATTGATCATAAAAAATGTATGGCAATATTTTTTAAGAATCAACCAGAAAGACGCTATTTAATTTATAACTTCATAATAACAGACAGATAATTCCAGCCTTTAATTACCAAGATCCCAAAATTCAACTAATAATTACTCATTATTAATTGCATCACTCCCACCGTAGTCTTGGATGGCCGTCACGGCCGATAAAGTTAAAACTCCAATACGATAAATTAAAACCCAATCCGCGGCCTGTAATGGTAACGCTTTCACTTGATATCGAAGGATAATCTGGAAAACTAGCTGTTACGGTATATCGGCCTGCGGCGGCTGTTGTATAAGCCGAGCTGGTCGCGCCGGAAATTAAATTTCCGTCTCTGTACCATTGGTATGTTACAGATTCGGGTCCGCTGTAGGCAGCGGTAAGAACAGCGCCGATAAAATTTATCCTTGGGCTAATTGATAAATTACCTGCCAGAACAGGATCATCTTTGTCGTTTATAACAGTAAAGGCGGCGCTTGTCAGAGTGGAATAGTTATTATTACTTGCTGTCACTGTGTAGCTCCCAGCTGTCAGCGGTTTGTATAATGCACCTGTCGCACCGAGAATAATAGAGCCGTTTCTGTACCATTGCAGGATAACATTTTCTGTGCCGCTGTAACGAACAGAAATAGGCGTATTAACAACTGCGCTGGTTATTGAATCGCCTTCTTTATCAAAAAAAGTAATATTACCGTTTAAATGGTAAAGGCCATTTTGCCAGAAAGATTGATTACGAAAATTACTTACCGATATATTTTCGCCATGCTGAGTTGAAAGGCCAATCGCGGCTGGATATCTATAGTAAGTTGTCGGAGCAGGAGTACTGATACCATCCCAGAAAGGAAAGGAAAAATTGTCATAATCATTGCTAATTTCGATGCGCATATCATCACGCGCATAGTTGAAATTATTATTGATGTTGGATGCGCCGAAGATACGTCCAGTTCTTGCAGCGCTTGCGCTTGAGCCCATTGCTGTAACACTACTGCCAAGCGCGGCGTTATTTTGCAAAGTACTAGATGTACCAGAAGAAACATTTATTCGTCCCACAAGACCACCTACGAACAAATCACTTGTTGATGCAGATTTTGCGTTAACATTACCAGTTGCAAAATTATTTCGTATATTAAATATTTGTGTAGAGACGTCAACATAACCAATACTCCCTCCTGCATAAGTGCCTCCACTACCGCCTCTGCGGTCAATATAAATATTACCGGTAGAATATGAATTATATATGGATAAGCCGCCATTCCCACCAGTTCTGGCTATATACCCTACTAAGCCTCCTACAATCATAGAATTGGTGGAATTATTAAAGGTGCTGATATTTCCGGTTGCAAAACATTCTGACACTGTGTATGTAATATTATTGTTTATATTTGTTGCCCAACTCCCAATTAATCCGCCCGCTCTTAAAACTGCATTTCCCTCAGCTTTGATTTCAGTTAACGCAAAACATCTGTCAATATTTGCCGATGTCAAACCGCCTATAAGACCTCCAACTAATATTGTAGAGTTAGAACGTAAAACATTAATAAAAGAAGCATTTGAACTACAGTTAATTATTAAGGAGTTATTTAGAACATTTCCAAACCCGCCGCCTATATATACATCTCCTATGCCTTCCGAATTTATATATCCTTTTTCATATCGACAGTTACGCACTTCTGAAAATTGATCTGCTTCACCCAAAAGTCCGCCAAAATAAAGATCTCCGGTTCCTGCCTTGTCACAGCGTAAATCAGCAGTAACTATTCCGTCATCAATGATTGTTTGGCGACATAAACCAAAAAGTCCGCCTAAACGAATAACACTGTCTGATGTATATGATGAAGGTATAGTAATTAAACCGCTTACTCGCAAATTTGAATAAACAATACGATCGGTAGATGATAATCCTTGGCTATCTCCAACAATGCCACCTATAATGCTGCTACCTGTTTCGGTTTTAATAGCCGTTAAGCTGCCTGAATATTCAAGAGATTTATTTTCTACCACAGCTCTAGCACGTCCTACAACACCGCCTGCATTTATTGCACCCGCTCTCTGATGCAGCACTAAGTTTGCTCTTACTGTTATTCCTTCAAGTCCTGTATGGGTAGGATGATTATTAGCACCGACAGAACCGCCGGTACTCGTATTCCCTACGCAACCTCCAAAGAAAATATTGCCTGTGTTTGTTATATCCATGTCAAGAGCAGAAAGACAATTGTATATAGCCGAAGTGAATGACAATAACCCCACAATACCGCCAATACTTTTATCTATTCTTGTAGAAGAAATTTCACCGGAACTTATATTCCCACTGACAATTGTATTTAGTATTATTGTTGTTCCACTTGCTGTCGCTGTAATTCCGCCGAAGCGTTCTGTATTTTCATTAATAGGGATTCTAGTATCGTAAACAACAGTAAGTTCTCGTATTAAAGTGTTGTTTACTCTATTAAAGAGACCTAAATTTTCTCTGTTGGTAGTAGTAAAAGTGTTTATCGTAACCGAATGTCCATTGCCATAGAACTTGCCTTGAAAGGTAGTTGAATCTGTATTAGTTCCAATCGGCGTCCATTCGCCAGTTATTTCAATATCATTTACAAGAATATAATTTCTATTCGCATTCGCACTGCCCAAACCATTATCATTAATCGCCTGCAACTCTGCCGCCGTACTTATATGCACAGTATTAGTCTGCGTAATATCCATCCCCGGTATATTCCAAATCGTCAATTCTTCCGCTGACGCAGAACCGGCGGCGTTATAACCAACTACATTTATATCATATCTTATAATATTACTTACCGGCTGACCGTCTCTCACACCGGATATTATAGTCGCCGGAACTGTAAAAGTATGTTCTTGCGGTATATTTCCGGGTACAGGTAATAAAGTTTCCTGTACTAAAGGACGCGGTTTTTCTATAGGTTCAAAACCGGTTATCGAAAGTTCCGCTCTGTCCATACCGTCTGGTAATGTCCATTTTACAGTTATTTGTGTTAACCGGTTTTCACCTGTTTCTGTACATGCAGCAGATAGACCTGTAACAGGTACAGGCGCGACATCGGTTGTCCTGCGTATTGTTCTGCGTAACGCCGCTTCCTGTGTTATATCACTTGTATTTCCCATACGGTCAATGAATTGCACCGTAACAGTGTATCTAGCGTTCGCGTCATCAGATAAATTCATTCCTGTGTTGTTTACATTCTTTGTATATGAGTTTTCAGACATTGACATCCAAACGCTGTCATGTCGGAGTACTTCGTCTTCCGGATTACCGATATAAACAAGAACTCTCCATCGCAGGTATTCATGTTCGTCCATTGTCCACGGTCTGTTCCACGCGTTTGTATACGAAATACCGCCGGAACCGTAGTTATCGGAGAGTGAACCAAGACCATTCAACGTAATAGTCATTTCAGCGTTTTCAGAGAATGTATAAACACCTGAACTTAAATAACCGCCTGTAATGACTGCGTTTAAATCGGTATGCCATATACCGGGTGGAGTTTTATCCATTACAACTGTAACAAACCTGCCCGAGATACTTGCCACTGATGGATCCTGCGCGATAATTGTATCGGCGGAAACACTGCTTTCGTACCAGGGCAGTACAATCAAATTAATTATACCGGAATGGGTGCTTCGCAGTTCATAATCCAGAGTATAACTGTAGTCGGTTTCCTGTATTGCTTTATCATCACCCGGAGTTTGTGAAAGCTCGTATGTTTTAGGCGTGACACTATGCGTAAACGGAAAGCCGGCTAAATTTGATATAACATGCTCTACAATCGTAAAACGATTAGGCAGTTCTGTTATCTCCAGCGGGTTATTAACTGTAAAATTGATACGTGCTCTGTTTCTGTCTGTATCATTAAACCGTCTGTCTATTAAAGGATTATTCCATTGTGTGTTTGAATCGCCAAATTTAGCTTCGGGATAAGTATATGTTTCCCCAGTTTTTAATCCCCGGGTAGCTGTAATATTATTAGCTTCATATACAATCTGCGCTTCACTAGCGTTAGTCATATAACTGACAACTTGCGTTCCAGCCATTGTATTACCGGCTAGGTTTTTTATATCAGGGCCTATAATAATATTAATACTAAGCATCTTTAGGCTTTCAAGAGTAATCTGATCATTCTTCGCTGTAAGTTCTACAATAAAGTCATTCTCTAAATACGAGATATTGAAAAATTCTGTTATATTACCCTCTTTACCTGCAGGCTGGCTATTACTTCTAAGTGTTGCTTCTACACGAATGTTATCCTGTAAAGTCGCTGGATCAATCGGCATATTAAAAACAAGCGATACTTTCTGGTTATACGGGAACGGGCTTAATGACGAAATAAGCGGCGGATTGGATCTTAATATACGGGGACGGGGTTCACAGACAGGAACAAATGTAACATCATCTTCTGTATTAATTTTAAAAGTAAACCTGCCTCCCGAAGGCGGAGTTTCAAGCGGTGATATACGTTCAACCATAGGATTCAACGCGGGTATTCCGTCAAGTCTGCCGTTTATGGCAGCTTGGCTGTTTAAAAGACCAACAGCGGTTTCTATATTACGCCAATCACCTAACGCGTTAAGCGTTGAGGTTTTATAAGCCCGCACTGAAACAAGGCTGAAATCCTGTTCAGGGAAAAACTCAAAACTAAATTCATACCCTTTTCTTATATCAATAGTACCCGGAGCGATACTTCCCTGCACCGGATTACTAATACCCCATCTACCCGGATACTCAAGCCTTACATTTAACTTAGCGGCATTATGCCACGCTACTTCATCGTCTATTTTTTTTAGATAATCCGGATCAATATCGCATGAAACAATTAACAGTGAACAAAGAACAATGAACAGGGAAAAGAGGAGAGCTACCCCCCCCCCCCCCCCCCCCCCCTCACCGTTGAAAACCAGAAATGATGTTTTTTCATTCTTTTTTTTTTTTTTTTTTTTTTTTTTCTT
>Ga0123356_10004215_pt1 | contig 14871 bp, 11 predicted proteins | sample TergutEmb28metaG_2_FD_92546 | JGI IMG/M metagenome (GOLD analysis project Ga0123356, IMG submission 92546) | Embiratermes neotenicus P3 segment gut microbial communities from Petit-Saut dam, French Guiana - Emb289 P3 | ecosystem: Host-associated > Arthropoda: Insects > Digestive system > Gut ... | reverse complement strand
TAGAGCCGTCCGGCTCGGTAGGAGGAGCGGACCAGCGGCCCGGACATGACGCCGGCGAAGCCCATGGCGAGGGCTTCATCCCGCAGCTCGATGAACTCCTCCGGCTTCACCCAGCGGTCCACCGGGTGGTGCCGCAGCGACGGCCGCAGGTACTGCGTGATCGTCAGCAGATCGCAGCCGGCCGCCCGCAGGTCGGCCATCGCGGGCGCGATCTCCGACCGCGTCTCGCCCATGCCGAGGATGAGGTTGGACTTGGTGACAAGCCCGGCCTCGTGCGCCTGCCGGAGCACGTCAAGAGAGCGCTCGTAGCGGAACCCCGGCCTGATCCGGCGGAAGATCCGCGGCACCGGCTCCAGGTTGTGCGCGAACACCTCGGGCCGCGCGGCGAAAACCTTGCCGAGCAGCTCCGGGCGCCCGTCGAAGTCAGGCACCAGCAGTTCGACGCCGCAGCCCGGCACCGCCGCGTGGATCTCCACGCAGGTCTGCGCGTACAGCCAGGCCCCGCCGTCGGCAAGGTCGTCGCGGGTCACCCCGGTGACCGTGGCGTACCGCAGCCCCATCGTGGCCACCGATTCCGCTACCCGGCGCGGCTCCCCGGTGTCCAGCGGTTCCGGCTTGCCCGTGGCGATCTGGCAGAAGTCGCACCGCCGGGTGCACTGGTCGCCGCCGATGAGGAAGGTGGCCTCGCGGTCTTCCCAGCATTCGAAGATGTTCGGGCAGCCGGCCTCCTCGCAAACCGTGTGCAGCCCTTCGGCCCGCACCAGGTCCCGCATCGCCGTGTACTCCGGTCCGGTCCGCAGCCTGGTTTTTATCCACTCAGGCTTCCGCTCGATCGGCGTCTGGGCGTTGCGCGCCTCAAGGCGCAGCATCCGCCTTCCCTCAGGGGCCAGCTCCGGCGTACTCACCACGACTCCAGCTTAGGCGACTTCACGATGGTGAAAATCTGAGTACCGCACGGTGCCTCGCGATCCCCGTCATCAGGCTCGCACCAACGAGACGAGATAACAGCAACAAGCGCCTGCGGCGCTATGCTGCGGACGAGGTCAGCGGCGTCACCGTGTGGATGCGCGACCAGGTCCGATAGCCGAGCGCCATGGTCAGGTGCCGCTCGAGCAGCGGCGTCACGTCGGACACCGAGACCCGGATGCCCAGCTCCGCCGTGAGCGATGTCACGCCCGCGTCACTGATCCCGCACGGCACGATCCGGTCAAACCACGACAGGTCGCAGTCGCAGTTCAGCGCGAGCCCGTGCATGCTCACCCCGCGCGCCACCCGCGCCCCGATCGCGCCGACCTTCCTGTCCGGCAGCGCCCCGGTGGCCGGGAGCCACGCGCCGGAACGTCCCTCGACCCGGATGGCCTGCAGCCCGAACTCGGCGCAGACCCGGATCATCGCCTCCTCCAGCGCCCGCACGTAAGCGACCACGTCCATCGGCTCGCGCAGCTTCACGATGGGGTACGCGGTGAGCTGCCCCGGGCCGTGCCAGGTGATCTTGCCGCCGCGGTCAACATCGATCACTGGCGCCCCCGGGTCACCGAACGGCCGGTCGGACACCGCGGTCCGTTTTCCCGCCGTGTAGACGGGCGTGTGCTCCAGTAGCAGGCAGCTGTCCGGGATCTCGCCGGCAACTCGGCGGTCGTGGACGGAACGTTGCAGTCCCCATGCGTGGTTATAGTCCACAGCATCCGAACCAAACCCAACATGCGCGTACACGAGCTCAGCTTCCACGCATTCGAGAGTACGACGCGGGTGAGATGCCCGCGTCGAGTGGGAAGAACCAAACCGTGATCAATGAGACAGAGTTGCGAGAGATGAGCGCGGCCGAGCGGCGCCAGCTCGCCCGCTCGCTCGCGGCTATCGACTACCCGCATCCCATGCTCGGTCTTTACCTTTCGCGGGGCCGCCGTGTCGGCGTGCTCGTCTCGATCATCTCGTGCACCGTGCTGCTGGGATGGATCATCATCCTCGCACTTACCCTGCATCGCTCCTTCCACGCCAACCACTGGCGCGGCGCCTGGGTCGGGTTCGACATGGTGCTGCTGCTGGCGTTCGCCGCCACCGGCTGGGCGTTCTGGCGCGGTCGCCAGATCGTGATCGCGTGCCTGCTGGTCACCGGGACGCTATTGTGCTGCGATGCCTGGTTCGACGTCATCCTCGACACCGGCACATCCGACATCTGGCTGTCCGTCGCCTCCGCGGTGATTGTCGAGCTTCCCCTCGCGTTCCTGATGTTCAATGCCGCGCGGCGTCTCATCCGGCTATCCGCCCTGATGGCGATGAGCGAATCGGGAGATGACGGTCCCGTCCCTCCGGTGTGGAAGATCCCGCTGCTCGGCATGAGCGCGTTTCCGCGCACCCCGCGGAAGACCTCGGCTGTCGGTTCCGGCGACCCCGAGCGACAGTGACCGGAGCCGGGAACCACGGGACCGTCCGGCCGGACATCACCCGCACCCCGTGGTAGACCCGCACCTTGCTGCGGGCTTAGCCTTCGCTCATGGCTACCGATTTCACCGAGGAAACGGCCGCTGACGCCGTCATCGACAGCTTTGCCCCTGCCACCAGCCCGCGGCTCCGGGAGGTGCTGACCGCGCTGGTGCGGCACCTGCACGCGTTCACCCGCGAGGTCGAGCTGACGATCCCCGAGTGGGAGATGGCGATCGACTTCCTGACCAGGACCGGGCACAAGTGCGACGACGAGCGCCAGGAGTTCATCCTGCTGTCGGACGTGCTCGGGGAGTCGATGCTGGTCGAGACCATCTCGAACAGGAAGTTCGGCGTGGCGACCGAGTCGACGGTGCTCGGCCCGTTCCACGTGGTGGAATCGCCGGTCCGCGAGCTCGGTGACAATATCGACCTCGTCGGCACCGGGGTGCCGTGCGTGGTCACCGGGCGGGTGGTATCGGTGGACGGGACTCCGCTGCCCGGCGCGACACTGGACGTCTGGCAGGCCAACGACCAGGGCTTCTACGACGTGCAGCAGCCGGAGGTGCAGCCCCGCACGAACGGCCGGGGCCTGTTCACCGCCAACGACAAGGGCGAGTTCTGGTTCCGTACGATCGTGCCGAGCTACTACCCGATCCCGACCGACGGCCCGGTCGGCGAGCTGCTGATGGCGACCGGCAGGCACGCGTTCCGGCCCGCGCACATCCACTTCATCGTGGCCGCGCCCGGCCACCGGGACCTGACCACTCATATCTTCGTGGCCGGCAGCGAGTACATCGAGTCCGACACCGTCTTCGCCGTGAAGAAGTCCCTGGTCATCGACTTCGAAGAGGTCAACGACGAGGGCCTGGCGGAGAAGTGGAACATCGGCAAGGTCCCGTTCCGCCACGCCGACTTCGACATCATCATGCAGCCAAGCGCATAAAAATCATCCCTAACGGTCCCGTGCTGCGCGTGACCCGCTGGCCGGATCCGCCCTGTATCAGGGGCGCAGCGGCTTGCCAAGCTCTGCCGCGATCGCGCCGGCGATGGTCGGGTAGCGGAACTCGAAGCCGGCGTCGTGCAGGGCCTTCGGCAGCACCCGGGCGCTTGTCAGCAGTTCGCTGGACATCTCGCCGAGGCCGAGCCGCAGGACCGGCGCGGGAATCCGCAGCAACGGGAAGTCGGGGCGCTTGAACGTGTGGTGCAGCGCCGCAGTCAGCTCGCCGTCCGTGACCGGGTTCGGCGCGGTCAGGTTGAAGGGGCCGGATCGTGAGCTCGCGTCGGGACCCTCGAGCAGGAACCTGATCGCCCGGACCTCGTCGGTCAGCGAGATCCAGCTCATCACCTGGCGGCCGTTGCCGAACCGGGGGAGCAGGCCGAACCGCGCGGGCAGCGTCAGGCGGCCGAGTACGCCGCCGCCCGCGCCGAGGACAAGGCCGCTGCGCAGGTGCACGACCCGGATGCCGGCTTGGGTGGCCGGCGCCGCGGCGGCCTCCCACTCGGCCACCACCCGGGCCAGGAACCCAGAGCCCGCCGGCGCGTCCTCGATCACCGGGGTGCGCCCGGTGCCGCCGTACCAGCCGATCGCCGAAGCGACGATGAACGCCTTCGGCGGCAGCACGGCAGCGGCGAGGACCGTCGCCAGCGCGCGGGTCGGCAGTACCCGGCTGGCCCGGATCTCCGCCTTGTAGTCAGCCGTCCAGCGGTGGTCGCCGACGGGTGCGCCGGCCAGGTGGACGAGCGCGTCGAGGCCGGACAGCGGCGGACTGCCGGCGTCGGCGGCCCGCGGATCCCAGCGGATTTCGCCGGCACCGGTGCTTCCGCTGGCCGCGCGCGGCGGCCGCCTGACGAGCCGGACGACCTCGTGGCCGTCCGCCCGCAGGCTGGCCGTCAGCGCGGTACCGATCAGCCCGGACGAGCCGGTGATCGCTACCTTCATCGCAGCCGGTGGCCGTTACAGGCCGAGGTCGGCCTCGAACGCGCCCTCCTCGAGACGGTTCTTCACCGTGACAAGGAACCGGGCGGCGTCCGCGCCGTCGACGAGGCGGTGGTCGTAGGTCAGCGCGAGGTAGACCATGGAGCGGACCGCGATGACCTCGCCGAGCCCCGGGTCCTCGACGACAACCGCGCGCCTGACCACGGTGCCGACACCGAGGATGCCGACCTGCGGCTGGTTGATGATCGGCGTGTCGAACAGCGCGCCCCTGCTGCCGGTGTTGGTCAGCGTGAACGTGCCGCCGGACAGCTCGTCGGGGCCGACCTGGCCGGCCCTGGTACGGGCAGCCACGTCGGCGATCTTGCGAGCGAGGCCGCCGATGTTCAGGTCGCCGGCGTTGTGCACGACCGGCACCATCAGGCCGCGCTCGGTGTCGACGGCGATACCGAGGTGCTCGGCGGCGTGGTAGGTGACCTCCTGGGTCTCGGTGTTCAGGACCGCGTTGAGCTTCGGGTGTACCTTCAGCGCCTCGACGGCCGCCTGCGCGAAGAACGGCAGGAAGGTCAGCTTGACGCCCTCGCGCGCCTCGAACGCCGCCTTGGCCCGGTCCCGGAGCCTGGCGATGTTGCTGACATCGGCCTCCACCACCGTGGTGAGCTGCGCCGAGGTCTGCAGCGACTCCACCATCCGCTTGGCGATGACCTGGCGCGGCCGGGACATGCGCTGAGTGGTGCCGCGCAGCGCGGACGGGACGATCTCCGGGCGGGCTGGCGCCGAAGCGGGGGCCGCCGGGGCGGCGGGTGCGGGTGCCACAGCCGGCGCCGGGGCGCCAGCCACCGGGCTGGGTGCCGCAGCTGCCGCGGCGGCGGCTGCCTCGGCGGCGGCCGCCTCCGCCGCGCGCTGCCTGCGGGCGGCTTCGAGGACATCCTGCTTGCGGATCCGGCCGCCGACCCCGGTGCCGGTGATCGCCTCGAGCGGGACGCTGTGCTCGGCGGCCAGCTTGCGCACCAGCGGCGTCACGTACGGCGACTCGCCGGTGGGCAGCGGCGTGGGCTCCGGATAAGCCTCACCGGGCGCCGGCTCGGGCTCGGCGTAGGCCGGCGCGGCCGGTGCCTGCGCAGGTGATGCCGCGGGCGGGGGATAGGCCGGTGCTGGCGCGGCGGCGGGCGGAGCGTAGGACGGGGGCGCCGGTGGCACGTATCCCGGCGCGGCCGGTGCCTGCGCGGGCGGGGCTGGGGGCTGGCTCCACGACCAGGTCGAAGACGGTGCGGCGACCGCCCCGCCGTTGACCGCGGCAGGCTCGGCCGGGGCTGCCGGCGGCGGTGGCGGCGGCGCGTAGGAGGGAGCTGGGGGTGCGGCGGGGGCGGGCGCCTCCGCCACCGGCGCGGCGGCCGGGGCGGCCGGCGCTTCCGGTGCCGCACCGGACTCGGCGTCCTCGATCACGGCCAGCTGCGCGCCGACCGCGACCGTCTCGTCCTCGTCGACCACGATCCCGCGCAGCACGCCGCTGGCCGGCGCCGGGATCTCGGTGTCCACCTTGTCCGTCGAGACCTCAAGCAGCGGCTCGTCGGCCGTGACGAGCTCGCCTTCCTTCTTCAGCCAGCGGGTAACAGTGCCCTCGGTGACACTCTCCCCGAGCTGGGGCATTACTACGGAGACCGACATGTTCGGAGTATCTCCTCGATTAGGCGTGGAAGTGCAGTGGCTTGCCAGCGAGCGCCAGGTGAGCCTCGCCGATGATCTCGGACTGGGTCGGGTGCGGGTGGATGAGCGCGGCCACGTCGTCCGGCTCCGCATCCCAGTTGAAGATGAGCTGGGCCTCGGCGATCAGTTCGCCGACCCGGCTGCCGACCAGGTGGACGCCGAGCACCCGGCCCGGCTGCCCGCCGGGCACCGACGGTGCCTCGGCGATCACCTTGGCCTGGCCCTGGGTCTGCAGGATCACGCTCTTGCCGTTGCCGCCAAGCGGGTAATCCACCTCAACGACCTGGATGCCGCGCTCGGCGGCCTGCGCGGCGGTGATGCCCACCGACGCCACCTCCGGGTCGGAGTAGGTGATGCGCGGGACGCCGTCATAGTCGATTGGCTTGACGTCTAGGCCGCCGAGCCGCTCCGCGACCAGGATCCCCTCGGCGAAGCCCACATGCGCGAGCTGCGGGGTGTTGACCAGGTCGCCGACCGCGGAGATCGTCGGGACCGAAGTCTGCATCATCGGGTCCACGTCGACGAAACCGCGGGTGAGGGACACGCCGTTCTCCTCGTACCCGAGCCCGGCCGACACCGGCCCGCGCCCGACCGCGACCAGCAGGATCTCGGCGGCGAGCTGCTTGCCGTTGCCGAGCGTGACCTGGACTCCGGAGTCGGTGTAGGACACCGACTGGAAGGGCACGCCCAGCTCCGAGGCGATGCCGCGGCGGCGGAACACCCGCTGCAGCACCTTCGAGGACGCCTCGTCCTCAAGCGGCAGCAGCTGCGGCAGCATCTCGACGATCGTCACCTCGGCGCCGAACGACCGCCACACCGACGCGAACTCAACGCCGATTACGCCGCCGCCGAGGATGATCGCCGACTGCGGCACCCGGTCAAGCCGGAGCGCCTCGTCGGAGGTGATGATCCGCACGCCGTCGATGGCCAGGCCGGGCAGCGACCGCGGCACCGACCCGGTGGCGAGCACCACGTGGTCGCCGGTGTAGACGTCGCCGTTCACCGTGACCGAGGTCGGGGTGGTCAGCCGCCCGTCGCCGTAGACGACGTCGATCTTCCGCTGGGCTAGCGTGCCCTGCAGGCCCTTCCAGAGCCGCTCGACGACGCCTTGCTGATAGGACAGCACCGCGGGCATCTCGATGCCCTCGAACGCGGTCCGGATGCCGAACTTCTCGGATTCCCGCGAGGAGTCGGCCACCTCGGCGGCGTGCAGCAGCGCCTTGGTGGGGATGCACCCGCGGTGCAGGCAGGTCCCGCCTACCTTGTCCTTCTCGATCAGGGCCACGCGCTTGCCGAACAAGGCGGCGCGCAGCGCGCACGCGTACCCTCCGCTGCCACCGCCGAGGATGACGATGTCGTAATGGCCGCCCTCTGCCACAGTTAACCCCTTTTCCGCTTACGCTCAGTGTCCCATCATGGTCGCTGCGGTGCTGCCGTCATAGGGCTCAGGCACCGGGAAGACGGCCCGAAGCCGTTTCCGCTGCGATCGCGATCAGCGCTCGCACCGCCGCGCCCGTCCCGCCCTTCGGCGTATAGCCGAACGCGGGCTTCTCGTTGAAGGCCGGCCCGGCGATGTCAAGGTGCGCCCAGGCGGCCCCGTCCGGCACGAACTCCTTCAGGAACAGGCCGCCGACCATCATGCCGCCCTCGCGATCCGGCGAGACGTTGGTCAGGTCGGCGACGGTCGAGTCGAGCCCCTTCCGCAGTTCCTCGGGGAAGGGCATGGCCCAGGCCGGCTCGCCCGCTTCGCGCATCACGGCCGCCACGGACGCGGCGAAGGAGTCGGAGGACCCCATCACGCCAGCGGTCCGCCTGCCGAGTGCCACGGTGGCCGCTCCGGTGAGCGTCGCGACGTCGACGATCACGTCCGGGTTGTCCTCGGCCGACCGGGCGATCCCGTCGGCCAGCACCAGCCGCCCCTCGGCATCGGTGTTCAGCACCTCGACGGTCTTGCCGCCGTAGATCGTGATGATGTCGGACGGCCGCTGCGCGGCACCGCCCGGCATGTTCTCCGCGGCGCACAGGTAGCCGACAACGTTGACAGGCAGCCCGAGCTCGGCGACCGCCGCGGTGGCCGCCAGCACGGCGGCAGCACCGGACATGTCGCACTTCATCGTCTCCATGGACTTCGGCGGCTTCAGCGAGAGCCCGCCGGAGTCGAACGTGATGCCCTTGCCGACGAACGCGACGGTCTTGCTCGCCGCCGGGTGCGAGTACGCCATCCGCACCAGCCGCGGCGGCCGGCTCGATCCCTGGCCGACGCCAGTGAGCCCGCCGTAGCCGCCGTTCTTGAGCGCCACCTCGTCCAGCACCTCGACCGAGACGCCGGCCGGGCCGGCGATCCGCTGCGCCTCCGCGGCGAGCGCCGCGGGCGGCAGGTCGAGCGGCGAGGTGTTGACTAGATCGCGGACAAGGTTGACGGCCCGCGCGATGACCTCGCCCTGCCGGGTGGCGGTGGCGTTCCCGTCACCCGTGATGACGGTGATCGCGAGGTCGGCCGCGGGCTCAGACCGGTAGCGGCGGAAGCTGTAGGCGCCGAGCAGCGCCCCGGTGGTGACAGCCTCGGCCTCCTGCGCCGTGAGCGATGGAAGCGCGACGGTGACAGCCGCCCGGGCGGGAGCATCTCCATTCGCGCCGCGCTTCGTCGCTGCCGCTGCCCGCAGTGCCGCTCCGGCGGCCCGGCGGAGGTTCTCGGCGTCGAAGGCGGTGCCTTCTTCGGGTGCCGCTCCGAGGCCGACGGCCAGGACGAGCGTGGCGGGCAGTTTCCCGCCGCCCGGGATTTTGCTGAGCTCTTCGAGTTCGCCCGTGGCGCCGAGCGCGGTGAGCGTCTCGGCAAGGGTGCCGCCGAGTGCTTCATCGACCCCGGCGAGGCCTGGTGCGGCCGCCGGACCCTCCGTGCCCTGGATCACCCCGATGACAAGGACGTCGGCCTCGGCCGTCTCCGGCGGGCTCTCGCTGGTTGCAAGGGAGACTGTCACGCTGCCGAGCTTATTGCACGCCCTTCCGCCGCGATGCGCCGCGTCGGTTGCCGTGACCGACGGCACAGTACCGCTCTGCTGGGCGCTGCCGGACGGCTTCCGGTGCCCTCGCACAGGAGCCTCCCTGCGACGACCTGGCCTTAGCGAAAGCGGGTTCTCCCAGCGGATCCGCAGCGGACTCTGACGAAAGACGCGGGCAGAATGCGCGGTCGGGGGCGGTATGGTACACGCGTGGTGGACGGAGCGACCAGGCCACGTGTCCCGGCCGGAGCGGACAACACGCGCGCGGCAGCGGGGGCGATCGGGGGGCCGAGGCCGTCTGCTGTGGCGGTGGTCATCGCGGCGTGCGCCGCACTCGGCCTGCTGCTGCGCGCCTACCAGCTGTCCCGGCCCGGCTACCTGTTCGGGGTGACCGAATACGACGACGGCGCCCTCTTCGGTGACGCGCTGCGCCTTGTCTCCGGGGTAATCCCCTATCGGGACTTCCAGATGGTGCAGCCGCCGGGCAGCATGCTCATCATGGCGCCGGCCGCGCTGCTTGCCAAGGTGATCGGGACGGCGCACGGGCTGGCCGTCGCGCGCATGCTCACCGTCGGCGCCGACATCGCGAACATCGTCCTCATCGGGCTGCTGGTACGGCACCGCGGCGCGCTCACCGCGGGTATCGCGTGCGGCCTGTACGCCGTTTATCCCGACGCGCTGACCGCCGCGCACACCTTCATGCTCGAGCCGTGGCTGAACTTGTGCTGCCTGCTTGCCGCGCTGGCCCTGTTCGACCGCGACCGGCTGGTCGGGACCGGCACCCGCACGGCGCCCGCCGCACTGGCCCCGCGCCTTTCCGATCCCGCGCGACTGGCCTGGGCCGGAGTGGCGTTCGGGTTCGGCGCGTCGGTCAAGATCTGGGCGCTGGCACCGCTCGCCGTCGCCGGGCTACTGCTGCTGATCGGCGGGTGGCGGGTTTCGCCCGCTCGGCGTCCGGCATCGCTGCTTCGGCTCGCCGCAGCCCGGCTGCGTCCGGCGGCGACACTGGCTGGCGGCGCCGTGGCCGGGCTCGTCGTGCCGCTGCTCCCGTTCGGGCTGCTGGCACCTGGGGGACTGGCGCGCGGTGTGCTCATCGGCCAGCTGGCGAGGAACTCGGGCGGCAACCGGAACCCGTGGGATCGCCTGGTCGACATGGCCGGCCTGCGGCTGCTGCCCGGCTCGCCACCGGAGCGCGCGCTGCTCGTCGTGATCGCGGTGGCGGTCGTGGTCTGCTACGCGTGGGCGCACCTCGCCACGGGACGGCACGCCACGGGACGGCACGCCGCGGGATGGCACGCCGCGGGACGGCGCCCGGCATGGCTGGACGCATACGCGGCGGGCGCCGCGATCGTGGTCACGGCGATGTTCCTGTGGCCGAGGCTGTATTACTCGCACTACGGCGCCTTCGCCGGGCCGTTCCTCGCGCTCGCGATCGCGCTGCCGGCCGGCCTGCTCGCCCGATGGCCGGGCCGCCCGCCCGCCGCGACGGTATCGGCAGCCGCCGTTTCCGCGGCCGGCGCGGTGTCCCTGGTGGACCCGGCTGATGTCGTGGATCCGGCGGACGTCGTGCACCCGGCGGACGCGGCACCGGTGACCCGTGCGGGCGGGACCGCCCCGCGGGCTGGGGCCGCCGGACGGGTGCGCCCGCTGACCGCCGCGCTCGCGACGGTGCTCGCGGCCGTGCTCGTCTGGAGCACCTACTCCTCGCTGCGGAACGAGTCCGGGCTGCACGGCAGTGAGGTGGCCGCGGCCGCGGACAGGCTCATCCCTCCCGGTGCCTGCGTGGTGAGCAACGGCGCCTCCTTCACCATCGCCGCCGACCGGTTCTTCTCCGCGGCCCCCGACTGCCCGCCGATGGTCGACCCGTTCGGAACGATGTTCGCGATGACGAGCGGCGGTAACCAGAATTCCCCGGCTGCCGTGCTCCGCCCGGTGGTTGCGCTGTGGCAGAGCACCCTGGAGCACGCCCAGTACGTCTGGCTGAATTCCACCACGCAGGCCCAGATCCCGTGGAACAACCAGCTCTACGACTACTTCCACAGCCACTTCCGGCTGATCGGCATGTCGGGCCCTCGCACCCCCTGGCCCCTCGTCCCCCGCCCAGGCATCTACGTCCGCACCTAGCGCATCCCCGTCCCAGGGTTCGCGGGCCAGCCGCGCAGCGGGGACCGGAGGCAGCGCGGCGCTATCCGGCGCGGACGTGGCCCGCCCGGGCGCGAACGGACCACGGTCCATGCCATGCCCCGCCAATGCTGAAAGGGGCGCGCTATCGCGCGCCCCTTTCAGGTCGTGGTGATGCGGAGCTCCTAGGCGGTGAGCGCCGGGGCGGGGGAGGCCGAGCCGTTCTCGGCCTCGACGGGTGCGTTGTCGGCAGGGTAGAGGTGCAAGCCCTCCGGGTCCAGCCGCAGCCCGACCTCGTCGCCGCGGTCCGCGCGGTGCCGGGCGAAGATGCCGGTCAGCAGGCCGAGGCCAGGCAGGTCGATGGCGTACTCGTAGCCCCGGCCGCGGAACGCCACGTCGGCGACCTTGCCGGTCAGGTGCCGCTCGTCGGTCGCGTGCCGGGCCAGGATGACGCCGGTCGGCCTGATCGCGAGCAGAGCTTCGTCACCAGGACTCAGGGTCACCCGGGTGGTCTCGTCAGCGCCCGGGACGTCGGAGACACCCCCTGCGTCCGGAGCGCCAGCCGCCTCGGCGGCCCCGGCGGCCGGCCGCAGCGCCGGCAGCGTCCCGGAGGCGCCGCCAACCGGGGTGATCTCCAGGGTGCCGTTCGCACCGTGCGCCGAGACCTTGACCCGCAGCTCCCCAGCCAGCCCGGTGAACCGGGCGACGAACGGGGTCGCGGGCTGGTTGTAGATCTCCTCGGGCGTGGCGTACTGCACGAGCACGCCCTCTTCGAGCACGCCGACCTCGTCGGCCAGGGCGAACGCCTCGGCCTGGTCGTGTGTGATGTACACGGTGGTCGCGCCCGCCTCACGGACCAGGGAGGAGATCTCCACCCGCATCCGCTCGCGCAGGTCGGCGTCCAGATTCGACAGCGGCTCGTCGCAGAGGATCAGGCCGGTGTCCGCGACCAGCGCGCGGGCGAGGGCGACCCGCTGCTGCTGACCACCGGACAGCTCGTTGGGGTACCGCTTGGCGAACTCCGCCAGCCCGACCCGGTCCAGCATCTGCGCGGCCCGCGCCCGGCACTCGGCCCGGGGCAGCCGCCGCCGCCGCAGCGCGAAGGCGACGTTGTCCAGCGCCGTCAGGTGCGGCCACAGCGCGTAGTCCTGGAACACCATCGACAGGTCACGCTGCTCGGGCGGGGTGTGCGACCTGCCGTCGGTAACAGTCCGGGAGCCGATGGCAATCATCCCGCTGTCGATCCGCTCAATGCCGGCCAGGCAGCGCAGCAGCGTCGTCTTGCCCGAACCGGACGGGCCGAGCAGCACCAGGAACTTCCCGGGCGCCACGTCAAGCGACACCGACTTAAGTGCCGGTACCGAGGACCCCTGGTAGGTCTTCGTCAGCGACGTGATTGAGATTGGCTCAGCCACGAACGGTCCCTCCAATGCGCCGCCAGCCGGCGGGGGCGAGCAGGCGGTAGGCGCCTAGCACGATGCCGACGACGGCGAAAGCGATGAACACGGCGAGCACGGCTTGCGCCATGCCGACGCCGAAGTGGTAGTTGGACAGGTTGTCATTGATGGCGATCGCGGCCGGCGGTGATCCGGGTGCGTATAGCAGTTGCGACAGGGGGAGCTCGAGGAAGACGCCGCAGAACGTATATAGCCACGCCATCATGATGGGCCTTGAGACGACCGGAAGCACCCCTCTTGCCCATGCCACGATGGCGCCGGCCCCGTGTGTTCGCGCCGCGTCCTTCAGCGACCCCTGGATCTGGGACACCGAGCCGACGAGCACCCGCGCATTGGTCGGCAGCGAGGAGGCTATGTAGGCGATGACGAGCAGCTGCACGGTCTGGTAAAGGTCGATGTGCAGCGTGTTCATGATCGGCAGGTTGTAGGCGAAGATATAGCCCGCGCCGAAGACCACGCCGGGCAGCGCCACCGACGCCAGCAGCAGGAAGTCCAGCGTCCCGGTGGCCGCCGTGCGCCGTTGTGACAGCATGCGCGCCGCGATGAACCCGAGGAGGACGGTTATCGTCGCCGTGATCACGCCGTAGACCATCGACCGTTCCAGCGGTCCGAGCACCCCGGCCTGCTGGAAGAGCGCCTTGTAGTTGACCCAGGTGAGCGCGAACGAGCTGCCGTAGTCGCCGAGCAGCGACCCGGACACCGCGCCGAACCCGGGGACGCCCAGCAGAACGAGGAAGAAGAGCAGCAGTCCGGTGCCCGCTGCGATGGCCTCGGTGCGCGACAAGCGCCGCCGGACCGCCTGCCGCGTGCGACCGGACAGGATCTGGTAGGACCTGCCGCGCAGCGCCCGCGCCTGCAGGAAGAGCGGGACCGCGACCGCCGCGACGAGCAGCCACGCGGTCCCGGCCGCCAGCGGGAACTGCGGCGGGAAGTTGCCGATCGCCGCATACAGCTGGTAGGTGGCGAGCGGGAAGTTGGCGCGGTAGGCGAGGGTGGCAGCGACGCCGAAGTCGGAAATCGACTCGGCGAACCCGATCGCCAGCGCCGACATGATCGCCGGGGCGAGGATCGGCACGATCAGCCGCAGCGTCTGCCACCGGTTACCGCCGTGCACCCGCGCGGCGTCCTCATACTCCGAGCCCAGCCCGCCCAGGGCCGCGCTGATCGCCAGGTACGCGAACGGCACGCAGCGCAGCCCGAGCAGCAGCACGACGCCGAACGGACCCAGGATCAGGTTGGTCACCCAGGGCCAGTCCAGGCCGATCCGGTACATGACGCCGTCCTGCTGGACGAGCGTCACCCAGCCGTCGGCCGGCAGCCACGACGGCAGCAGCAGCGCCAGCCACATGAGGCCGCTCACCCACCGCCGGCCGGGCATGGTGGTGCGTGCGGCCAGCCAGGCGATGGGGCCGCCGAACAGCACCCCGATCCCCGCCGCCGCAGCCGACACCCACAGCGAGTTGACGACGGCGACCGCGGTCGAGCCGGACACTGCCTGCTGCAGGTAAGTGAGGGTGAACCACTGCGTCCCCTGGTCGAACAACCGGGGCGAGACGGCCAGCACGAGGAATGCCAGGCAGGGCAGCAGGATGATCGCGCACAAGATAAGCCAGAAAATGGGCATGCCCCAGCGCGCGGGCCGGAGCCATGCCGGGCCGGCGGCCGGCGAGAAGCGCGATGCTCCCCGCCGGCCGCCGGATAGTTCCGAAGGCGATAGAAGATTTGTCAACGGACGATGTTCGAGTCGAACCAGGTGTTGATCGTCGCCTCCTGCGGACCCCACGTGTACGGGTTGACCGTCTGGGTCTTCACGGAAGCCAGCGACGGCAGCGACGGCAGCGGGTTGACGCCGTCCACCACCGGGTAGTACAGCGAGTCGCCGGTCGGGTCACCGGTCTGCATGACGTGCTGGCCAGCCGGCGACAGCACGTACTCGACGAACTGCTCCGCCTCGGCCTGCTCCTGCGGGGATGCCTTGCCGTCGATGCCGATGCAGGACGGCAGCAGGGTGGCCGGGTCGAGGTACGCGAGGCCGATGTTCTTGTCGGTGAAGGTCGCGCCGATGGCCGCCGAGGACTGCACGAGCGCCAGGTTGATCCGGCCGTTGGTCAGCGCCTGCAGCGTCGGCCCGTTGGACGAGTTGATGACAAGCCCGTTGGAATTGAGTGTCTATAAGTACTGCTCGAACTTAGACACACATCCGAGGTATAACATGACTCCGGCGATGAGT
>Ga0123356_10004214_pt1 | contig 14875 bp, 12 predicted proteins | sample TergutEmb28metaG_2_FD_92546 | JGI IMG/M metagenome (GOLD analysis project Ga0123356, IMG submission 92546) | Embiratermes neotenicus P3 segment gut microbial communities from Petit-Saut dam, French Guiana - Emb289 P3 | ecosystem: Host-associated > Arthropoda: Insects > Digestive system > Gut ... | reverse complement strand
TCAAGAGCGGGACCACCCGGATAACCCAGCCCGAGAACACGTGCAACTTTGTCAAAACATTCTCCTGCTGCATCGTCTCGTGAGCGACCTATTATAATGATATCGGTATACCCGCGAACATCTGCGATAATGCTGTTGCCACCGGAAACAATAACGCACAAAAATGGCGGCTCTAAATCCGGGTAAGCGATATAGTTGGCTGCGATATGACCTCTGATGTGATGCACCGGGATAATAGGAACATTAAGCGACATCGCTAAACCTTTGGCATAGTTGACACCGACAAGTAACGCACCAATAAGCCCGGGCGCACAAGTTACAGCAACCGCATCGATATCACGTTTTGAAATATCGGCAATTTTCAGGGCAAGCTCAGAAAGCCGCCCTATCACTGCGGCATGGTTTCGCGATGCTATTTCCGGAACGACACCGCCATACATAGCATGCATGTCAGCCTGTGAAAAGAGTTCGCTCGAAAGGATCTCGCGTCCGTTTCGCATGACTGCGACCGCTGTCTCATCGCATGAAGTTTCAATAGCAAAAATGTTCATAATCGCTTCGCATTATATATTCTGCACTTAAGTATGTCAATGGAAGCAGAGGATTCGCCGATATCCGTCTAGTCATATGGATGTATCGTCGTAATAGTCCCGTCATCAGCAATTTCAAGCTCGGTATACATAATATTACGCAGATGTGTCTGACCGCCCGACAAAGAACTGTCGTGATAGAACAAGAGCCACTTACCCTTAAACTCAACGATGGAATGATGCGTTGTCCAACCGACAACAGGCTCCAAAATCCTGCCTTTATACTTAAACGGGCCAATAGGGCTATCGCTTTCTGCATAACAAAGATAATGTGTCGGACCGGTCGAATATGACAGATAATACTTACCGTTAAACTTATGCATCCACGGACCTTCAAAATACCACATATCCTTATCCTTTGCAGGTATAGGCTTGCCGTCAGCATCGTGTATCTTCAGCTCTATCGGCTTAGATTTAAAGGTCAGCATGTCATCATTAAGCTCCGCCACCATAGCGCCGAGAGCAGGTTCGTTTCCTTGAGGACCGTCGTCACCGGGTTTTATGTTTTCATCTCCGGGAACAAATACACCGGTCTGCCACTTCTCAAGCTGTCCGCCCCAAAGCCCGCCAAAGTAAAGATAGACCTTCCCGTCATCGTCGACAAAAACTGCAGGGTCGATACTATAGCTACCTGGGAGATAGTTAGGTTCCGCTTTAAACGGACCCTCCGGCTTATCACCGATAGCCACGCCTATTCGGAAGATATCATCCTTATCCTTAGCAGGGAAATAAAAATAATACTTTCCATTTTTATACGCGGCATCAGGTGCCCACATTTGTCTGCTTGCCCATGGAACATCATCGATATGGAGCGCTTCGCCGTTGTCGATACAAGGAGCGCCAATATCGTCCATAGAAAAAACATGATAATCTTTCATTTTGAAATGATCACCCTTTCCATCATCAAGACCCTCGTTAACAAGGTCGTGAGACGGATAGATGTAGAGCTTCCCCTCGAAGACATGAGCAGATGGATCGGCGGTGTACATATGCGTGACCAAAGGTGTTCTAAACTTCGAGCTATTTTCCAAAACAAACCCTCCTATTATTTAGTCGTTTAAATCTATAAGGTTATTCCCTGCTGCCTTTTTTAGCCTGTTTACCACAGTAGCACCTAAACCTTCTTCTTGTGGTACTTGAGCATATATATGTGAAACAGCCATGTTATCAACTTTTCTAAGGGCATCAAACAGACGTTTCGCCTGTGTGGTATGGTCTTTATGATTGCCAAAAGACACCACGTTTGGGTGTGAAAACGCAAAATCATCGAACATAAGTGCAGCAGTAGAATCATTCATTCGAGCAGAAATATACTCTGCGGTTTTAACCGGCATGCCAATAACAACTGTAAGCGGCGCTCTAGGTGCATAATGGCGATATTTCATACCCGGAGACATAGGTGTTCCAACCTCTTTTGTCTCTGCAGCAACAATATTTTCCAGAAGATGTACCAACTCGTCGCAAGTAACGCTCCCCGGTCTCAGTACCTTCGGAATATCGCCGGTAATATCAAGTACTGTGGACTCTACACCTACCTTGCAATCACCGCCATCTAGTATATACGGAATCTTACCGTCAAGGTCGTCAAAGACATGTTTTGCTTTAGTTGGGCTTGGTTTACCGGATGGATTTGCAGAAGGTGCTGCAATAGGCCCTCCAAAAGCTCGTATCAGAGCAAGTGCAGCAGGATGCTCCGGCATTCGGATAGCAACAGTGCCAAGTCCGGCAGTTACGTTATCGGGAACAACATCACTCTTTTGCATAATAAGTGTCAAAGGACCCGGCCAATACTTATTTACGAGGAGCTTAAAAACTTCCGGGATATTTATAACCAAAGATTTGACATCGTCCACAGATGCAACGTGTACAATAAGCGGATTATCTTCCTGCCGACCTTTTGCAAAGAAAATCCCGGCAACAGCTTTTTCGTCAAGAGCATTTGCACCGAGACCGTAAACAGTTTCGGTTGGAAATGCAACCAATCCGCCGCCTCTTAAGACATCGGCACATAGTGTTATATTGTCAGAATCATTTGCATCAAGTATTACTGTTTCCAAAGTTCACCTCAGTAGCCATACATACAGCCGTCTCCGCGTGGCTCAGTTCCTCCGCACAGTGTACCGGCATTTGTCTTCCAAATTATCTGTCCTCGCCCAAACGGATTTTTTTCACCGGGATCTACGAGAGTTAGTTCGTGCCCCTGATTGTTTAACTCCTTGAAAATATCGGGCTTCATGGAGCTCTCAACATCGATCTGCTTGCCCTTTGTCCAACAAAACCGTGGCGCATCAAGTGCAGCCTGCGGATTCATCTGGAAGTCAATAGTGTTCATGACAACTTGCATATGCCCCTGCGGCTGCATAAAACCTCCCATAACCCCAAAAGGACCAACAGGGTTATTATCTTTTGTCATGAAACCGGGAATGATCGTATGATATGGGCGCTTCCTGCCTTTAAGTTCATTTACATGACCTTTTTCAAACGAAAAGTTTGCAGCTCTGTTATGTAGAGTTATACCCCAACCGGGAACAACAAGCCCGGAGCCGAACCCGGCGTAATTGGACTGTATCGTACTCACCATATTTCCATCACTATCAGCGGTTGCAAAATAAACCGTGCCGCCCGAAGCAGGCGTTCCGGGGAAAGGCTCTAAAGCCGATTCATTTATTAATAAGCGACGCTCTGTTGCATATGCATCACTTAAAAGGTCATCAACAGTAACAGCCATATATTTCGGGTCGGCTATATGTTTAGCAGCATCAGCATAAGCCAGCTTCATTGCTTCAAACTGTAAATGCAAGGTACGGGAAGTGCCAAAAGAATCCGGTGTAAAGTCAAATCCTTTTAGAATATTAAGAGCAATCAAAGCGCAGATTCCTTGCCCATTGGGAGGAAGCTCCCAGACATCATAACCGCGGTAATTGATCGATATCGGCTCTACCCATTGTGGCTTGAAAGCATTAAGATCATCAGGCTCAAAATAACCGCCTGTTTTTTTGGAAAATGCGATAAGCGCATCGCTTATTTCTCCCCGATAAAAGCTATTTGCACCTGATTCGGCAATAGAACGCAGAGCCTTTGCGTGGTCGGGCAGCTTAATAACATCGCCGATGGAGTAAGGAGTTCCTGTTGGCATGAAAGTATCTCTAAAAGGCTTTGACAACTCTTCTCCAAGAACGTCCCGGTAATGGTCTGCAATGTTTAGTAAAGAAGCACCCACATCGCCGGTGAGCGCAATTCCGCATTCCGCAGCCTCCAGCGCAGGCTCAAACAACTTCTCAAACGGAAGCTTGCCAAATCGCTCCGACAATGCTTTCCATCCGGCAGGTGCGCCGGGTACGGTGACACTCTCCCACCCACTGTCAGGCATATGGTCAAACCCTTTTTTCTTAAGGGCATCGATACTTAAAGCCATAGGTGCAGGACCGGAGGAATTTAAACCGTACATCTTACCCTCGTGCCATACTATCGCAAAATTATCGCCACCGATCCCGTTAGCATTCGGCTCAACGCATGCAAGAGTAATAGCCATTGCTACAGCGGCATCGATTGCATTTCCTCCCTGTCGCAGCATATTTAATCCAGCTTCAGAAGCTGCAGGATGAGTGCTCCCGACGATACCCCTTCGTGCATATACAGACCGTCTCCTTGACGGAAAAGGATACGAAAGTTCATTATTAAACATAAAATGACCATTCCTTTCGCATTTCTTTAGACACAAAACAACCATGAAAAAGGATGGTCATTTCGTGCATCAATTGCGGTTCCCGTCAGGGGAGCGATTGGCACATTACTATCGTTCGTTTGAATTTATTCAAACGAAACACCTCAATGTGTAATTATATCATGGAAATGATAATAACACATCGAGGCGTACTATTGAAGAACTCTTATTGTAAATTCTATGAGTATTTAATTATGTGAGCCAGCTTTTCGACCCGTCAGCTTCTTCGATTTGCCCCTGGGTAAAAGCTTCAACTCTTTGGCGTATAATGTCAGCCCACGTTTTACTATCCTCCGGTAGGTAAAACGTTGAACTAGTTTCTGTACCAAGTAACGTTTTAACAATTGTTAAGGAAGTCGCTTTACCGGCAGAATCCAAGGAAAGCTGGAAGATGATAGACTGTCCCGGGTTTTCCTGTCCCCACTTTTCAAGATCCTCTACCACGTTCTCAAAGTCAAGGATCATATTTTTATACTTTTCAAACTCTTTTGGATCGTCAGCCATACGCTGAAGTATATCACGGTCGATCTGGATGTTGCGAAAACCCTCGCCCCAATCGGCTGTGCTTGTTGAAATAGTCCAACCGGGCATCAACTCACGAAGAGATGCCAAAACATCGTCAACTGACTTTTTGCCGCCTGTAGATTTATTTTCAACATTCTGCTTTGCTTTTACGGGAGAATTTGCCTGTGTTGTTGACCCACTGATGTTAGATATAGACATTTCATTCACTCCTTTAAATTTCTGGTACATCCTTGATACATATATTATCGGTATTTTTCACGCTAAGCTTTAGAGAATCACAACTTTTTTCTTTGATAATAGCAAACAATAATAAATAGAGCAAATAGATTTTATATATTCCATAATTTACACCTTGAGGGAAGAATATTAACACTATATGTATAAACAAGAAAACTACATTTGAGAGGGGCTTGCCTATATTCGAAGAAGAATGTGGTGGAAAATAGCATAGTTTTATATGAAGTAGGACGAGAAACGATTATGGAAATGTTGAAGAAGTTTGTGTTACTGTTATTGCAGTCGAAAAGATGACAAGAATCTACATAGATAAAAGGCGTTATCACCGAGGTGAACTTGTAAAATGCGTGAAATGGTGGTAAAATATGGAAAACGAAGTAATCATCTCAAACCCTGCAAAATCGTCAAGCAGATACCCGGTTACTCAAGAACAGATTGACGATATTCTCGCTAATGAACTAAAAGAGTTTAAATTTCCTGTCAGACCTTTATATAATCCGCGCATTAAAGACAACGGAAGAACTATTGCGGAAATGTATAAATGGGGACAATTAAAGCAGATTAAGGGCATTGACATTGGGAAGCAAGATAGACCTGATAGAGCATTCTTAATAGATACTCTGCTACACGAATACTATGAAGCGATAATATTGGAAAAGCAATTCACGGATGATTATTACAAGAACATTTCGAAAAAGGATAATAAACGCCACGCTTGGATAGATGAGCAAATAGCAATTTTTTTCAAAGGACTGGAGGATTGAATATGAACTGGGATGATATTGAAGAAATCCTTTTTGACGGAACACCTGAGCAAATAGATGCAATTACTTGCCCGGAATGCGATGGGAAACTGCGTATATCGTATTTTTCTAATACGAAAAACTTGGAAATATGTTGTAAAAATTGCCATACAGTAGTGAGGTCACATGGTGTGGAGTACGTACCAAACTTTGCGTCGGTAACTGTATAAAGAGCAAATGTAGTTTTACTCATAAAGAATAGGTTGAACGCCTGGTTGTGTTCAGCCTATTTTAGTACCCATTAATCACATCATATGATAAAAGTCACGGGAGGTTAAAAAACATCCAATATATTACGGGTCTCAATCGTATTACTAGTGAATACAGTTGAAAATATCTCTATTACAGATAATCATCAGGAGAGCAGTACACGGAGCGGGCTGTGATATACTGCGTACAGAACACATCAGAGCTGGAAAAAGAGGTTACGATGGCAAAAATTTTTGAAGATGCTTATTTACGCCATGTAGACATGTTGTACAGGGTCTGCTTTTCATATATGAAAAATGCTGCAGATACTGAGGATATCGTATCCGAAACATTCGTTAAGCTAATCAGGCACGAACCCGGTTTTCAAGATGCTGAACACGAGAAGGCTTGGTTATTAAGAGTTGCGATCAATCTTTGCAAGGATAATCTAAAGAGTTGGTGGCGAAATCGTGCGGATATAGATGACCACAGATATTTGGAAAGTGAAAGCCCTTTTGAAGATGATGAAACGCTAAAAATAGTTCTAGGTCTACCGGAGCGATATAAAGCCGCGATATACCTCTATTACTACGAAGGGTATTCATCATCAGAGATCGCAAGGATGCTGACAAAACCCAGATCAACAATACTTTATCACCTGCATATGGCTAGAAAACTGATGAAAGAGGTTTTGGAAAATGAAGAATGAAAAGATAATAAACGCTTGGAGTAAGCTTGATCCGGATGATTCAGCAAAAAATCGTATTCTGGATAAAATAGAAGATAAACAGCAGAAAAATCAATCAGTCAATAAGCCGATCCTACGCTTCCCGTTGGTGCTTATGTCGGCAGCAGCGGTGATATGCTTCGCGTTAGCGGTATACATGATTCTGCCATTAATAACCGGAGATACTTCCAAAACTCCATCAGACAGCATTGGGGTAACCGCAAATACTCCCCCCGTGCAAGATCACATAAGCATTAATCCGCAGCAAACTCATGTCGAAAACCTATTTATGGTGCTCGCTTATTCGGTAGAACCACAAAACGATGGCTCAATCGAACTGCGAGAACTTGGGGATATGTTACAAGAAGACTTTCACTTGTCTGATATTAAACTTAGGCTGAGCGCTGTTGACTTTGAAGACGATATATACTACTTAAGTTTAGGTCTGGTATTTGTGGGTGAAAACATAAAAACAATAAAAATCGTTGTTGATGAAGGGTTCTTTGGTAAATCCAGCGTTGATGATGTGATAAGACACAATAAAAACCGCACGTCTTTTATTTTAAGTCTGCATAGCGACTACATTGAAAAAATAGGGAACACTGTAGTTCTGGACGTTGACGATATCAACAATAACCTACTTTTATGCTGGGGGATGGGGGGAATCAATGATCCAAATAGTTTGCCACCAGAGATAACGATCCATGTTGAGGCTATCTTCGAAGATGGAACGACTATCGGTCAGATAATCTCACTTGACCCTCTAAGTGCATTCATCGATATCAAAGAATCAATTCAACGTGCTACTGAGTACTTGGAGAAAAAAGATCACTTCAGTAGTATATCACCTGATGAGTGGGAGCTTGTGTCTGACAGTGTCAAAAATGTAGTCGATTCATATGAATATGAAACAGGTAATCCTGAAAATCCGGTCATCGGGATTTTCTCGGAGGACGGATTTGCATCGTGGGAGAATGCTTTTGATGAAAACGGGAACCATCTGATCCACTGGGGTGACTCATATGATGACGATGATAGAGGGTTTATTGTAATACTAAATCGCAGGAGCGACGGAACACTGACCGGAATGATATATCGTGTACCAGCAAGAGCTCCGTGATCCCCTATTCCAGTCCAAATACGCGCATTGCATTTTCGAAAAAGACCTTCTCGTGGAATTCAACAGGGATTAGCTTTTTGCAAAAGTCTATGTATGCTCCCATTGGGGCTAAAGGCCAGTCTGTACCGTATAAAACCTTATCATAATTATCCAGGAAGACAAGAGCTTGTCTGTATCTGTCGAGAAACAGGGGGTTTGTTGCCTGGCGGTTTATATACTCAGCGCTCCCGACAAGTATGCCCGACAAGTCGATGAATACATTCGGGTTTTTAGCGGCTACTTCGCATGCATCAAATACCCACGGTGCACCCATATGACAAGCGACTATACGCATATCCGGACGTTTGACCGCAAGGTCATCCAAACGCAGAGGATGTGCGTATTTTAACAGACCTCTGTCAGAGTAAGTTTCGCCCGTATGGATCACTATCGTGATATCATACTTTTTAGCAAGATCATATACAGGGTCATAGATAGCGTCGGTTATATCAACATGATAATAACCGGCGTATATTTTCATGCCTACGACGCCTTTGTTGCCTTTGATCATATCCTCTGTTTTAGCAAGGCTGTGGTCTGTAAGCGTATGAGGATTTATTCCGAGGCAGAGCGACATACCCGGAGGCAGGACAGCTTCCAAATCCGCAATCATTGGCATTTCCGCATTTGCATCGGGAAAACCGCCGGGTATAGATTCAACAAGCCCCATGCATATGGACTTAACGACATCGAAGGCAGCAGACTCGCCAACGAAACCCTTTTCAGTATAGTCGACCATTGAAGTGCGTAAAGCACAGTCCTCAAAGGATGCTATCTTGGAATAGTGTACATGCGCATCGATGATTTTCAAAATTAAACCCTCCTAGAACGAAATCCGCCTCAGGTCATCCAAATCTTCTTCCGCTAACTCCTTTTCTGTTAATATACAGAAAACCGGCTTGGTAGTAAAGTTTTCACCGTCCGCGACTTTGCCTTTTGCATTGATTTCACTATATGCGATATTGATATCATACTCAAAGTGCTGCTTACCGTTATCACGCTCTGAGTCTTTGAAAACATACAGCTTCTCCGGACGCAGGTCATCACCATTACGGGATATAGTAACAAGTCGATCATACCTCAAAGAATCTTCGACACCGCCGAGGCTCACCTTACATTCTAAATTACCTTCCTTTAAAACAGCACCTATCTCAGAAAGGGTTTCTTTGCCGGAAAAGAAGACAAGAGAACATAGTTCCATATCCATGTAGCGTCCTGTATTGTTGACCAGTTTCGTGAAATGGCATAAAACCGGCACGCCGGGGAGAGTCATATAAAAGTGTGTGTAGCAAAGACCCTTAAAATGATCATATTTCTCTACAGTGACATCGACCTTGATGCCGGTCCACACATTACCCAGACGGTCTGTCTCAGAAGTGAAGGATGCATTTATTTTCTCGCGGAGCACCAGTGAGTTGCCCATAGGCACGGGATAAGACTTGATTCCTCCTACAAATGGATTCCACCATGAGTAGGATTCCGTTGAGGGATAGTTTGAGAAAAACCATTCATTGTCGCCATATTGCAACGAGTATGCGGCATCAGAAAAGCTTGGAGTAGCACTGAACCGAAGCTTGCCGTTCTCTACAGTAAAAATGTTGTCCCGCTCTTCGGTCTTGAGGACAGTATCGTCCGTTATAAGCAAGGCACGCCTTGTCTTTTGCTCATAACCGGATAAACGGAAAGATAAATCAGCCAGGTTTATACCGGAATGACCGGGTGTTATAGGTACGCGGAAAGTGTTTTCCGGGCGAAGCTCTTCGTCAGGATTAGTTTGTGTTTCTGAAGGAAAAGTGCCGTCCGGCGAGGATACAGAAACCGTACCATCACGTATGTTCTGTCGGTTATTACGAAGAATCAACTCCAGAGTATCAGCGGATACTACAGGATTATTGCCGTTTACGATGAGTTCCATGTGATTATGCGGGATAGGTTTGCTTTCCTCGTGAATTCCGAGCACATAGTTTCGAAAATCTCTAAAGTTCTTGAAGACATCGCACATATAGACGATCGGATCAGTTTCAAAAGATTGTTCGGGAGAGAGTTCTCCAATCGGAAACTCAAACTTGAGCACGTCACCCCAGGTGACATCCGGACTATATTGCGGAGGCCAGTACACACCGGAGGGAGAGCCTCCGCTTTCGTCGAACACCCAGTTTTCATCGAGTTTCTCTTTTTCTATGGTGTCAAAACCGTAATTCATCTTATCCGCAACTTCGTGTATTTCGCCGTCGTATGGGAATATTGGTCTTCTTCCGACGTTAGTCCAGAGCTCAGATTTTAGAGAAAGGTCGAGTCTTGCAGAGCCTTTGTTCGTTACCCGATGTCGGCGTTTTAATGTACCCGCGGAATCAAACTCGTAAATCTCTGTTAAAATAGCACCTGTGAACTTGCCGGAGATATAGTCAGCCTCGAACCTAATGTATGCTCCATCCTGTGTCACCCTGACATCTGAAGGTTTCATTATGTTAAACTCTTCATCATAAGGTTTACCCAACTCCGGGATAAAGAACTCACACTGTCCCGATGCTATGAGTTTGTCAAACGTAACTTCATTATCTTTTTTATCAAGCTTTAACCTCCAAAGTCCGTTAGCCGTTCCATAAAATTCCTCGGTCTCAAATCCAAACGCACCGATGAGACCCTGATTGATGATATGCAATGGGCGTGTGATAATTATTACTTCAGAGTTATCCATTCGTATCTCATACTTGACAGGTATACCGGCATAGCCGCAATCGAGCAACCGTGCGGTTGTTGAAACAGAAACGTCTTTACCGCCTGTAAGTTTGACTTCGTACTCTCTCTGCGAAAAATCCAGCAACGAGTTTTCAGGCAGGGAGAATCTGACTGTCGCATCGGAGGGCAGCCCGTTTTTAATGTTTATATAAAGTTTTTCTGTCATACTGGGCTTTGCGATCCGTTGTTTTCTGCCAAGACTGACTAAAACAGGGAATTTCGGCTCAATTCCTAATCCGAACTCTGCCGTTTTTCCGTTTATGCTAACATCAGCAAGAACACAAGGGTGCATCCGCATGTCGTCCTGTGCTTCGTCGATTGCATTTACGAAAAACTCGCCGTTAAACGTCTTTTCATCAGTTACAACACCAGACCACGATCCCTCAAAGTCGATAACATCGTCACTTTTTGCAGTTATTGAGACATTTAGGTCTTTGCCTGTTTTGTTCTTAACAAGAAAACTGCATGGATAGCTGAGTCCGTATGCGAGCTCGTGATTTTCCGCAGTCATCACGATTCTGTAATCGTTTGTATCGATGAGATTGATCCTGCGTCCGGTTTTCTCAAAGCCTACACGAAGCTGTTTTCCATCTTTTTCCCACTCATATTCATACAGCTCAAACTTATTGACCTTTTTACCATCCGGCTTTAATTCGATTTTACGTGTGGAGTCCGTATACCAATCAGCATTTTCAAAAAACTCTTTAATCGGCTCTGTCGAGAGAACTGTCGGGATGTAATTGCTCAGATGTGTTGTGTCAGTGCGGTCTTCCCAAAAATAGCCGCATTTTTTATACATTGGAACTGCTTTAGTGTTACCCGGCCAAGTATGAATGTCGATTCTCGGCATACCACGATTTATGGTTTCGTTTACGCACATTAAAACAAGTTCTCTACCGATTCCTTTACCATGGTAATCAGGACGTACGTTTAATAGATGGACATATGCCGTATTCTCGTCTTTATAATATCTGTCCAAACTGCAATAGCCAAGAGCCTCGCCGTCTTTAATTGCAATATAGACATTAAAGAACGCTCCGCTTTTTCGCTTTGAGATAACGCGTTCTGCAGTATATACACCACTATCAAACGACCCTCCCCAGCCTTCGCCGCTTTTATTCCACATATCAGCGACAGCCTGTGCCAAGGAATCTTCATATTCTACTATCTCGGTCCCATCCGGGAGTGTTTTATATACCTTCATTATATCTTTATTCTTAATACTATTGAGAATCCGCCAATCGTGCGACGGCTTCTTCCTGTTCAAACAATACGCAGCCGCCGGTGTGAGGTGTAGCAAGGATGCCCTCTTCTCGCAGACGAGTAAAGAGCGGAGAGTTTATAGCGTCGCGTAAAGAGGTGTTTTTTAAACTCAAGTCTGAAAACGGGGAAAAAGGACATGGTTCTGCGTTACCTGATGTGCTGATGTGGAAAAAGCCACGCCCTGCAGCGAGGCATCCGCCGGACTCTGCTTCATCACCCGGAAAAGAAATGATGATAACAGTCTCTCGCTCGCTCCGAAGCTCGTCAATACGGGTTGCCAGTCTGTTACGGCTCTCATCATTTAATGCAATATCAGGCTGCTCGAACGGAACATACTCGACAAACAGGATCACTTTACAACCATTCTGCTCTAACTCACTGACAAAATCATCGTTGGTTACAGCATCTAAGTTATTAGCCGTTACCGTTACAGAAGCACCAAACAAAAGACCGCGCTTCTGTAGGTTGCTCATAGATTCCATGATTTGCGCATATACGCCTTGTCCGCGGCGGGCATCAGTTTCGGCTTCATCACCCTCTATGCTTATAATGGGGACTAGATTACGATGCGCTTCGAATAAGCTTATTGCATTCTTGTCAAGCTTTGTTCCATTTGTAAAAACCGGAAAAAGGATGTCTTTCCGTTTTGCCGCCTTCTCTATCACATCCCGGCGAAGCAAAGGCTCTCCACCTGCCAGAAGAATTACAGATACACCTAAATCAGCAGCTTCATCAAAAATTCGTTCCCAAGCGCTAACAGGCAACTCCTGAGATTCGTTGCAGGAGTTGTTTGCATGTGAATAACATCCGAGGCACTTTAAATTGCAATCACTTGTAATGCTTGCAATCAGAAAAGGCGGGATATGCAAACCTGTTTTCTCGTACTCGCTCCTGTGTTTTGACGCTTTTTGCGCTGCTTTTGCGAAACGTAGAAAAAATGCACTCTGCTTCGGGTTTTTGAAAGTAACCTTCACTGCATCCTTGATCAGTTGCTCTATCCCACTGCTTAAATATTTCTCTAAATCGAAAATAGTAGCTCACTCCTATCTTTTTATGACAAAAACACTGCCGTTATGTGCCGCAACGAAACTCATGTGTTTACTACTTTTCTCATGACCAAAGCGTCTTCGACAGGGTTATCATAGTAGTCTTTTCGAGTCCGCACAGGTTCAAATCCATTTTTTTCATAAAGAGTGATCGCAGCGACATTACTGCTTCGCACCTCAAGAAAAATCGAATGCATCGCATTCTTCGCAGCATAATCGAGAACAGCCTCCATTAACAAGCTACCAATGCCGCTGCGTCGTGCTGACTTATCAACAGCGATTTGAAGAAGCTCTCCGTCATCCCCAACTTGCCGCACAACAGCAAACCCCATGCAACGAGGCGATCCTGTCTCATTGTCGACCATGGCATCATCCAAGGCGACCAAAAAAAACGAATCGCTCTTTCGCATTTCACTCAAAAAAGCATCGCTCGTCCAATTGGGCGAAATCGCTTCTTGCATTATTTCGAGAATCCGCTGTAGATCTTTTACTGAAGCATAAGCTGTCTTAATCAAGAAATCTCCTATCTATGCTCTGGCCATAAAGCTCAAATCCCCGCCTATCTATGCTCTGGCTAAAATTCTCAAATCCCCGTCAAGCTATTTTGTGTCAAACCAGCTTTTTCCCGCATGAGCCTCTGCAACTAATGGAACAGAGAGTTTTGCCGCATTCTCCATTTCTTCGCACAACACGAGACAAACTGCATCAGCTTCACCTTCGGGACACTCAACAATAAGTTCGTCGTGCACCTGCAAGATAAGTCTCGCCGCTAAACCCTCCGCATGGAGTCTGCGAGACACGTTGATCATAGCGATCTTCATAATATCAGCCGCTGTGCCCTGGATAGGCATGTTCAGAGCAACCCTCTCTCCGAATGAGCGTGTATTGAAGTTGTGCGACTTAAGCTCCGGAAGCTCACGTCTGCGTCCGAAAAGTGTCGAAACATAACCAAGCTCCTTGGCTTTTTTAACGACATCTGTCATATATTCTCGTACACCAGAGTATTTTTCCAGATATGCGTCGATATATGCCTTTGCCTCCTTAGGCATAACACCGATATCGTTAGCCAACGAAAAAGCTGATATCCCGTATACGATTCCGAAGTTAACAGCTTTTGCACGGGAGCGGTGTAAAGATGTGACTTCCTTAACAGGGACACCAAAAACCTGCGATGCTGTCACTGTATGGATATCCTCACCCTGCTCAAATGCTGACATCATAACAGGGTCGTTTGCGATATGCGCTAGTAAGCGCAGCTCTATCTGGGAATAGTCAGCATCAACCAACACGTTGCCGTCTGTTGCAACAAACATCTTGCGCAGTTCTCCGCCCATCTCCTTGCGTACAGGTATATTCTGCAAGTTAGGCTCTGTTGATGAAAGTCGCCCGGTCGCAGTTACAGTCATCTGAAAGTGCGTATGTATACGACCATCAGAACCTATAACTTTTAGCAAACCATCAGCGTATGTGGATTTGAGTTTAGCCAACTCCCTATAATCCTTGATCAAGCCGATTATCGGATGTTTTCCGAGCAAACTGTCAAGCACCTCTACATTTGTTGAGTAGCCTGTTTTAGTTTTTTTGGGAGCGGGCAGCATCAGCTTTTCAAAGAGGATCACGCCAAGTTGCTTTGGCGAGTTGATATTAAACGTCTCGTGTGCAAGTTCAAAAATTTGCCCTTCGATCTCAGCGATGCGCTTGGCGAGAGTGCTGCCAAAACTTACAAGTGCATCCTTATCCACGAGAAAGCCTGTGTTCTCCATTTCCGCAAGCACATGACATAACGGCAACTCGATCTCGTAAAAGAGCTTATCCAGCTTCATCTCCTTGAGCTTTTCATCCAGAGCTACCTTCAAAAGCCCGAGTGCATAAG
>Ga0123356_10004213_pt1 | contig 14875 bp, 11 predicted proteins | sample TergutEmb28metaG_2_FD_92546 | JGI IMG/M metagenome (GOLD analysis project Ga0123356, IMG submission 92546) | Embiratermes neotenicus P3 segment gut microbial communities from Petit-Saut dam, French Guiana - Emb289 P3 | ecosystem: Host-associated > Arthropoda: Insects > Digestive system > Gut ... | reverse complement strand
TTTCAGGCAAATCGCGATGTTTCTGCCTTTTGCGGCAATGCAGAATATGCCGCTGCGTATCTATAGCGGTAATATAGCAGGTGTCTATGCGGTCAACGGTATATTGTTTCAAATTTGCTGGCTTGCCGTGTTGTTTCTTTCGGGAAAAATCTGGATGAAAAATACTCTGAAAAAAGTAGTCATCCAGGGAGGCTGATATGGTGTTATATTCAAAATACATTGCGATTCATATGAAAAGCCAGATGCAATACAAAGCTTCGTTTTTTCTTACGATTTTCGGGCAATTTTTGATTTCCTTTACGGTTGTGCTCGGCATATTTTTTATGATGAATAGATTTAATACGGTTGACGGATTTACGCTCCCTGAGGTGCTTCTGTGTTTTGCGACGGTTCTGATGGCTTATTCCGTTGCGGAGTGCTTTGCCCGCGGTTTTGATTTGTTTCCGCAAATGATTTCCAACGGCGAATTCGACAGAGTACTTGTCAGACCCAGAGGACCTGTATTCCAGATACTGGCGGGCAAGGTTGATTTTTCAAGATTGGGCAGACTTACACAAGCGGTACTGGTTTTCTGTTATGCCATTCCCGCAAGCGGAGTTGTATGGTCAGCGGACAAGGTAGTCACGCTTTTATTGATGATAATATGCGGTGTTCTCATATTTTTCGGGCTTTTTCTTATATATGCAGCGGTTGCTGTTTTTACGATCGAGGGTATCGAATTTATGAATGTGCTGACAGACGGAGGCAGGGAGTTCGGCGCATATCCTTTTTCAATTTACGGTGAAAGTATCCTTAAATTTCTTACATACATCATACCGCTTGCATTATTTCAATATTATCCCCTTCTTTATCTTTTGGACAGAGAACAGAGTGTTTTATATATGCTCGCACCTCTTGCAAGTCTGGTTTTTCTTATACCCGCCTACGCAATATGGCGCTTCGGATTATATAAATATAAGTCAACAGGTTCATAAGACATAGGGCCGGTGTCTTATACTACCCCGTTACGAGTACAAGATTTCTGAAATACTCAAGAGACATTGCCAAATCATCGTATATGTCTCTTTCATATGCGTTGTCATGATCCATTATGTACCATTCCGGTTTTTTATCATATCCCAGTGTCATTTTGTAAAGCCCGGCATTATCTAACACGCCGTAACCGGTCGGTCTGAACTCAAACCCCTCCTTGCTGTCGGTTGGGATATAGTCCTTAAAATGCACGACAGGGCAGCGGTCTTTATACTTTGTCAGGTAATATTCCGGGGCACCGCCGCCGATCCCGATCCATCCAAGATCGGGTTCCAGTGATAATAAACCGGCATCAATATCATCAGCGATGTGTTCAAGGATCGTTTTACCTGCTAAAACATTCCGCACTTCATGGGCATGATTGTGAAAAAGTAATGTCAAACCCGCTTCATTAACCGCTTCGCCGATTTTTCTCACAGCTTCAATCGAAGCGGGATAATTGCTGCCGCCCGGAAGTCCGTCTTCCGGTGGAGAAGATATGGTGATAAAAGAACAACCGATCTCCTGCCTGTCGGCTATCACCCTGTCCGTGTTAGTAACAAATTCAAAAAACGGGACATGATCCCCTACCGCAAATAGTCCGCACGAATCAAGCCTTCTTTTAATATCCAACGGATCATGTCCAAATAAACCAAGAAACTCTACACCGTCAAATCCGATATCCGCCAGCTTCTCCAGTACCATCATCAAATCTCTGCCGCACTCTTCTCTGAGTATAAAAAGCGGTGAACCGATTTTTACCATTTGCCGCCCCTCCCGATTTGTATTGTAACAAACATCAGCTCCAGAGCCGGTCACTGGCGCTGTTGTGATTCCATTCATCCGTTTCTGCCCACATGTCCGTAAAATCCCGGTGCAGATGCTCAGCAATTACTTCGTCCACGATAGAATCGATCCCGAGACCCGGTTTGTCAAACACATCGATATAACCGTTCTTGATCAGCGGCTTCGGCAGCCCGGTGACGATATCATCCCACCAGGGTACATCATTGGAATGAAATTCCAGAGCAAGGAAATTTTCCGTGGCTGCGACGGAATGTACAGCCGCCATACACGCTATAGGGCTTTCTGCCATATGCACTGCCATTGCCACACCATAGTCCTGGGCCATATCACCGATTTTTTTATTTTCCAAAATCCCGCCCGATGTAAGCAGGTCCGGATGGATGACCGAGACGCCGCCCGATTCAAGAAGCGGTTTGAAGTTTTCTTTAAGATAGATATCCTCACCCGTACAGATCGGGATCGTTGTGGAGTTTGCCAGTTTGACATATTGATCTGTGTACTGCCATGGCACAAGATCTTCAAGCCATGCAATGTTATATTTTTCAATACGTTTGGCAAGCCGGATGCATGACCCGATTCCGATATGCCCTACATGATCGATAGCCAGCGGGATTTCATAACCTATAACATCACGAACATCAACAAGATACTGCTCAAGAAAATCAAGACCTTTTTCCGTGATTTGTATGCCGGTGAAGGGATGAGCAATGTTGTAATTATCATATGCCCGATTACGGTCAAACTTATCTTCGAGTGTCATTTCGTTTGCCCGTTTTTTTCTCCAGTTCTGATTGCGGAAGCTTCCGATAAAACCGACCGGTGCGGATAACATACCCGGTTCGTCATATAACAAACCGATACCCAGATCCATTTTTACGAATGTAAAGCCTTTATCGATACGTTTTTTTAAAGCAGCACCCATTTCTTTTCCATTATGTTTGCCGTCAACATCAGTATCGCAATAGCAGCGGACCGAGTCACGGAACTTGCCGCCAAGCATCTGGTATATCGGTACACCGTAGGCTTTTCCCGCCAGATCCCAACAGGCGATCTCCACCGCGCAGACACCGCCGCCCTGTCGGGCATGTCCGCCGAACTGTTTGATACGCCGGAATATTTTATCTATTTCGCATGGATTTTCACCAAGGATACGGCTCTTGAGCCTTAGTACCTCTTCGCGGGAACCGGCATCGCGCACTTCCCCGAAACCGACTAACCCCTGGTTCGTATATATTTTTACAAGCGTGCAGTGCATAGGTGCACCGGTAATATCGGCAACACGAAGGTCCGTTATTCGAAGCCCGGATGGTTTAGAGTTTGTATTAACGTGGTTAAGGGTTTCACTATAGTCAGTTTTCATACAATTTTGTCGAGTTCACTGGCTCGACATTCACCTCACAATAAATAAAATGGATCAATAACAGTCTAGAAAAATGCCAGCATTGCACCTCCGTCGGCGCGGATCGAAGAGCCCGTAATAAACTGACTTTCCTCCGATGCAAGAAATGCCGTTATATGTCCGGCGTCAGCCGGTACCCCGCTCCTGCCCGAAAGGAAAAGACCGTATGGCATTTCGCGGTGTTCGATACGTCTTCCGGGTTTGAAGTTGTGATCGCTTGACCTCGGACCGACACGTATAGCACCAAGCGTGATTGCGTTTGAGGTGATACCAAAAGGTGCAAGTTCGATCGCAGCTTCTCGTGTAAGCATTTGGATCGCAGCTTTGGTCATGGAGTAAACGGGGTCGAATTCACCGGGCCTTTTTGAATGAATGGATGATATGTTTATGACCCTTCCTGCCTTGGATTGTTTAAGCAGCGGCACTGCATGCCGGATACAGCGGGTATATCCGAGTGCATTTACATTCATTACGCTGTCATATTCTTCGGATGTATACTCCAAAAGCCACCTGTTCGGTTGGATCATTGCGTTATTGATAAGAACATCAACTCCACCAAATGCCTGCTTTGCTGCAGCTACAAGTCCTGCAACACTATCATCGTCACCAACATTGCATGATACATCGATGGCATTGCCGCCGGCTTTTTCTATCATACTCATTGTCTTATCTGCAGAAACCTTATTATGGGTCACAACAACATTCATACCCCGGGCGGCAAGCATCACTGCTATCCCCTGCCCGACGCCGGTCGCCGAACCGGTGACTATTGCTGTCTTTCCGGTCAGATCCATCAAAGACCCGCCGGTCGCTTCGGGCGGCTGCCATGTATCAAAAACCCTGTTGAACTGCCCCGACCCTTTTTGTATGGCTTCCTGTACTTCCTCATAATTGAGCTTATAGCCATAATTAAGCAGAAACCCTCCATCAAGAGTTATGCTTTGACCGTTTATAAAAGTACAGTTGCCGTCGGACAGGAAAACAGCAAGGCGTGCAGCCTGATCCCACGTTCCGGCCGGCTGCCGGTATAGCTTCAGATGAAGGTGATCATACAGACGCGAAAGATCGCTTCTGAATATTTCATCATCACCATCTACCGGTCCCATCTCGATCACGTTTACCCGAATGCCGTAGCTGCCGAGATTTATCGCTGTTTCTTTACATAACATTCCTACAGCCGCTTTTGCCATAGAATAAGCAAATGATGAACCGGTTGGTTTATCCGCATGTATTGAACTGATGTAAACGATAGAACCGCTTTTTTGGTTTTTCATGACCTCGCCCGCAGCCTGGGTAAGCATAAAAGCGCTTTTTGCATTCCTGTCAAAAACTTCAAGAACCGAACTATCCGTTGAATCCTGAATAGACATTGATTCAAAAAAGTTTTCATTACAGATAAGCACATCGATCGTGCCAAAATCGCGGATAACATCGGCAACAAGCGCTTCAACTCCGTTTTTACCGGTCATGTCATAACTATATATACCAGCTCCCGCAGTAACGGAGCCGGTTCGAAAATTCAAAGCAAGCTTTGTTTCTTCACCGGCAAAAACCGCAGCGGCGGCTTTACCTGACGGTGAAGATGCATCTGATATAAGAACTGTTTTTCCTGCTAAATTTCCCATCTATGCTTCTACTGCCTTACCTGCGGTCTGTTATCACCCGAGGCTTCACGCTCACGTGCTGCAGTCTGTTCCTTTTCCCAGGTCAGGTGCAAATATTCCTTTGCTTCGGGTGCTTTGTTGAACCAGTCAACAAAATCGTCAAACATCGCAACGGTCCATGCTGTATCGATCTGCGCGGAGTTATACACTCCTTCATCAAGACGGATGAATCCGAAGATGTCGCGGACATGAGCTTTTTCAGCATCGATCACACAAGCTTCGGCAAGATGCGGCGGAATAAAGATCACTCCTGCCATGGTTCCAAACACCACGTCACCGGGCAGACATATCGCACCGCCTATACGGCAAGGTGAATTGAGTCCGATTAGTGTGACATCCTTTATCCACATGGGATCCGTACCCCGGTAGTATGTCTGGATACCCGGTATCTCGACCATTTGCTCAAGGTCGCGTACGCCGCCCCAGATCACTGCTCCGCCTCGTTTAGTGCGGTTGGCGATAGCCGTTGTCAGATTGCCGCCAATAAATGTCCCTTCGTAGATTTTATCAAACATATCCACAACTGCTACATCATCTTCGATCAGGGATTCGATCACCCACTGGTTCATCGTACCGTAACGCCCTTCTTCTTTTGTGCCGTATTCATATAAGATACTGTCAAGATCGGGACGTTTCGGAACCATCGTCCCTGTAACTGCACGCCCGACCAGCTTGACTCCGGGGTGAGTGGTTTTAAGCCTGCCTTCAAACTGGTAAAGATACCCGTTGTTCCAAAGATAAGCGTGGACTTCCTCCATGGTCAGGTTACGCAGTCTTCTTAATATATCGTCCGAAACCTTGGGCCGCCCGTCCGATAACCGTTCACCTTCCCATTTTCCCGTGATGTGGATAATGTCCTCTTTAGCTCCAAATTTCATTTTTGCCTCCCGGTAGTTGAATTTATTCAAACTTTATCCTGTTGTTAATGCAATAAATTATATGATATACTTAATGTCGTGTCAAATAACTTGAAATGGGGTTCATTATGAGAGTAGTAAGCAAACATGTTAAAGGTTTTATTCTTGACAAGAGCAGCGGTTATTTCCAAAACAAGGGCGTGGATGTAATGGCATTCGATGATTTTTATCCGGAAGGTCATCAATCCGGCGTAAGCATCATCATGCACGGCAGCCGTATCGCATCTTGCGGTGATATCCGGTTTGACAAGCTGCCGGGGCAGTTTCAGCCTGTTCCAAAGCAGGGGGAACGTATTCTAAACGAAGAAGAAAACACTATCACCGTTTCGCTTGAATACCCCGATCCCGAAAGAGTGACAAGTGCAAATCCCGTACATTATCCGGATGTTGAGCTTCATTATACGGTAACTGTCAAAGGTGAAGGTGCAGCGGTTATTGTAACGGTTGATTTTGACGCTCCTATCCCGGACAGCTACGTGGGAAAGGTATGTTTTCTGATGGAACTTTTCCCCGGTGCGTTATTTGGCAAACCATGGATAATGGACAATAAACAGGGTATCTTCCCCGTTCAGCCAAACGGCCCCGTATATCCTCTGTCGAAGGACAATCTTGATTATTTATATGACAAAGAACCGGTATTTAAATACACATCGGACGATATCCGTGCCGAACCTTACGCCACAGGCAGGCGTTTGACCGTACGTCCCGATGACCCCTACGGGCGCATTACCATTGAATCAAAAGATACGGATATGAATCTGTATGACGGCCGTATGCAGCATAACAACGGCTGGTTTGTCGTCAGCAGTGATATCCCTGCAGGAGCTACAAAAAATGCCCTAACCTGGATCATCACACCAAATGTTGTAGACAGCTGGTTACATAAACCCGTTATTCAGGTATCTCAGGTCGGATATCACCCCGGGCAGCCGAAAATCGCGATAATCGAGCTTGACAAGCGCGATACAGGGCGCGAAAACCCGGTCATACTCAAAATCACGGAAACAGGTGAAGAAGAGGTTTTCTCCGCCGATGCAAAAGAGTGGGGACGGTTTCTCAGGTACGATTATTTGAAGTTTAATTTTACGGATGTAAAAGAAGAAGGGTTGTATAAAATAAAGTACGTCAGGTCCGAATCGGATCTTTTCCGTATAGCGGAGGATGTTTACGATCGTGGTGTTTGGCAGCCTGTAATGGAATACTTCCTGCCGGTGCAGATGTGTCACATGCGGGTAAAAGAAAAATACCGTGTCTGGCACGATTTATGCCATATGGATGACGCGCAGATGGCACCGCTTAATCACATCCATTTTGACGGATATTTCCATAACGATTCCACTCTTACAAAATTTAATCCCGGCGACCATATACCGGGGTTAAACATAGGCGGCTGGCATGATGCCGGTGACGATGACCTGCGTGTTGAATCGCAAGCCGGTGAATGTTATATCCTTGCAATGGCATACGAAGCTTTTGATGCGTATTGCGATGCAACAACCATCGATCAGGAAACAAAAACCGTGGAGATCCACCAGCCCGACGGCAAAAATGATATACTGCAGCAAATAGAACACGGCATGTTATCGGTAGTCGGAGCCTACCGTGCGCTTGGTCGCCTATATCGCGGGATCATAGTCAACAGCTTAAAACAATATGTACATCTTGGTGACCCTTCGGCTCAGACAGATAACATCCCCGGAAATTCCGATGACAGATGGGTATTTACGGAAAATAATCCGCCTCGCGAGCTGACGACCGCAGCACAGCTTGCTGCCTCCGCCCGTGTATTAAAAGGATTTAATGACACCTTAAGTGCACAAGCTCTGGAAGCTGCCCGTGAACTGTTTAATATTACCGATGCAAGTGAAGAACGTGCGGGACTTGCCAAGATCCACGCTGCCACAGAACTGTTTCTGACCACCGGAGAAGAAGTATATAAAGATTTCCTTCTGTCGCAAGTAAATACCATCACAGGTGCAATGGAAAGAGTCGGCTGGCTTATCGGGCGGGCCGAAAAAGCTATTGGTGACGCCGGCTTCACAAAGGCTATCCGTGAGACTTTACCGAAGCTTAAGGAATCTTACGCAGAAAGAAGCGCTGAGACACCTTACGGGATACCGTACCGTCCGCATATATGGGGAGCAGGCTGGATGATCCAGCGGCAGGGTTTCGATTATTACTTCCTGCATGATGCGTATCCCGATATTTTTGGTCCCGACATGGTATTTGATTCATTAAACTTTGTTCTCGGATGCCATCCGGGTTCAAACAACATGTCATTTGCTTCCGGTATAGGCACAAAATCGGCACTTATTGCATACGGGTGGAATCGTGCCGACTGGTCTTTCTACCCCGGTGGAGTGATTTCAGGCACAGCCTTGATACGCCCCGATTTCCCCGAGCTGCTGGAATTCCCCTTCTTATGGCAGCAGACGGAATATGTTTTGGGCGGCGGCTCCACTCACTTTATGTTCCTGGTGTTGGCGGCGCAAAAAATCCTGAAAGGCAAATAATAAGTACTATTAAAGTCACCCAAATTGCAATGCCTCACCGGTAAAGCTAAACGAAAGATCAGCTCATAGAGTCTGCAGATGAAGTAAGAAAGGACCGGTCGATTGATGACAAACGTGGATACGGCAACAAGAACACAGGCCTTAAAGGGTTTAATTCAAGACCTGTGCGATGCGGGTGTCAGAAAAACAACATTTTACCCGCTTATCGCAGAGTCTCTGGCGGCAACTCTTGACAAACCCCGTCAGATACGCCGTGCAGAAGCATTTGCCTATCTATTGGATAATGTCGTACAAACAGTGCTTCCTTACGAGCTGCTTGGCGGTTCGATCCTTGGAATGTGGCCTTTGGTTGAAGATGTCCCTTATGAAGATCATCTGAAGTCCGCTTATGATGCAGTAGAAAACGAAATAAACCCCGTTAAACGGGAGCCCGAAAAAGAGCAGGTTGAAGGACTCAGCTTTGAAGCCCGTGTCAACAGACGTTTTTTGTCGAGATTCGCCCTTATGGCTCGCGACCATTACAACGCAAATATCCGTTATAGCGATATGCAGAATATTATTAAGGAACTAAAGGCACACTACGAAGGCAATGAAAAAATCAAACCGTATACTATCGGAAAAATCATGGAAAAACATTTTGTGTTTGATTACGGCGATGATGTCATGAACCTCATAAATGAACTGCCGTGGATTTCTGCCAACCACACACATTTAAACTACGGAATGGTCATCAATACAGGATTTGGCGCTCTTCTTGACAAAACTGCCCGGTTACTTAATGAAGCAGAAAAAAACGGCGATAAGGAAAAAGAAGAGTTCTATACCGCAGTAAAAATCTCGCTGGAAGCCGTGATCCGTTATATCGATCGTTATTCGGAGGAATATAAAAATACTGCCGATACAGAACCCGACCCGGAACGCGCTTCGGAGCTGGAAAGCATTTCCGCTCTGCTGAAAAAAATCGCAACAGAAAAAGCCGCCGGCTTCAGAGAGGCAATACAACTGGTTTGGATTACCCATATCATAGCAAGTGTCAATCTAGGTTCTGCCCTGTCTTTTGCCCGCTTTGACCAGTACATGTACCCCTTTTATAAATCCGACGCAGATGCGGGTATCATAACTGACGATGAAGCCCGTGAGCTGATAGTCCATATGATCATAAAGATCAACGAACCTAAAATGCGTACGGTGCAAAGCCTTGCACTTGGCGGAACAACACCCGAAGGCGGGGATGCTGCAAACGATATGACAAGGATCGTTCTCGAAGCGGCACGTGAGGTAAAAATGCCGTACCCGAATATTGCATTAAGGGTAGCAGACGACCTGACACCCGATTGGGTATACGATGAAGCCATAGATACAATAAAATTCGGCTTCGGAATGCCCATGCTTGTAAATGATGATGTTTGGGTCAAAAATTTTGAAAGCCTCGGTTATCCTGCCGAATATGCCCGCGAGTATTATAATATGGGCTGTGTGGAAATGATGATCCAAAACAGGCAGGCACACTGGCTCGGTGAACTTGGCAACTCGGTGGCATTTCCGGTCATCCTTGATTCAATACTGACCGACCATTATGACGGAAAACTAACGCTTGACACATTTGATGATATCCTGGCGGAAATGACGGTCAGGATAAAAGACACTGTAAAATCTTTCGGTGGTGAAGCGGCCAGGAAATTTATTGAAGAAAACCACGAGTTCGCATACGATCCGTTTGGTTCGGCACTTATTTACAACTGCCTTGATAAAGGAAAAGATATGTACCACCGCGGTTCACAGCTGCCGTCTCAGGTACCCATAGGAGGCTCGGGACTCGGAACGGCGGTGGACTCGCTTTGTGTCATAAAAACGATCGTTTATGACCGCAAAGAACTAAACATTGCCGATCTTACAAAAATTGTAAAATCCAATTTTAAAGATAACGAAGCACTGAGACTAAAGCTGAGTAATATCACAAACCACTACGGAAACGATGATGATTCAGTCGATGAGATCGCGCAAAAACTGTTTATAACGGCAACGGAAGCGGTCCACGCCCTAAATGACGGAACAGTTGAAGACAAGTTCGTCAACTCCTACTTTAGTTATACGGCGCATGTTTCTTTCGGTGAAACACTTGGTGCGACCCCCGACGGCAGAAAGGCCGGCAAACCTCTGTCCGACGGACTTGGCCCCGTACAGGGGAAAGACATCGAAGGTCCGACTAAACTTTTTAACTCGCTTTTAAAACTGGACTACCGGCACTTGACCGGTGCCAACGCAACCAACATTAAAATAAGCCCGTCTCTTATGGATTCAAAAACAGGTGTTCTTGCTTTCAGAAACCTGCTTAAAACCTTTTTTGCCGAAGGCGGCCCGCAGATCCAGGTAAACATGGTCAAACGCGAGGACCTGCTCGAAGCTCAAATCAATCCCGCAAAACACCGTGACATCGTAGTCCGGATAGCCGGTTTTTGCGAATATTTCGTAAACCTTGATTTCAGCCAGCAAAATGAAATAATCCAAAGAACTCAGCACGATTTTTCGTAATAAAACCGAAGGGAAGCTAATGCCATGAAAGCTGTTGTCATAACGGAACCCGGTGTTATAAAGGTCATGGACGTCCCGATGCCGGTATGGAATGACTATGAATGCCTTGTTGAAGTCAAAGCAAGCGGTATATGTTCCAGCACCGACCTGAAGCTTATCAATAACGATCACCCGCATAACCCGGATAATCCTATGCGGTACCCCGCAATGCTCGGCCATGAGGGTGTCGGGAAAATAATCGAGGTCGGGGCAAAGGTTCGTAATTTTAAGCTTGGAGACCGTGTTCTTGTCCCGTTTTCAAATATCGGGCATATCCCCGATGATAAATATCACGTCATACTTGGCGCTATGGCGGAATATTCTGTCGCTCCGGACTATACCGCAATGTTTGAAGACGGTATCGAAAACATGTATTCGGAAAACTATCCCGACCCGAAGGATTTTTTCTGCCATTCTTTCCCCGATGATATCTCTTATATAGACGGGGCGCTGATCCTGCAGTTTAAAGAAGCATATTCTGCCGTCCGTAACCTTGACGTAAAAGACGGTATGGATGTTCTTATTTTCGGAGACGGTTCGATCGGCATGAGTATTTCCCATTTTCTAAGCGCACATGATGTCGCATCAAATATCGTGGTCGGGCACCATGATGAACGCCTTAAAAGAGTTGCAAAAATCGCAAAACCTCATATGACTTTAAACGCAAAAAAAGGCGATCTTGATAAGATCGAAGGCAAAAAGTTCGATATCATCGTTGATGCGGTCGGCTCCATAGACATTATTACACACGGAGCCGGCAAACTTAAGCAGGGAGGAAAAGTCGTCGTCGTTGGTGTCCTGCCCTCGCAGAAAACCGAACTTGACCTGTTGAGTCTTCCGAACTTTACCTCGGTGGTAATGCTCTCCTTCCCATATAAAGAACACCGGACACACGATGAAGTCATTTCTCTGATGCGTTCGGGCTTTATTAATGCGGCGGATTATTACAGCCATGTAATGCCGCTCGAAGACGCACCCGAAGGAATACGCCTGCTTGAAACACGTGAGGCATTTAAAGTCGTTCTGACAGTTAACGGCGGTTTGTGATGGAGTTACTGCAGTTAAAAGCTGAAGCCGGTACAATCTTTAACATTCAATACTTTTGTATCCACGACGGTCCGGGTATACGCAGTACAGTCTTTTTAAAAGGCTGTCGATTTGCGTGTTTATGGTGCCATAATCCCGAGGGTATTCCGGAAAAACGACAATTATCGTTTATAAAAAGTAAATGCATCCAATGCAAAGAATGCGCCAAAATCTGCAGCGAGGCGCACTTATTTACAGATGATGGACACGATCTCTTCAGGGATAAATTGCCTGACGGTTTGGTTGATGCAAGTGCCGAAGCTTGTATAACAAAAGCTCTGACAGTAGCCGGCAGCGTGGTAACAGCAGGAGAAGTCCTTGAATTGATATTACGCGACCGTAAATATTATGATGAAAGCGGCGGCGGTGTCACCTTTTCGGGCGGTGAACCGACCATGCAAAAAGCTTTTCTGGCTGCGCTGTTAAAACTCGCGTCTCATGAAGGTTTACACACTGCACTGGAGACAAACGGTTCCTGCAGCTTTGATTACTATGAAAGTATACAACCGTATGTCGATCTCTTCCTTTTTGATTATAAAGAAACCGATCCCGATTTACACCGTGAGTATACACATGCCGATAATACCGTTATTAAAGAGAACATAAAAAAGCTCCATGATGCAGGAGCACAGTTACAGCTTCGTTGCACGATAATTCCGGGACTGAATGACCGTGACGATCACTTTCGGGCAATAGCACAAATGACAATGGATTATACGAACCTGCTTGGAGCGGAGATCCTGCCGTACCACAGGCTCGCAGCCGCAAAAGCAGACCGCTTCGGAGGTATCAGAGGGAACGAATATATCCAGCCGAAACCGGAAACGGTTGAAATGTGGCGTGATAAGGTACGTGAGTACGGCGGACGGGTAGTGGAGTGACATAACAGTAAATTATAGGTATCTGTTTTCTCCACTTAGAGTTACGTGTAAAGCTGCTCTAAGGCTCATTTCAGAGGCTTGCAAACTCGCTAAAGCTCAGACAGTGCTTCGCCTTTATCTGAAATTTCACCAAGAGCACCTAATTACACTTCACTAATCGCTACAAAAACAGATACCTATAATTTACTAGTAATACTTCACCATTGGGATAAACCGTATCCCGTACACTTCCTGTTCCGGACCTGTTTCGGTAAACCCCATACTCCTGTAAGCTTCTACGGCATAGGGTGATGAATTCACCGTTATCACCGGAGGTTTATAATAGTCTGTCATAATTTCAAGCAAGCGGCGTGCTATCCCCCTGCGGTGATGTTCCCCGCTGACAAAAAGCAGATTTATATGCTCCTCGCGGGCAGCGATCATACCGACAACTTTACTGTTATACTCACATATCCATATCCTAAGCTTGTATTCCGCCAGCATATCTGTTATTTCTACCGGATCAAGAAAACGTAAAAACTCCTCTATTCCCTCATCGGAATAATCGGGAGCTTCAAACTCCATAAAAACATCACGGACAAGCTCCAATGTTTCATAAAGCTTGTCGTGACTTATTTCATCAAAAGTGTATTTTTCGTCAAAGTTCATATTGCTTCACAAAGAGACTGTGCGGCGATCATCACGCCAATTTTCCCCGCCTCAAAAGTAAGACCCCCCTGCAGATATGCGTTGTACGGTTCACGCAGCGGGCCGTCTGCGGACAGTTCTATCGTCGCACCCTGGACAAATGCACCCGACGCCATTATTACCGGATAGTCATATCCCGGCATATCCGACGGCACCGGTGTAACAAATGAGTCAACGGGTGCTCCTTTTTGTATACCTGCACAAAACCTTTCAAGCAGGGTTGCCGAACCGAACTGAACGACTTGAACTATATCGGAACGGAAATCATTATATGCCGGAAGAGTTTTATAACCAAGAAGATCAAGCAGCCGTGCGCAGAAAACAGCTGTTTTTAAAGCCTGTGCGACTGTGTGAGGTGCTGTGAATAAACCCTGGTAATACAGTCTGTGACCTTCGGGGTTTGCCCCGCATTCCCCTCCGATGCCGGGTGTCGTAAGCCTGTATGCGGCTGCTTCAACAAGATCTTCCCTGCCTGCCACATACCCGCCTCTAGGTGTAAGCCCGCCGCCCGGGCACTTGATAAATGAACCTGCAATGATATCTGCTCCGACATTCCCCGGTTCTATTATCTCAACAAACTCGCCGTAGCAGTTGTCAACAAATACGTTTATATCGGCTCTTATACTGTGAACGGTTTCACAAATTTCGCCTATTTCCGTGACGGTTACCGCTCGCCTTGACGAATATCCGCGCGATCTTTGAATAAGGACGGCACCGATTTTACTGTCGCTGCGTATTGCACCTGAGATGGCGGATAAATCCGGTGAATCATCATCCGAAAGTTCCACCTGTGAGTAATTCATCCCGTAGTCTTTAAGTGATCCTTTTAAATTCCCGCTGATACCAATCACTCCGTGTAATGTATCATAAGGCAGCCCCGTAACCGATAAAAGCGTTTGCCCCGGATTCAATGATGCAAACAAAGCAGTTGTTATAGCATGTGTTCCGTTGACAAAACCGGTTCTTACCAACGCCGATTGCATTCCCATGATATCGGCAAACAGCAGATCCATTGTTTCCCTGCCTTTATCGTTATATCCATAACCCGATGTTGCCGAAAAGTTTACATCGGATACCCTGTGACGTTGAAACGCCGCAAGGACCTTTTCTGTGTTGATCTGCGCTGTTTCGTCCATTGCCCGAAGCAACGGTATAATATCACCCATTGCCTGCCGGGAAAGATCAAGTATCTTATCCGATATATGAAAGTGACCCATATGGCTTACTCCCCCATGAATTGCAAAAACAGGAACACTAGCTTATAAACAGCTTCCATGTCGGTAAACTTGCCGACACAAGCCGGTGAATGCAGATTTCGGATCGGCGCTGCGATCGCTGC
>Ga0123356_10004212_pt1 | contig 14879 bp, 10 predicted proteins | sample TergutEmb28metaG_2_FD_92546 | JGI IMG/M metagenome (GOLD analysis project Ga0123356, IMG submission 92546) | Embiratermes neotenicus P3 segment gut microbial communities from Petit-Saut dam, French Guiana - Emb289 P3 | ecosystem: Host-associated > Arthropoda: Insects > Digestive system > Gut ... | reverse complement strand
TGATCAAGAAGCGCCGCAAGCGGATGGCCAAGAAGAAGCACCGCAAGCTGCTGCGCAAGACTCGCCACCAGCGCCGCAACAAGAAGTAGCCGCGCTCCGCCATCGTCCACATCCGAGCAAAGGTCAGTTCGGTACGTGGGGCGTCCCGCGCCGGAAGGCGCCACAGCGTTTCCGCAGGTCACAGCGTCGCAGAGACGACAACCCAAGCCGCAAACGTGCCGAAGTGACCTCTGCCTGAACCGAAGTGACCTCTGCCTGGACCGGAGTGACCTTTGCGGCTTAGGGGCGGGGGCGGGGGCGGCGGCGGTGGGGGGCTAGGCGGCGCAGGACGGCCCAGACTACTGTGAGGGCGGCCCACCAGGCGCCTACGTTGGAGGCGGCTCGCAGGGGGCGGCGCACGGCGCGGCGGCGGCCTCGGAACTCGCGGACGGGCCAGACCTGCTGGGCGCACAGGGCTCGCAGGCGGCGGTCGGGGTTGATACCGCAGGGATTGCCGACCAGCCTCAGCAGGGGAGCATCGTTGATCGAATCTGAGTAGGCGAAGCAGTGGGCTAGGTCAAAGCCTCGTTCACTCGCGAGCTTCTCGACGGCGTCGGCCTTGGCTTGGCCGTGGAGGAGGTCCCCTTGGAGATCGCCGGTGTAGAAGCCGTCTTTCCGTTCGGCGTTGGTTCCCAGGGCGCCGGTCGCCCCGAGTCGGCCCGCCATGAGGGTGCCGACCTCGGTGGGGGTCGCGGAGACGAACCACACCTCGTGCCCGGCCTCGCGGTGCTGGTCAATGAGCTCCTGGGTGCCGGGGAAGATGCGCAGGGCCAGGACCTCGTCGTAGAGCTGCTCGCCCGCGACGAGGATCTCAGCGACGGGGATGCCGCCGATGATCGCCAGGGACTCCGCACGCGTGGCCTCGATGTCGCGCTGACGCTCGCCCAGGATCCGGTAGCGGAGGTTTCGCCAGGCAAGATGGGTGATCGAGCGGCGGGAGACCAGGCCGCGGCGGCGCATCATCCGGGCCAAGTGGAAGGCGCTCGCGCCCCGGATCACCGTGTTGTCGATGTCAAAGAACGCAGCCGCGGAACCGGGCGGCGGTTGCGACACGGTGGGGGCGGCAGGAGCCTTGGACACTTTCATGACCGCACCAGTATCTCGTGCCTGTCGGCCGCTTGGTGACGGACGCGGCCATTGCATCGCGGTTGCAGGGGCCGACGCATGTCAGACTGGGGCTATGGCCCACACGACGGTTCACCTTGTCCGGCACGGCGAGGTGGACAACCCGGGCAAGGTCCTGTACGGACAGGCCCCCGGTTTCCCTCTCAGCGAACGCGGCCGGGAGATGGCACGCACAGCAGCCCAGCACTTGGCGGGGGGCGATGGCCGGGCGAGACGCGCCATCGTGCACCTGGTCTCCTCACCGCTGATGAGGGCGCGGCAAACGGCCGAGGCGATCGAGCGTGAGTTTGGTCTCACCGCGATCGAGGACGAGCGTGTGACCGAGGCGGCCAACCACTTCGAGGGGCAAGTCGTCACGATCCCCTTCCTGCTCAAGCCCAGGAATCTGGTCCACCTGCGCAACCCGGTGCGACCTTCGTGGGGCGAGCCCTATGAGGAGATCGCGACCCGGATGCGCGCGGCGATCGGGGATGCGCGGGCGCATGCCGAGGGTCAGGAGGCGGTGATCGTCACCCACCAACTCCCCATTTGGCTGACCTGGCTCGCTGCCCACGGGCGCGGATTCATCCACGACCCGCGCCGACGCGAATGCGCCCTCGCCTCGATCACCTCGCTCCACTTCGACGGGCCGCGGCTGAGCCACGCGAGTTATGTGCGGACCTTGACCTAGGAAGCTGCGCGGGGCCTGCCGGGGTGCGAAGCGTCGGACCACCCCGACGAAACCTAGGCCGGGTCTTCCTTCGGCTTTTCCGTTCGGCCTTGTTCTCGGCGCTTGCGGGCTTGCTCTTCGGCGAGTTGGCGGAGGAAGTCCGAGTCGTCATCGGGGGCGGAGGGGCCGGGGCGGCGCTGGGGGCGGCCGGGCCACGGGGCACCGGTGCCATCTCCACCGCCGGTGCGTCCGCCGCCTCGGGGGCGAGCGATCTTCGAGACCACGAGCCAGGCGATGGGTCCGACATAGGGCAGGACGATCACCAGGACCATCCACAGGCCCTTGGGGATCTGGGTGCGCTCGACCTCGTCGTCCTGCGCGCAGTCGACGAGGACGTAAATCATGAGCGCAATCGGAAGCACCCAACCGAGCAGAATCTTGCCCACGCCACCAGGGTAACCGCAGCGAGGGGCGAATCGCACCACAGGGTGACCTGCGCATCCTCGGTCGGTCGGCTACCGGGCCGCCAATGCCAGCGCTAACCCTAGAAGGAGTCCGAAGCCCAGGTCGATCTGGGCGGTGCGTTTGAGGACGGGGATCAGGTCAGCCCCGCGAGCGCCTCGCTGCACGGGGCCGATCACGTGGATCGTGGGGATGAGCAGCACAAATACGGCCGCGACGCGGGGGTTGGCGACGGCGCAGGGCGCGACGCAGGCAAAGGCGACGAGCATCTGCGCGGTGTAGATCCGGCGGGACTTGCGGTCACCCAGGCGCACCGCGAGGGTCTTCTTTCCGGCCTTGCGATCGGTGGGAATGTCGCGCAAATTGTTGGCCATGAGGATCGCGCAGGCGAGCACGCCGGTGCCCGCAGCCCCGCACCACGCCGTCCAGGGAAGGCTTGGCTCCTGGGTGTAGGCGGTCCCGAGCGCCGCGACGAGGCCAAAGAAGGTGAACACGCCGACCTCCCCCAACCCGGCATAGCCGTAGGGTCGGGCGCCTCCCGTGTAGAACCAGGCAGCCGCGATCGCCAAGGCCCCGACGCCGACCAGCCACAGATGGCCAGACCTCCAGCTCAGCGCGGTCCCGGCGAGCGCCGCGACTGCGAAGAAAGCGAAGGCTGCCGCGCGGACTGCCCCGGGCGATGTCGCCCCCGAGCCGGTCAGGCGCGCCGGGCCCTTGCGGTGGGCGTCGGCGCCGCGCACACCGTCGGAATAGTCATTGGCGAAGTTGGCTCCGACCTGCAGTGTCACCGCGACCACGAGCGCAAGAATCGCCCGGTCAACGTGGAGTCCTCCCGCTTCGACGTGGCCGACGCCCAGTCCCACCAACACCGGCGCGATCGAGGCCGCGAGGGTGCCCGGCCGCATCCCCCTGACCCACGCTGCCGCCGACGCCACGGAGCCAGAGCCTACCGCGTGGCCTGTGCGAGCGCCGCCACACGGTCAGGCTTGCCGGAGGGGAGCAGAGGCATGTTGCGCACGATGACGACACGTCGGGGCGTGTGGGCAGCGTCCAGTTGAGCGCGAGCTGCTTGCCGGATCGCCTCTCCTTCGGGGCGGTGACCGGGAAGGGGCTCGACGAGCGCGATGAGTTCGGTCCCCCACTCAGGATCGGGGACACCGACGACCACGACCTGGGCAACACCTTTGGCTTCGGCAAGCACTGCCTCGATGCGTTCGGGGTGCACGGTGATGCCGCCCGTGGTCAGGGCAGTATCGGCGCGGCCGTCCACCACGAGGGACCCGTCCTCGGTCATGTGGCCGAGGTCTTGGGTTGTGAACCAGTGGTGAGGGGGATACCCCAAGGCGAGGGTTGGGGTAGAGAGCTGGATTTGGCCGTGATGGGAAATCCGGACCCGCACGCCGTCGAGGGGTCGGCCATCGTAGACGCAGCCCCCGCAGGTTTCGGCCATCCCATAGGTCTCGACCACGCGGATACCCCAGGCTCGGGCGCGGGCGACCAAGTCGGGAGGGGGCGCGGCGCCACCGAGAAGAACGGCGTCGAATCGAGTCAAAGCGCGGGAGGCGTCATCGTCCGTCATGAGACGAATCAACTGGGTGGGAACCAAGGAGGTCAGGCGAGGGGCGGGGCCGGGCTGGGCTAGAGCGGCCAGGAAGGCGGCGGGGGTGAAGGGCCCGGGCGGAAGCGGCTGTGGGAGGTGGCCCGCAGCGAGCGAGCGGATCACGACGTTGAGTCCCGCGATTCGGTGCGTCGGCAGGGCAAGGAGCCAGCGCCCCTCGACACCAAGGCGGCGGCGGCTGGCCTCGACGGAGGACGCAATGGCCTTCGCGCCGAGACAAACCCCACGAGGCGGCCCCGTAGAACCCGAGGTCAGGACGCCAACAGCGGTGCCGGGCAGGGGAGCCACCTCCGGCGGCCACCCCTCGCAAAGAAGCGGATCCCCCCCGGCAAGTGCCCTCTCCAGCGCACCCCCGAGCGCCGCAAGACCACCGTTCACCCAGGGCGCACCCACGACAACCACCCTAGTGTCCTGCGCCCAGGTGCCCCCTGGGGCACGCTGTCTGGCCTGGTCAGGGGGCCAAAGGTCCTGGTCCGGAGCCGAATAGTCGGCCTTAGCTGGGCTACAATGGGTGACGGCGTTCACGGGTGAGCGCCAAGCGTGGATCCTCCAACCGGAGGGCTCCGCACCCCCGACCGGTTTTATCCCCAACGACGAACGGATCAACCAATGTCCCGCTTCACGCTTCGCCGCTGCACCCTACCTTCAGCAGGGTTGGCGGCTCTTGCCCTCATCCTCGGCGCCGGCTTGCCAACGATGGCAGCCGCGCCGCACCACCCTCCCTCAGCCTCCGGTGACGTGCAGGAGGCCCTCGTGGAGGTGACGGGGACCATCCGGGAGGTCTCAGGCCTTCCGGAGGACGCCAACTCCCTGTTCCTCTCAGCCAAGGACGGCCTCGACGTCCCCCTGGACCCCAAGAGCCTTCCCGAACCTCTCGTGGCAGGTCAGGACGTGTCCGCGACGCTGGAGGTTCCTGCCTCGCTCGTCGCCGACGCCATCACAGACGGGCTTGTCGAGCCCGATCTCACCCCCCAAGTCCCCCTAGATTCGGACGATGACGCAGGCGAGGCCCTGCTCGAAGCCGCCAGCGACGCTGATGTCGCGTTGGGAGTGCGCGACCTTGATGTGCTCGCAACCCCCGAGATCTCAATGGGCGGCCCCGCGATGCCTCACCAGATCGACATCGCCTTCCTCTCGGTCAATGGACGTGGCAGGTTCTACGACGAGGCCTCCTTGAAGACGCTGACCGACGCCCTGTCGGACTGGTATCTCCGTGAGACCAAGGGTGAGGTCACCGCGTTCGAATACGTCTACGCAAACACGAAGGCCGCGCAGTCAACGATCCAGTGCACGAGCAGCCTCGCGCAAATCGCCAATGAGGCCGCCCAGCTCTTCGGGCTCCCTAACTACAACTCCTACATGAACACCAACTCTCGTCGGCACCTGATCATCCTTAGCCCTGTAGACGAGCGGAACACCACCAACTGCTCCTATGACTACAGCGGCGTCGCCTTCCTCGGGAGCAACGGCTTGGCGTCCGGCGGAGCGACACACGTCATCACGTCCTCGGCCTCGGGATCGAGGGGCACTCTCATCCACGAAATCGGCCACAACCTCCAGCTCTACCACGCGGGCGCCGCCAACTGCCTCGCGGGAGTGGTCGATGCCCCTGTTGGTGCCGACTCGTCGCAGGCCTGCAAGGGTGGAACCCAGGCCGAGAACTACGGCGACCGCTACAACATGGAAGGAAGCTCAGCCTCCTGGGCGACCACGGGTCTGAATGGCTACCAGAAGGTGAAGCTGGGAATCATCTCCGCCGAGCCGCAGCTCAAGGTCGTCCAGAGCGCTGGAAGCTACGACGTGACGCTCCGCGACATCTCGCTGACGACGTCATCGGGCACCGAAGCCTTGAAGATCGTTGAGACGATGGGGACCCAGAACCGTGAGTACCACGTGGAATACGACTCTCGCGTGGGCGGAGTCTCGATTCGCCGCGGGTACAACACGACGGACCCAACGCTCCTTGCCCGGGGCGGAAACCAGCCGGAGACCTACATTCTCAGCCCGGGAGGCTCGACGCCGAGCGCCACACAGCGCTGGATCGTGGGGCAGACCGCGACGTCACACTCCGGCAAGGTGACGATTCGCGTGGATCGGGTTACCTCCGGCCAGTCGGCTCAGGTGCACGTTGAACTCGGTCAGCCAACCCCGTGGGTCCGCACGTCTATCACCCGCGCGGCGATCAGCGTGACGGGACAGCCGAGCGTCAGCACCGTCGTGACAACGGAAGGTGGAAACTGGACTGCTTCAGCGAATCAGACCTGGCTGTCTGTCACCGGCTCTGGGGCGACGGGCGCCACCTTGACGATCACCGCCGCTCCCGCCGTCGGCTCAGCACGCTCGGGGATCGTCACGGTGAGATCGTCCACTGCCCAGACTCAGGTCTATGTCACTCAGGACTACACCCCGCTTGACCTCGCCCGCGCCTGGGATTTGACCCCCACCACGGTCAATCCGGTGGGCGTCACGCCTGAGTATCTGCGCTTCACGGCACCAACCACGGGCAGCTACCAGTTCGAGTCATCCAACCGGACCTCTAACTCAGACCCCTTCGGTGAACTCCTGAACTCGTCGTTTGCCCGCATCGCCTATGGCGACGACGAGGCAGGAGACATGAACTTCCGGTTCTCGGCGAACCTCACGGCAGGCCAGACCTACTACCTGGGTGCGTCGCACTACTTCGCTTCGCAGTCGGGTAGCTACCGGGTCACGGCCACTGTGCCGGGTGTCGTCGACGCGGTGACGCTGTCTCCCACGTCGTGGCAGCCGGGAGCGGCCGCAGCGAACACCAACGTGGCGGTGACGACCAACCAGACCAACTGGACGGTCACCTCGAACCAGACCTGGCTTTCCGGATCGCGGACTAATGCGACAACACTCGCGGTGTCGGTGACGGCGAACCCGAACCCCGCCGAACGCGTCGGAGAATTGACGGTCGCTGCCGGCACGGCACGAGCGACCTTCCGAGTGACCCAGGCAGGTGTGCCGGAGACCCCGTTCATCTCGGTGAACCCCACCACTTGGGCGCCGGGTGCTAGCGCTGCTTCCACGTCCGTCTCTGTGACGACAAACCAACCCTCATGGACCGTCACGACGAACCAGTCGTGGCTCACCGCGACCGCACTCTCGGCGACATCGGCGCAGGTGTCGGTGACCACCAACACTGGGGCGGCCCGCTCCGGGACTGTGACGTTCACCGCTGGTGGAGCCCAGGCGACCGTGCAGGTAAACCAGGCAGCGGCACCGGCAGCTCCGTGCTCGACGATCGCGACGGCTTGTGATTGGAACCTGTCGAGCGTGTTGGTCTCCCCGGTGGGGACCGCCTTCCACTATCTGAAGTTCACGGCCCCAACCTCGGGCCAATACGTATTCGAGTCGTTCGACCGGCCGTCCACGTCTGATCCCTATGGTGTGCTCTTCAACGCTGCCGGCTCCCAGTTGACCTACAACGACGATGGCGGCACGGACGTTCGAAACTTCAAGATCACCTACACGCTGACCGCAGGTCAGGTCTACATCCTCGGCGCCCGCCAGTACTCCTCCGGCCAGTCCGGCCAGTTCCGGGTCACCGGCACGGCTGCGTGCTCAACGATCGCAGTGGCATGCGACTGGAACCTGTCAGATGTGTTGGTCTCCCCTGTGGGGACTGCCTTCCACTATCTGAAGTTCACGGCTCCTGTCTCTGGTCAGTACGTGTTCGAGTCGTTTGACCGGCCGTCCACGTCTGATCCGTACGGTGTGCTCTTCAACGCTGCCGGCTCCCAGTTGGCCTACAACGACGATGGCGGGAGAACGAGCCTCAACTTTAGGATCACCTACGCGCTGACCGCCGGTCAGCAGTACATCCTCGGCGCCCGCCAATACTCGTCCAGCCAGTCCGGCCAGTACCGGGTGACCGCCGAGCGCCCGTCGCTGTCGATCTCTCCGACCACCTGGTCACCCGACGGAAATGCGGCTAGCCAGGTAGTCGCGGTCACGACAAACCAGGGGATCTGGACCGTGACCTCGAACAATCCGTGGATCACCGCGATCGAAGCCACGGTCACGTCAGCGTTGGTGTCGGTCACTGCCAACACCGGGGCGGCCCGCTCCGGGACCGTCACCTTCACCGCAGGGGGAGTCATTGCGACCTTGCAGGTCAACCAGGCAGCGGCACCGGCAGCTCCGTGCTCGACAATCGCGACGGCATGCGACTGGAACCTCTCAGACGTGTTGGTCTCCCCCGTGGGAACCGCCTTCCATTACCTGAAGTTCACGGCCCCAACCTCGGGCCAATACGTGTTCGAGTCGTTCGACCGGCCTTCAACTTCTGACCCCTATGGTGTGCTTTTCAACGCCTCCGGCTCCCAGTTGACCTACAACGACGATGGCGGCACGGACCTTCGCAACTTCAAGATCACCTACACGCTCACCGCCGGCCAGGTCTACATCCTCGGCGCCCGCCAGTACTCGTCCAGCCAGTCCGGGCAGTATCGGGTCACCGCCATGGCTGCGTGCTCAACGATCGCGGCGGCATGCGACTGGAACCTGTCAGATGTGTTGGTCTCCCCAGTGGGAACCACCTTCCATTATCTGAAGTTCACGGCCCCTGTCTCTGGCCAGTACGTGTTCGAGTCCTTTAATCGGCCGTCCACGTCTGATCCATATGGTGTGCTCCTCAACGCGAGCGGCTCCCAGTTGACCTACAACGACGATGGCGGCACGGACGTTCGCAACTTCAAGATCGTCTACACGCTAACCGCCGGCCAGGTCTACATCCTCGGCGCCCGCCAGTACTCGACCAGCCAGTCCGGCGAATACCGGGTCACCGCCGTCAAGCCGGCGATCTCGGTCTCCCCGACCACGTGGGCACCGGGCGGCGGCGCCGCATACACAACGGTCGTTGTGACGACGAATCAACCGTCGTGGACGGTCCAGACCAATCAAACCTGGCTCACCGCGACCGCATCCACAACCACATCAGCGCTGGTGTCAGTGGCAGCCAACACTGGGGCAGCCCGCTCCGGAACCGTCACCTTCACCGCAGGTGGAGTCAGCGCGGCGGTTACCGTGAACCAGGCGGCAGCGCCGTGCTCGACAATCGCGACGGCATGCGACTGGAACCTGTCGAACGTGTTGGTCTCCCCAGTGGGAACCACCTACCACTACCTGAAGTTCACGGCCCCAGTGACCGGCTCGTATGTCTTCGAGTCGTTCGACCGGCCCTCGACGTCTGATCCGTATGGTGTGCTTTACAACGCTGCCGGCTCACAGTTGACCTACAACGACGATGGCGGCACGGACCTTCGCAACTTCAAGATCACCTACACGCTCACCGCCGGCCAGGTCTACATCCTCGGAGCCCGGCAGTACTCGTCCGGCCAGTCCGGGCAGTTCCGGGTCACCGCCTTGGTTCCGTGCTCAACGGTGGCCACGGCCTGCACCTGGGATCTGAGGGACGCGTGGGTCTCCCCGGTAGGAACCGCTTACACCTATCTGAAGTTCACGGCCCCGGCCTCCGGGTCGTACACCTTCGAGTCCTTTGACCGTCCCGCCACCTCTGACCCGTACGCCGTGTTGCTCAACGTGATCGGCGGCCAGTTGACCTACAACGACGATGGCGGCGCGGACGGACGCAACTTCAGGATCACCACCACGCTAACCGCCGGCCAGGTCTACATTCTGGGGGTTCGACAGTACTCGTCCACCCAGTCCGGGCAGTTCCGAGTGGCGGCACGCGTCCCGGTGATAATCACGTAGCCATCTGCGTCCTCGACCAAGAACGCGGCGGACGCCCCCGCCGCCCCTGAGGGCGTGGACACCGGCTCCCCCCGCGCCGGTGTCCACGCCCTTAGGGTTTGCTGCTACCCCGAAGGCGTCGCCGAGGGGCTGGCTTCTGGGGCGCCCTTCATCTCCCAGGATCCGCCGTTGATGGGGATGAGTTCAATCCAGGTCCGCCCCGGCACGAGGGTGACCTCGTTGCCTGCCTTGTCGGTGAGGACCACCGGGGAGCGGAGCTTGCCCTTGGACCACTTGACTTCGAGCACCTTGCCACCGGAGGCGATGAAACCCTTCCCCTTCTTCTTGGTCAGGTAGGTCTCGGGGATCGGGTTTCCAGCGGGGTCTCGGCCGGGCGCGGTGCCAACCTCGACCATGAGGCCGATGACGTTCGTGGCGGTCAGCTGCTCTTCCTTGGCGTTCATCGCCTTGTTCGATCCCTCGAAGCGGTTCCAGACCGCGCCGTCGGCATCCCACTCCCACAGGGGACGGGACCCTGAGGAGATCTGCACGTCGACAGCCTCCACCTCGGTTCCTGCGGTCACAGCACTCGCTTCTTCGGCGGAGGCGGCCATGACAAACTGCGGCTCCGGTGGATCCTGATGCCTCTTGTCAGCATGCTTGAGCATCTTGGCGGGATTCCCGTAGGTGTTGTGCGGCGCATACCGCCAGTCCACTCGGTAGAACCCCGGGTCGCCCCGGTCCGCCGAGACGATCTGCATCTTCGAGCTTGACACCCGCGAGACAAACTGCCCCTGCCCTCCGGAGAAGGCCATGAGGCCGCGCAGGGGAGCCGCGATCGCCGGATCCATGGGCCTGACCGACCGAATCGGCCCGACTTCCTCAGGGATCACCGAGTGGTAGACCGCGACGTAGCGGGGGATGCCACCCTCAACCATCTCCTCCCAGACCATGTCGGCATCCTCGAGCCCGGTCTGCGGACGGGCGTCCACCGAGTTCTCGATCTTGATCGCGATTGCCGGCCGGATCTCCATCTCCCCGGTGACTTCCACTCCGGTCAATGGCCAGGTCACCGGATCAGGCGTCGGTTCTGGCGTGGGAGTGGGGGTAGGGGTGGGGGTCGGTGTGGGGCTCGGCGTGGGGGAAGGGGGAGGTGGCTCCTCCTTCTTGGAGCATCCCACGACGGTGGCTGCCAGCATGAGAGCCGTGGCAGCCGCAAGAATCTTGAGAGGTCGAGTCATGTCACCCTTTCGTTCGCGCCATAGCGTACCTGGGGGGGGTTGGCCTGTGCACCACGTCTCCGGGGTCGGCCACGGCTCCACGATAGGTCCCGTGAGCGCGTGTCCAGCGCCGCCGCGCCCGTGAGAGGCAGATTTCTCACGAGATCCCCACACAACCCGGCTCAAGCGTCAGTGTTCCGTCGTCCAAGGATCGCTAGCGATGCCGCCGGTCACGAGGGGCGACCACCGGCGCGACGGCCTGCTCTACGCCAAACTTGACAAGACCTCACTCAACCTTCATACTTGAGTCTCACTGACTCAACTTCGGGGCGCAGACGCGTTCCGTCATCGTCCATCACAAGGAGGACCAGCATCATGGCCAAAGTTGTCGGGATTGACCTCGGCACCACGAACTCGGTGGTCGCAACCCTCGAGGGGGGCGAGCCCACCGTCATCCCCAACGCTGAAGGGCAGCGGACCACCCCCTCAGTGGTCGCCTTCTCCAAGTCAGGCGAGGTCCTGACCGGGGAGATCGCAAAGCGGCAGGCGGTGACGAACATCGCCCGGACCGCCTACTCAGTCAAGCGGCACATGGGCGACCCGGCCTGGAAGATCGCCATTGACTCCAAGGACTACAAGGCGCCGGAGATCTCCGCGCGGGTCCTGGGCAAGCTCAAGGCCGATGCCGAGGCCTACCTCGGCGACAAGGTCACCGACGCAGTCATCACCGTCCCGGCGTACTTCAACGACGCGCAGCGGCAGGCTACGAAGGACGCGGGGCAGATCGCCGGGCTCAACGTGCTGCGCATCATCAACGAGCCGACGGCGGCAGCGCTGGCCTACGGGCTCGACAAGTCGGAGAAGGACGAGCTCATCCTCGTCTTCGACCTGGGCGGGGGCACCTTCGATGTCTCCCTGCTGGAGGTCGGCAAGGAGGAGGGCAAGGACGTCATCGCCGTCCAGGCGACCTCGGGCGACAACCGCTTGGGGGGCGACGACTGGGATGCGCGGGTCGTTGACCACCTAGTCGCCGAGGTCAAGAAGGGCAACGGCGTGGACCTGTCCAAGGATCCCGTCGCCCTCCAGCGGCTTCGCGAGGCGGCTGAGCAGGCGAAGAAGGAACTCTCCCAGGCGACGGCCACTACGATCTCGCTGCAGTACCTCTCGATGTCGGAAAACGGTCCCATCCACCTCGACACCAAGCTCACCCGCGCCCAGTTCGAGGACATGACCTCCGACCTTCTCGAGCGGTGCCGCAAGCCCTTTGAGGCCGTGCTCGCCGATGCCCGGGTGGGGGTTGGCGAGATCGACCACGTGATCCTGGTCGGCGGCTCGACCCGCATGCCGGCTGTCTCGGCCCTGGTCAAGGAGTTGACTGGCGGCAAGGAGCCCAACAAGGGCGTCAATCCCGACGAGGTTGTGGCTCTTGGCGCCGCGCTCCAGGCCGGCGTCCTCAAGGGCGAGCGCAAGGACGTTCTGCTCATCGATGTCACCCCCCTCTCGCTCGGCATCGAGACCAAGGGCGGCTTCATGACCAAGCTCATCGAGCGCAACACTGCGATCCCCGCAAAGCGCTCCGAGGTCTTCTCCACCGCCGAGGACAACCAGCCATCGGTCCTCATTCAGGTCTACCAGGGCGAGCGCGAGTTTGCCCGCGACAACAAGGGCCTGGGCACCTTCGAGCTCACCGGGATCGCCCCCGCGCCGCGCGGCATGCCGCAGATCGAGGTCACCTTCGACATCGACCGCAACGGGATTGTCCACGTCTCGGCCAAGGACCGCGGCACGGGCAAGGAGCAGTCCATGACGATCACCGGCGGCTCGGGCCTGCCCAAGGACGAGATCGACAAGATGGTCCGCGACGCCGAAACCCACGCTGAGCAGGACAAGCAGCGCCGCGAGGAAGCTGAGATCCGCAACAGCGCCGAGCAGCTCGCCTACCAGACCGACAAGGTCATGCGCGAGAACCAGGACAAGCTGCCCGACGACGTCAAGACCGAGGTCACGGCTGCTATCGCCGAGATGCGCGAGGCCTTGGAAGGCGAGGACATCGAGGCAGTCAAGGCCAAGCAGCGCACGCTCTCGGAGACGGCGCAGAAGATTGGCCAGGCGGTCTACGCCCAACAATCCGAAGAGGCTGCACCCGAGGCTGACGCGCCGAGCGAGCCCGACGAGGACATCGTCGACGCCGAGGTCGTTGACGAGGAATCAGCCTCGTGAGTGAGCAACCATCCGACGGTCCGGTGGTCCACGACCGCCGCAAGGTTGACCCCGTCACCGGAGAGCCCCGCCGTCCCGCTCCCGAGGAGCCCGCCACCGCCCCCACGGACGATGGCGGCGCTCCCGCCAGCGACAACCTCACCCCTGAGGCGGACGAGCCTTCGGCCGGTGACGACACTTCGGTCGAGGAACTCGCCGCCAACGTCGTGGCCGAGGCGGAGCTGACGCTCGTCCTCGCCCAGCTCGATGAGCGAACCGAGGATCTCGCCCGTGCCCAAGCCGACTTCGCGAACTACCGACGTCGAGTCGAACGGGACCGCGAGCTGGCCGGGGAGTTCGGACGCGCTGAAGTCCTGGCCAGTCTCATGGGGGTCCTCGACGACATTGCGGCAGCCCGGTCAGCCGATGCTCTCACCGGTCCGCTCGCCTCAATGGCCGACAAGCTCGAAGAGGCGGTCGCCAAGTTCGACTTCTTCCGCTACGGCGAGGAGGGCGAGCCCTTCGACCCCGAGATCCATGATGCGCTCATGCACCAGACCTCACCCGAAGCGACCGGCCCCACGATTGCCCTGGTCATCCAACCGGGCTATCGGATCGGCAAGCGAGTCCTTAGACCCGCGAAGGTCGGCGTCCTCGACGCCGAGTAGGGAGGGACTATGACAAGCCAAGACTGGCTGGCCAAGGACTTCTACGCGACCTTGGGCGTACCCAAGGACGCCAGCGAGTCCGTCATCAAGCGCGCCTACCGCAAACGCGCGAGCGCCCTACACCCCGACGCCAACCCCAACGACGCCAAGGCCGAGGACCGTTTCAAGGATCTCGGCGAGGCCTACTCCGTGCTATCCGACCCTGAGCAGCGCCAACAGTATGACGCGCTGCGGGCCATGACCGCCGGCGGTGCCCGGTTCGCCGCCGGTTCCAGGGCCGGGGGCGCGGGGTTTGAGGACCTGTTGTCGGGGATGTTTGGCGGTGGATCGCGGGTTCGGTTTTCCACCGGTGGACCCGGCGGCGCGAGGTCGATGAGCTTCGAGGACCTGTTCTCCGGGTTCAGCCCCAGCGCAGGGTTCCCGGGCACCGACCCCGGGACCGGGGCTGCCGGCTTCCCCGGCGGAGGCTTCCCTCCCGGAGGCTTCCCCCCGCCCCCCTCCACACGCGGCCGCGACGTCACCACCTCGGTCACTCTCCCCTTCCGCGACGCCGTCGCCGGCACCACCATCACAGTCACCGTAGGCGGCAAAAACCTCAGCGCGCGCGTCCCCGCAGGAGTTAACCCCGGCCAAAAAATCCGTTTAGCCGGCAAAGGCGAAAAGGGAGTAGGCGGCGGAAAGCCGGGGGACGTCATCGTGCAAATCCACGTGGAGCCGCACCCGGTCTTTAGTCTCGATGGGAAAAACCTGCGACTCACGCTCCCGGTGACTTTCTCCGAAGCCGCGCTCGGCGCAACGGTGGAAGTCCCCACACTCGACGGCACCCCCGTGCGCCTGAAAATCAAGCCCGGCACCCCGTCCGGCCGAGTCCTGCGCGCCAAAGGCAAAGGAATCGAGGTCGCGGGAAAGCGTGGAGACCTTCTCGCCACCATCCAGATCGTAGTCCCCGACCGCTTAACCGGGGATGCGAAAAAGGCCGTCCAAGCCTTCGCCGAAGCGACCGAGGGTGAAAACCCCCGCGTCGATCTCGCCGAACGCGCCACCCAATAGGAGAATGGACGATGACGCCACTTCAGTGGGAGGATTCGACCCCTCGGTTTGTCATCTCCATCGCGGCCCGCCTGGCGGAGATGCACCCGCAGACGCTGCGGCAATACGACCGGCTAGGGCTCGTGGTCCCC
>Ga0123356_10004211_pt1 | contig 14882 bp, 12 predicted proteins | sample TergutEmb28metaG_2_FD_92546 | JGI IMG/M metagenome (GOLD analysis project Ga0123356, IMG submission 92546) | Embiratermes neotenicus P3 segment gut microbial communities from Petit-Saut dam, French Guiana - Emb289 P3 | ecosystem: Host-associated > Arthropoda: Insects > Digestive system > Gut ... | reverse complement strand
CCAGAATGCTACTCAAGCGAACACGCGGTGCGTCGCTGGCGGCTTCAAGGATCAGACGTTCGATGGCTGCATCCAGGTTCGTGGTTGGCGCTACATGCGCCGCAATCCCAAGGGAGTCAAGGTGGGCTGCGATGCGGTCTTGGTCGGGGCGGCTGGGGATGGGGACAAGAATGCGTTCGAGAGCGTTGATGGAGAGCGTGCGGTTGCGGTCTGCTGAACCCGGCGATGCCATCTGAAGAGTGGCGTTTCCATGGGTGGATAGGAACCAATGCAACAGATATCGGAGCACCACTTCGTCGCTGGCGCGGTATGTGAGGAAGCGGTTGGAGACGACGCGACCTTCCTCATCGTTTCCGGTGACGGCCACCGCGCCTTCCCATGCTTTGATGTTGCTGAAGACGAGCCGATTTGCTTCGAGAGGATGAAAGCGGAGTTTCCCTATCTCAGCTCCAGGCATCGGCTCATAATCGAAGATGCCCTTGCCGAAGCTGCGTACGCCTGCTTTCAGGTAAGTAGCCTCGGGAATAATGTCGATAGGGGTCCTGCCCAAGGTGCAGAGCCCACCAAACGGCTTCCATTCAACTTTCACAGCTTGAACTCCTCAATCTCGCGCTGCAACTGCTCGTACAGCCCGAGCAGTTCGCGCTCGGTGGCGATGAGTTCGGCAATCAACTCTTTGGGTGAGCGCTCCTCCAGTGCCGTTTCTCGGTTGGGGTTATGCCGGTCGAGGTTGTAGCCACTGGCTTGGATGTCCTCGAATGGTACTTTCCAGGCGTGCGCGTCTTCCTTGCGTCCGGCTCGCTCGCGTCCCCCCCACCAGGCTTGGCAGTCGGCGAACTCTTCGTAGCGCATCGGCTTGGTCTTGGTGTAGTTCTTACGTCCCTCGGGCGCGGTGATCTCGTAGAACCAGACCGGGCCCTGCTTGCCGCGTTCGAAGAACAACACGTTGCTGGGGATGATCGTGTACGGGGCGAATACGCCGTTGGGTAGGCGGACGACGGTGTGCAGATTGAACCGCTTCATCAGGTCTTCTTTGATGCGTCCGCCCACGCCGGTGTCGAACAGCACCGAGTTGGGCACGACGATGCCACAGCGCCCGGAACGGCTGCCGGAGATGCGGGCCATCACTGATTGCAGGAAGAGCCAGGCGGTTTCGGCGGTGCGGTACTGGACGGGGAAGTTGCCCACGACGAGGGATTCTTCTTCACCGCCAAAGGGCGGGTTGGTGACGATGACGTCGACTGTGTCTCTCTTCACGTCAGCCAGCGGGTAGTTCAGTGAGTTATCCTGGACGATGTTGGGGCGGTCGATGCCGTGCAGCAGCATGTTCATCTCGCACAGCAGGAACGGCATGGGTTTTTTCTCAACACCGCGCAGCTTCGCCTCGGTCTGGCGGCGCTGGGCGACGGACGCGCTGCGGGTAGCGTGAGCGAACGCCTCAACGAGGAACCCACCGGTGCCGCAGGCTGGGTCCATGATGGCCTCGCCGGGCTGCGGGTCGACCTGCTCGACAATGAATCGGATGAGTGGGCGTGGGGTGTAGAACTCGCCGGAGTCGCCAGCGGCGTCGCGCATTTCACGCAGCATGGACTCGTAGAACACGGCCATCGCGTGTACATCGCTGGACGACGAGAAGCTGATCTTGTCGAGTTGGTTGACTAGTGAGCGTAGTAGGTGTCCGGACAGCATGCGGTTGGTCACGTCTGAGAAGACACGCGCCAAGGTATCACGGGTATCCCCAGCCTTCCCCGTGCCTTTCAGGCCGCGAAGGGCTGGTATAAGGTTTGTATTGACGAAGGTGAGCAGAGCCTCGCCAGTGCGGTCAGAACCGGTAACCCAAGTCCGCCAGCGGTACGTGTCAGGTAAGGCTGGGGTGTAGTCGGCATCCATGATGGCGCGTTCTTCTTCGAGGTCGTCGAAGGCTTTGAGGAATAGCAGCCACGCCAGTTGCGGCAATCGGTCGAGTTCACCGTTCAGCCCGGCGTCCTTGCGCATGATGTTGCGGGACTCCTTGATTACTGACTGAAGCCTCGCCTGGGTCGCTGCATTGTCTGGGTTTGTCATAGTTAGTCTTTCTCTTCCAGTGCGCTCAGGTAGTAGTGGGAAACCAGCGCCCAAGCTTCTAGGGCATCAGAAACGGTCACGCCAGTATCAGCGGCTTCTTTGCGGTAGGTAGTTTGCCAATCTTGCGGCGGCTGGTCAGGCAGCTTTGATGGCGGTTCGGCATTGTTGCGTTCCTGGAAAACCCGCACTAGAGCCGCGCCAAGCTGTGGCTTATGGAGCCAATCGCCTTCAATGAGCAGAACCAGATCGACCAAGTCTTTGACTCTCGTCGATGGGCGATCGTTCGCGTAGACACGAACACAGGCGTGATATTTTTCTGCGGCGTGACGGTCAAGATTGATCGCCCGGATCATGAAAGGGACACCGACATCGGATAGGGCTGGTTCCACTGTCAGAGGCTCGGTCTCGTCGTTGTCAACAGTGTCCGTCGTCACGATGTCAATGCGGGTGCTAGCAAAGAGTGATCTATGAAACTGCGTCTTCACATTGACCCGCCAGGTGGAGGGCTCCGCGTCTTGGATGTCCACGTGGCTCGGTAGACCGACCTGGAAGGTGAAGCCATCCATCATGTCGCGGTCGAGGGCGTCTTGGAGCATGTCTTGGATTTCGAGAGGGTCCGAGGTAGCGGAGCTTAGCCGCCATAGGTCAAGGTCTTTGGTGGCGCGAGCGGCCAACCCGAGGCGCATCTCCAGGCTGAAGCCGCCCTTGAGTACCCATGAGGGATCTACAGCAAGACGGGCGAGCATTCTTTGAAAGGCGATTCGGTTTCTGAATCTTTGCACCGACACTCCACCGTTCCTGGCGGCGGCATTGATGCGCTGGTTTAGTACACGAGCTTCTTCAGAGGTTGCCATGGTTCTCCGTCGCAGTTGCTAGTGCCCGTTCAAGCCTGAGGGCGGCGCGATCCGTGAGAACGTCACTGCGCCGAAGAATGGCACCCCTTGTCGCTAGTCCTCGGTCTAGTGCCTCACGGACTGCTTGATTGACGTGCTCTTGGCTTAGGTCAGAGCCACTGACATCTGCGAGAGTGCGCAGCGGTGTCGTGACTTGCCATGCTTGGCGTTGTTCTATGTCTTCTTCCGGTAGCTCTTGAGGATATGTGATCACCATTGGGTCTTTGGCTCTGAAAGACGGAGGAACTGTGAGATGAATCTTCGGCGGGTCCACATCGGACAGGTCATAGATGCGCAGAGCTGATTCATGGGAGAGCACCCCGAGGCTTCGGCTCCAGAGAGTCCAGCGCACGTACTCATCCTCTGGCGCAGAGGGCCAGTGAGGCAGTCGGAACAGTCCTCGATCGACCCGCACCCAGTTGCCGGTCGTTGCGTGATACCTCTGAGCCTGATAGGTGTAACCGACATCAAGCGCTTGGGCAGCCGTGAAGTAGCCCGCTTGGTTGAAGGCCAGCGCCTCTAGTTGGCGGCGAAGGTCTTGCCGGTTTCGGATCACAATGCGATCATATCACAGAGTGACCTAAACGGTTACTTTAGTTAGATACAAATGCACAACGCAAAACTAAAGTATTGGTGGAGGTCTCACGCATAGAGCCATTCCTGCACGAGTTCAAGCTGAGTTCGGAGTGCATCGGCTCCGCCGACCTGCTTGGCTAGCTCTACCGGGGTGCCGAGTCGGTTCAGTGGGTCGAGTTTGTACACCTCAGCGTTTTCCAGATCGGCCACCCCGTGGGCTTCGTAACGTTGCAGTAGACCGTTGAGTACAGCCCTAGCGCGATCCGACATGGCTTCGATCTCGTCAGAGTGAGCCTCTCTTACACGGCGGACTCGCTCCGCGCGGGTACGTATGGGCATGTTCCAGGCCAGATGGAACAGTGCGTCCAGAGGGTCGATGTCTGACACACCGGTTTGCCGAGCCACGTCATCAACCAAGTCTGCGACATCCAAACCGTCACGTATCAAGGCATCTAGAACTTCGGAGCGGGACTGGGGGCGCGACCAAGCACTCTCCAGGGCATCGGCGTTGTCTGCAACGGCGTGGACTCTGGACTTGATGAACTGGCCGTACTCGGTAAGGACAAGATGCCCGTCGATCAGGCTTGGCACCTGTACTGCATCGGGTTCAGTGATTTCGAAATCCCCGTCGTCGACGTAGTACTTGTTGCGTCCAGGCGGTGGTGAAGAATCGGAGATCCCTGGTCCTGCCGGAGGGTTGGTCGGTGTGAACGGTGGCTCTGGTTCGTTGACCATCGGCTCATCTTCCGTACCCGTCACATTGCCACCCTCATTGGTGGTGACAACCTCGCCGGTATCGTCGACTTCCTCGATGATGGTCTTGTCAACGGGGTAGCCATCGAAGTCTGGGTCGGCGAAGTGGCTGGTCGCGCCAACGTAGTCGATGATCTCGAAGCTGGTCTTATTCTTGCCGGGGTACAGACGGGTGCCTCGTCCGATGATCTGCTTGAACTCGATGGCCGAGCCGACCGGGCGGAAGATCACCACATACTTCAAGTCTTCGACGTCGACGCCAGTTGACAGCAACCGCGACGTAGTGGCCACCACTGGACTGTCGTTCTCGGGGTCGGTGAAGTCGCCCAGCAGCCGCTCTCGCTCCTCTTCAATACCTACGATGCGGACCACCCACTCAGGATCATCGGCCACCAGATCGGGGTTCTCGGCGATCAACGCCTGCCGCATATCATTGGCGTGCTCGGTGTCGACGCAGAAGACGATGGCGCGGGCGGTAGGGTCACGGCGCAGAATCACGGACAGGTGATGGGCAGCCAACCGCGTGCGAGCCAACAGCGATACGACACGCTCGAAATCCCGGGTGGAGTAGGTGCCTTCCGGGATCGCTTTGCCATAGCGGTCAATCTCGCCCACGCCTGGCTCCCAGCCCTCGGCGTCAGGGCTGAGAATGACGCGGCGCACCCGGTAGGGAGCCAGATAGCCGTCAGCGATCCCGTCCTTGAGAGAGTACTTGAACACTGGGTTGCCGAAGTACTCGTACGACTGCACAGTGTCGTCACGCGGTGTGGCCGTCAAACCTAGTTGCACGGCCGATGAGAAGTAGTCCAAAACCGCCCGCCAGGCAGAGTTTTCATCTGCGCTGCCCCGGTGGCACTCGTCCACAATCACCAGGTCAAAGAAGTCGGGCCTAAACCCCTCGAACAGAGTCTGGGTTGTGTCGGTCGGGCGGTCCGGGTTGCCGCCTGTCAGCGCTTGGTAGGACGCAAAGTAGATCTCGCGACTGGTGTCAACCTTGCCCTTAACACGCTGAAGCACATCACCGCCGAACGCGGGGCTAAAGTCCTTCTGCATCGGCTGGGTCAGCAACTGGTCTCTGTCGGCTAGATAAAGCGCACGATAGTTTCGGTCGGGGTGCGTGGCCTGTTCGTAGGTTCTCAGTTTGGCGACGATCTGCATCGCCGTGAACGTCTTGCCAGTGCCCGTCGCCATTAGCAACAGCACTCGCTGCTGCCCCTGAGCGATTGCCGCAAGTACTCGGTTGATCGCAATGACCTGGTAATAGCGCGGTACGACAATATCACCCGAGACAGTGCGGCGTTGCCGGTTGAAAGGTTCCCCGATGAGTTGAGCGCCGCTGTCGTCCAAGTCTTGAGCCGTGCAGTACTCCGACCAGGCCGACGCCGGCGAAGCGAACTGACTCACACGCCGCTCGGTTCCCGTACGCAGGTTGCGTTCGATGATCTCATGCCCATTCGTACCGTACGCGAGGGGCACGTCGAGCTGCTGCGCATACCGGATCGCTTGCTGGATCGCGTCGGCTGCTGAACGGTACTTCCGTTTCGCCTCGACCACAGCGACCGGAGTGCCTGGTGTGGCTTCAAACACGAGGTCGGCGAAACCGTCACCGATGTTGCGGGTGACACCGCCCAGCGACATAACACGCTGAGCCTTCAGCGGATACTCTCGGACGATCTGGTCACCCGTCCACCCAGAAGCGCGCACGACAGGAAGGATCGACTCCTCGATCGTGTCGCGCTCAAGCGGGCCGCTCGGACTGGGCATGAACCAATCCTAATGAACTCCACCGACGTTGTCGCTTATTGGTCGGGTTCCACACTACTTACCGCCTACGACACTTCCGTGACGGATGCGTTCCAGACGGCTAGGGGCGCGAGCAGCTCTCTGAGTTGTTGCAGGTCGAGGCTGGGTGCGTCGGCCATCACGTCGGCAACCAGCGAACGACACCGTCACACGGCGCCCCAAGGAGGATTCGAACCTCCGACCGACAGATTAGAAGTCTGTTGCTCTATCCAGCTGAGCTATTGGGGCCAGCCTTGACTAGTGTAGTGCCCCACCCGATTATCGACGAAACAGCGCTGGTTCTATGAAGGGGCTAGAGTGATATGACGATGTCAGAACCAACTGCAGATATTCACTGGCCACGCTTTATTGTTTCAGCGTACGGCCCTACCTTTCTGTCCTCGATTGGGTACGGGACCATCATGCCGTTGGTTGCTCTGTCTGCACGCGAACTGGGAGCTTCGATTGCGCTGTCTGCGTTGATCACCGGTTTGATCGGAATTGGGCATATCATTGGAGACTTGCCAGCCAGTTGGGTCTGCGTCAAGCTGGGCGAGAAGAGGGCCATCGCTATTGCTTGTCTGTGGGATGCTGCCTGGCTGTGTTTCGCATTCTTCTCTACTTCCTTGTTTGGACTGGCGCTGGCTGTTTTTGCTATTGGCTTGTCAGGTGCTGTTTTCGGCTTGGCTCGTCAGAGTTTTGTCACCGAGTCAGTGCCTGCGAACTTCCGCGCTCGTGCCCTGTCGAGTCTTGGCGGGGTTTTCCGGGTGGGCGGTTTTCTGGGTCCGCTTTTCGGTGCAGGGATTATTGCAACTTGGAACCTGTCGGCGGCGTACGGATTTGCAGCGATCATGTGTTTATTCGCCGCTGGCGTGACGATGCTTATGCCTGATCTACCTGCGGATGTGAAGTCACGCCGTACTGGCCCCGAGGGCGGACCCAAGTTGTTTACGGTGCTGCGGGCACACATCCGGGTCCTAGCTACTGCGGGGGTCGGGGTCCTCATCGTGATGTTAGTACGCTCCGCACGCCAGACAATTGTGCCGCTGTGGTGTGAGTCACTGGGGATCGATCCTTCTCATATTTCTTTGATCTATTCATTGTCGATGGGGATCGACATGTCTTTGTTCTTCGTCGGCGGTTACATCATGGATCGCTTCGGGCGTATGTGGGCAGTGATCCCAACCTTGACCATCTTGGGTCTGGGCTTAGCCAGTCTCTCTCTGGCACACTCCACCACCGCCGTCATCATCGTGGCTGCGATTCTGGGTTTCGGAAACGGGTTGGGAGCCGGGATCGTCATGGTTTTGGGCTCTGATGCTTCCCCCGATGTTGGGCGGGCACAGTTCCTCTCAGGCTGGAGGCTGCTCTCTGATACAGGTGCTGCCTTAGGCCCCTTGGTCCTGTCTGCCATCACTGCTGTGTTCACCTTGGGGATCGCTGCAGTGAGCTTAGGTATTGTGGCTGTAGCGGGTGCTGGTTGGCTTGGATATTGGACGCGACCCTCATTAGAAAAAAGGTAGCTTGATAAGCACCATTATGAGGATCTAAAATTAGGCTAGGGTTCTTTGTGGTGAGAGTGGAACTGATGGAAAACTTGGTGTGGATCGACTGTGAGATGACAGGGCTGAATCCGGAAGCGGATGCCCTGATAGAGGTCGCGGTCCTCATAACGGATGGCGACTTAAATGTCCTCGGGGACGGAATCGACGTTATCATCAAACCGCCGACAAGGGCGCTGCGCCAGATGAGTGAGTTTGTTACACATATGCACTCCTCATCGGGACTTCTCGACGCCCTGGATCACGGCACAACCTTAGCTAAGGCCCAGGATCAAATCATGAGTTATCTGCGTGAATTTGTTCCAGAACCCGGTAGGGCTCCCCTAGCCGGAAACTCCGTCAGCCTGGATCGAGTATTCTTAGCCCGCAATATGCCCCAGGTGGAATCTCACCTGCACTACCGCATCATTGATGTGTCGAGCATTAAGGAACTAGTACGGCGGTGGTATCCCCGCGTCTTCTTTGCTGCCCCGGACAAGCGCGGAGGACACCGAGCTCTCGGTGACATCCAAGACTCCATCAATGAACTGCGTTACTACCGCGAGGCAGTGTTCATGGCCTCCCCCGGTTTACCCAAAGAAGCCGCCAAGCATCTGGCGGCGCACTACTCAGGCGCGTTCTCCGCAACCTCAGTCGCCTTAGGCATCCACAACGCAGATCAATAACGACCGGCAAGTCACTCGGCAAGTGATTTCTTAGAAACGATCCCGATCGCGTACAATGTTTCTCCGGCACTCTAGTGGTGTCATGGTGGCTATAGCTCAGTTGGTAGAGCGTCAGATTGTGGTTCTGAGGGTCGCCGGTTCAAGTCCGGTTAGCCACCCAAATGAAGCCCGAGGGCAAGGCATGGGTTGACCGAGCAAAGTGAAGGAACACCCCGAATCAGCCGGAACGGGCTGACGCAAGATACGCTCACCACCTTATGAGCGACAGAGCCAAGCACTGATCTGCTACACTTACTTCATTCAGCTTCAGTTACTTCAATTGGAGGTAATCATGTCCGATGTTCTTACCCACGACGTACAAGAACTCCGTGCCGCCCTCGCGCACTCCACGGGGCGAGTGAGTATCACGCTCGACTTACCGCGCACAAGCGCAGAGAAAGTGCTCGCCCTGCTAGACGCCGAACTAACCACCGGTGCAGTAGTGGTGCCAATCAAGGAAACCTTCACCACCACCGAGGCCGCAGCCATGCTGGGAGTATCACGTCCAACACTGATGAAGCTCGTCGACTCCGGCGAGTTGGCCCACGTCATGGTCGGAACCCACCATCGTATCCCCGCCCAAACTCTCAGCAACTACCAACGTGACCGGCGGGCTCGCCGCGACCAAGCGGCACGAGCGCTTGCAGAGTTTTCCAACGAGATCGGTCTGCTCGATTGACCATCTCAATCATTGTTGCTGACGCAAACATCTTGTACTCCCGTACCCTGCGCGACTATTTCCTGTATGCCGCAGATGAAGGCGTCATCGAGATTCACTGGAGTCAGCAGATACTCGACGAGATGTCACGTGCTCTACGTGCAAAGGTAGGTCTGTCTAAAGACGCCACTGATCGACTCGAAGCATTAATGAACAACTTCATCGAGTACCCCCTCGTTGTCGTGGAACCTGAGGATCAAGCCAGGGTCGACAAGGTGGAGATGGACGCCAAAGATCGGCACGTTCTTGCAGCAACACTATCGGCACACGCCGATATTCTGCTGACCGAAAACACCCGACACTTTCCCCGCGAGTGGATGGCTGAGCACGGTATCGAACTGATTGACTCAGCTGGACTACTCCTTCGCTTGGCTCATCAGTTCCCGGACCAGATGCGGGCAGCCCACGCGAAGACCGTCCGCATGTCCCCCAAAACAGAAGCTGAAATCCTTACTACCTTGGAAGCGGTCGTTGGGCGGAAAGCTACCGACGCGCTGCGAAACGCCCTTCGGGCACCGCACTCGAAGGTCACCGACGCGCTGCTCAGCGCCCTTCGCGCGCCACATTGGCAGCAACGCCTATGGATGTACTATCACTTCATCGAAGAGTTGCGCCGTGCTGTCGATTGGGTCTCTGGCTGGACTAGCACAATCGGCTTGGTGGTCGAGCGACAATCCGATAGGCAGGATTGGCAAAAAGCAGACCCCCTGAAGGAATCTGATCTTCGGGCCATTGAACTCTTGCATGACCTGTTTGAATCCGAGACGGACGAATACCAGTTCCTTAATGATGCGGCACAAAACATGCTTCTATGGGGCGAGACATATCTTGTGCAACGTAAAACAACGCCGGACGTGAAAAGTGGCTCACAGTGGCAGTTGTGGAAAGCATTCACAGCGTACGACCACTCGGAGCAACTAATCACTGTCGATGTCGAAACCGGAGAACAAACAAAGTTCGTAGCTAGCCCAATGTCGATTCGGCTGTGGAATCGCCATCCGCGCGATGCCATTCTTGCTGACTGCTCAATTCGAGCGTCGTTGCAGTCTCTTGAAATCATGGCCAGTGCGGATCTAATCGGTGCCGAAGTGCAGCAGCTTCGTGATCATTATGTCAATCGCCTGGCAGCTAGCCTTGGACTACCAGTCCCCCTACTGCGCGGCGAGCCAGTTCAAGAAATCCCGAAAGAGGCAATCCATGGTCTCATGGTTTCACCGATTCTCGACCCTCTATGTCGTGGTTTGACCGAACGTTATCTGAAACCCCGCTTGACCAAGCTAGGCATCAAAGGGCGCTACCGAATCCAGTACGTCTTGAACCTCCGCTGATAGCTACTAGCGTGTGCCAACGTTTTACGAACCCGTACCTGCCCAGATCGATAGGCCTCCACTATGGCCGCCTTCCTGGATCTGGACATCCTCTCCTGCCTGGATCGCTCAATACCCAACGATGCCCTGCAAGCCTCCAATTTCGTAGCTGTCGGCCCTTCCCAGGATGCGCAGGCCATGAGCGCACGACGCAAAGTGTCAGTACGTTCACTTTCTCTGAGTTTCGAGTGAGAGGTAGTTAGCCATCTCGACAAAGAGCCGACAATGTGAGCATCACATTGCCGAGGCCAAGGCATGGGTTGACCGAGCAAAGCGAAGGAATACCCCGAATCGCGCAATGAGTTGCATATTACCTTGTAAGAGCAGAAAGCAGCTCATCATGGCATCTTTTTGTCGCACCCACTCTATAGACTGGCCCCATGTCGTTGATGCCTGGAATTTCTGACCGTGAGGTCCTGGATTTCATCGCGCTGCGAAAGAATGTCGAACCGTTCTGGCAAAGGCAGTCCCGCGACTTGTCCGCCGGGCTGAGAGAAGCAACTCAACGACAGCTACGCGTAGACACCGAGATCCTCGTACATTGGATTCACTGCACCATCTGGCACCACTGGAACCAACCACGAGAAGAAGCAATCAAAGCCGCTGTCTACAACGATTCCCCCGAAGTCCTTCAAGCCCTTCGAGAAACCCTGAGAGCATGGGAACCAAGAATCCGAGCAGCGGCAGCCCTCACCCTCGCCCACCTGCACGATACTGACTCAATCCAGCCAATCGTCGATCTACTCCCTAATCTCCAGCGCTACACCCTGTGGCCCGACTTCCGCAAAGTCCTACAGGCTCTAGAAATCCTCGGCGATCCAGGCGTGATTCCACAATTGGAATCGATGCTTCCCACCTCCCCTAATCAACTGCTCCCCAGCCTTGAGCAAGCAATTAGCCATCTTGGAGACATTGATCCGCGACCCACAACCTTCACATCTGAGCAGGTGGAACTCATTCTGGAAAACCAAATGGATGCCGAGGCCTGGGCTTCTATCCGTTTTGCTGGAGACACCATTGGAGAAGATGGCCTAGACTGAAACCGCTCTCAAGATTGATGCAACTGTCCTTGCATTCCAAGTTCCTGTTATCACCCAAGATCTATGCTTCCTTCGCCTCGACAAAGTAAGCGGGCCCCAGGTCTCTCTCGTCTAGCCACAGGTGATTAGTCTCTCTGTTTCGAACCTCTGTACGATCCCTGTCGTGATAACGCACATTCATGGACGAAAACTGTCTGGAGGCAGTGACACACTCGAAGTGAGGTAAGAATCGTCGAATATGGGAGGTGCGGAGAACATGAAAAGCACTCAAACGAAGAAATTCCAGGTTGACCTGGGTGGAGTCATCGCGCTCCTGAGCAAAAACCTGTATTCATCACCCGGTGTTTACATCCGCGAGCTATTACAAAATGCAATGGATGCAATCACAGCATCCGAGGCTTTTATTGGAGCAGGAGCTTCCCATGAGATCTTCATCTCTCCCTTTGCCGTATCCTCCCCTGACTCGCCCGCACAGGAGTTTTCCATCCGAGATTCCGGAATAGGTATCACCTTGGAAGAGGTCGAACAACTCCTCTCAACAGTGGGTGCTAGTTCGAAAAACGAGGACATTTCGTCATTCAGGGGCAATTACATCGGTCAGTTTGGAATCGGTTTGTTGTCATGCTTCCTTGTCGCAGATGAAATCACCGTTCTGTCTCGGTCAGCACGCGGTGGGCCGTCCATCCGTTGGGTTGGATTCTCAGATGGGACCTATCAGGTCAGTGAACTCGAACAGGAGTTGCCTGTTGGCACCACAGTGAGCTTACGCCCCCGCCCCGAGACCGTTGGCTGGCTACGGTCTGAGCGCGTGTGTGCACTGGCTCGAAAGTATGGCGAGTTCCTCAAAGCCGACATTGTCATTGACACTCCTACCGGGTTGACAACCGTGACTCATGACTTCCCCTTTGCCAGCTTTGAGGGCCACCGAAAGTCAGTCAAAGTCGGGACCGGCAATGTGCAGTACGGGGGCCGAGCGGTTGGCTCACACTTTGATGCAATCGAACTCGACATTCGGAGCACGGGAACCAGAGGTGTTCTCTATGTTACAAACTCCACTAAGCCACCTTTTCGCGGGCGCGGAAGTCGGATCTACATTAACAATATGCTTGTTTGCGAGTCAGATTTTACCCTCATGCCTTCCTGGGGCTTCTTTACATGGGCTGTGGTTAACTCGACTGGGTTAAACCCGACTGCTTCCCGAGAAGCACTCGTCGAGGATTCAGCATTGCTTCAGACACAACGAGAGATCGCCACGGTCCTCCAGAAATGGCTGATCGACTTATCAGAGGAGTCTCCAGAGCGATTCCAGGCTTTCGTTCATGCTCATAATTCACCCATAAAGAGAACTGTCAATGCAGTTCCTGAATTAGCTTCGATCATCGTGCCTCACATGATCATGGAGACCAGCCAGGGACGTATGCAAATCTCTGAGATTGTTGAGCAGTCCTCCACTGTGTTGTACGCAAGTGATGTCGATGACTTCCGACGAATCGCTGCCTTCACCCCTGAAGGTCGAATTATCGTGAATGCCGGTTACGCATACGATGCCCTGGTTATCGAAACGATTCCTTCTGCTTTCCCTAGCGCACGAGTAATGCGTGTTCTTCCGTCAACAGAAATCGATGACTTACTCTCTCCCAGTGTGGATGACATTAATGATGTCATCGCTTTCGAGTCACGAGTCAACACGGCACTAAGCAGCCTGGATTCAATTGTTGACACGCGTCTTCTCCCTGATGTCAATCAACCCGCTGTGTATGTACTCCAACCAGGTGAGAACCAACCAGGCAAGCTCATTCTCAACTGGGGAAATAGGGTTATCCGTGCGCTAACAGCGACCGCAGACGATGTCATTTTCTCTCGTGCAATACAAATGCTCCTAGTCTCAGCGCGAATGGCTGGGCAATACGATGAACAATCAGACCGACAGTTGTTGTCCACCTGTCTTGATGATCTCATCCTTGCTGCAGCCAGGGTGAGTGAGCATGATTTACTAGGAGATGCACAGTGAATGATGCAGATCCACATGACCTCATCCAGGAGTATGACTCTTCTGGTGATTTAGGTAGCGCTGCAATGTACTGCGAGGACCTAGCACATGCTTTGCTTGAACAAGGTAATCTCAATGGGGCTGAGGAAGCGTTTCGGGAGGGTGTTTGTAACCTCTTTGCCCTCGGCGACTTTCACTCTTTTGATGGTTTCATTGAGGGAACCACTCTTCGTCTCTATGCCGGGCTAGCCCGACTGCTCGTACCCTCACCGGAAGCGCTGGGAGTCGCCGAGGAGTTTGTCGAAGCAATCAGAGCTGGTCGAAATCACCCGATGGATATGGCTGAAGCCTTAACACTACGAGCAGAGGTTTTCATCGCTTGCGGAGGCATTGATCAGGCAATTCAGGCATCAACAGACGCAGTCAAACAGTCTGAGAGTGTGTGCTTCCATGAGTTATCTCGGCAGGTTGAGCAAGCGCTCTGCGATCGCTTGGATGGCGAAGGACGTCATGAAGAGGCGATGCAGTGGAAAGAACGGGCGATTCACCGCTTAGATGACAAGGTACCTGGACACATTCACCTGTGGGATCAGCTCTGGACCATGGACGGAACCACGGTGTTAATCCCTGAAGGAGAAGGCCATGGCCCACCTCCGTACACTCCCGGGAGCCAACCTGGTGCGGCCATATAAAACTTCTATCGGAACTCAGCTTATCCGAGTAGCCTAGAACCATGGAGTTTGAGGAACTGCATGGGGTTTGGACGGCAAATCTTTCGGTGGAAGAAGCCACGATCACCGTGATTGCGGGTGAATCTCGGTGTCTGTTGGTGGATACTGGGTTCTCCCCGGATGAAGGTACGCGGATTCGGGCTGCCATCCAGCAAATCACGGATCTTCCGCTTGAGGTGGTTGTCTTGACCCATGGGCATTGGGATCATGCCTTCGGTCTAGGGGCATTCAGTGATCTTGACACTATCGGCCACGAGAATCTGGTCACTGACATCCAGTGCCGAGAAAACACAATTTGGGCGAAGAAACAGCGTATCCCCCTGCTTTCGATTCCAACCCCAGAAACACTGATTGGGGTTATTGCTGTCAGGGATCTCGGGAATCTGAGCGTCGAGATCGCGCACTTTGGGCACGCACACACCTCCTCGGATCTCATCATCGCTGTTCCTGACCGCAATGTTGTCATTGTCGGTGATCTGGTGGAAGCCGGTCCGCCGCAGTTCGACGAGGCCACCTCGATCCATGGGTGGGTTGCCGCCCTCGACTGCCTGCACTCCATTCTTAAGCCAGATATGACGGTGATCTGCGGGCATGGGACCCCGCTCACGGCGGATCACGTCACCAAGTTCCGTGCCGGACTTGCCGCGATCTGGGATCAGTCCGAATGGGCCTTCAACCAAGGGATGACCCACGCGGGTGCTG
>Ga0123356_10004210_pt1 | contig 14889 bp, 9 predicted proteins | sample TergutEmb28metaG_2_FD_92546 | JGI IMG/M metagenome (GOLD analysis project Ga0123356, IMG submission 92546) | Embiratermes neotenicus P3 segment gut microbial communities from Petit-Saut dam, French Guiana - Emb289 P3 | ecosystem: Host-associated > Arthropoda: Insects > Digestive system > Gut ... | reverse complement strand
TTTAGCGCTGTGCGGATACCGGAGCAATATGGTGGTGTTGAAGCACCCATACATCCTTTGAACATCACTCGTGTTCTTGTGAACCGCTTCGTTGGAGAGAATTATGAACTCTTATCGGATGATGAGCTTTTTGTTACAAGCAGATTAGTATATGGTTGATAATATAGGAGTTTGAATAATTGAAAAAACGCTTTCTTTCACCTGAAATTCAAAATCATTTGTGGATACTTATAGCAACTGCATTTGCAGCGCCTTTTTCGGCGGTAATGGTCTTACTGACAAAAAGATTAGTCGACCTGGAAACTGCGGGTATTATGCAATATGCTTATGCTGTAGCGTTTAATTTTGGTGTGCTTATTGTCTTTAGCGTGAGCCAGATTCAAGTGGTTGATGTGCGAGAGGAATACAGCTTTAAGACATATTTAAACACGAGGGTCATTACAGCAGCACTTACATCAGTTGTGTTTGTGGTGTTTCTTTTTATAACCGGGCAAAGTGGCTTGCAACTGTCTGTATTACTGCTATATTATCTTATTGTTTTGGTTGATTTCTATTTTAATGTGTATACGATAGACTTTCATCAAAAAGGCATGATAAGAGTCACAGGTCGTATGCGGGCATCAGGCTTTGCAGCTATTCTTTTATCATATATTTCTATTACATATTTCACAAAAAATGTAATTCTTGCTATGTCTGTAGCAGTTATGGCTATATTACTATCATATTTAATTTGGGTATGGTGTTACCGCAAGCGATATGCAGCTCCTCGTACGAAGGTAGACTTTTCGGCGATTAAAAGGCTACTGATTGCATCGGCACCGGTTTTTGTGCTTACTTTTATTACTACATTTCTTGCGACTTCGCCAAATATTTTTCTCGGTGAGTTTACTACTATGGAAACAGTTGCGATTTTTGCAATACTGCTCACACCGGGAGCTTTGTTTTTGGTCTTTTTACACGCTGTGCTGCTTGGCGATCCTCTTCCGAAGCTTTCCGAAGCTTTTGCATCCGGTGACTTAAAGAAATTCTCGCGGTTTTTGCACATTTTGTTACTTTTGGCTGTGGCGGGAGCTGTTCCTTTTTTAACCGTGGTATATTTTGTGGGGATACCGTTTTTATCATGGCTGTATAATGAAGATTTGTCTTCGTATCTTGTGCAGCTAATGGTTGTTTGCGGCGGAACGATTTGTTATGCGCTGACTCCGATTATCGGTATGACGCTTATTATTATGAAGCGTCAGAGAGCATATATGTATTCAAGTATTGCCGTGGGAGCAACTATAGGACCCCTGGTGGCTGTTTTAGTGTGGCTTTATGGTATAAATGGTGCTATGTATTCGTATTTTCTGGTTAACGCTCCTTTGTCTTTGATGCTTTATACGATTTTTAGGAAGGCACTCAGGACAGAGCGCTTAAAAAAAGAAATAAAAAACCCGGTTGAGGTATCAACAGAAACTCAATATTAGTCAATGATTAATAACTTTATTCGCAGTTGCGGGTTTTTTTGAAATATGTTAGTATGTTTGCATACAACATTTACAGGTAACAAATAAAATGTCTTTTACTAAAAAAACAGTAGCAGTAATCACTATTTTTTTAACAATAGTGTATTTTTCAATGCTTTACTTTATGCCTGATAGAATTCTCGGAGCAAGAGACGAAGGTTTAATGATGCATACATCAAAACTTTTGTTTCTGGCGGTTGCTGCGGCGATTACAACCAGCTTTGCTTTGATAATATTAATTAAGCGCGACTTTATAGAAGCGCAAAAAGCCACATATAACCGGTATAAGCATTATTTATTTTCCGTAGTAAGGCGTGATTATGTATCACGATATCGAAAAAGTGTTCTTGGTGTGCTTTGGTCACTGCTGCACCCTATACTCACAATGCTTGTTACGACTATGGTATTTTCGTACTTGTTTAGATTTAATATTGAATATTTTCCTGTTTACTTTTTTAGCGGGCAGTTGATATTCGGATTTTTTAGCGAGTCCACAACACTTGCGATGAGTTCTGTGCTTGGAGCCGAGGGAGTTATCAAGAAAATATATATTCCAAAATATATTTTTCCGTTTTCGAAGGTAATTATTTCATCTATAAACCTAATATTTTTACTTTTGGCTTACTTAGTAATTTTTGCAATTATGAGAGTGCCGTTTAACTGGACGATGCTGCTTATACCATTACCTTTGATTTATACATTCGTATTTGCTCTTGGAGTGGCGATGTTTATGTCAGCTATGGCGGTGTTTTTCCGTGATACTATGTACCTTTACAGTGTAATGCTTACTATGTGGATGTTTTTAACACCTATTATGTACCCGGTAGAAATATTACCGGAGTGGCTGCTCCCGTATTACGGACTTAATCCACTATACCATTTTGTCGACTATTTCCGCTCGGTCGCTATGTGGGGGACGATTCCGGATTTATGGTCGAACCTGGTATGTATAGGCTTTGCGTTAGCTTCGCTTTGCATAGGGACATATACGTTTATGACAAAACAGGATAGATTCTTCCTGTACTTGTGAAAGCAAAGCTTTCACAAGAAAAAAGAATCCGAAATATCTTTTTCTCATTCTTTGAGATTATCATAATTAATTAGGATTAAAAATGGACAACATTGCAATAGAAGTAAATAATGTTTCGATGCGTTTTAACCTTTCAAGAGATAAGGTTTTAGGGCTTAAGGAATATGTTGTAAAAGCTCTGAAACGCAGTTTGTTTTATGAAGAGTTTTGGGCACTTCGGGATGTCAGTTTTTCTGTGGAAAAAGGTGAAGTTTTTGGCGTCATGGGGCTTAACGGAGCCGGGAAGTCAACTTTACTCAAGATTATCGCAGGTGTCTACAGGCCAACTGTAGGGACGATAAACGTTAACGGTGAAATTTCACCGCTGCTTGAGCTTGGTGCCGGTTTTGACTTTGAAACTTCGGCTCGTGACAATGTATATATGAATGGCGCTATGTACGGGTATCCGCGGTCGTTTATGGCAGAGAAATATAGTGAAATTATTGATTTTGCCGAGCTTTGGGAGTTTGAGGATGTTGCACTGAAAAACTTTTCATCGGGAATGATAGCACGACTCGGGTTTGCTGTTGCTACCAGTGTGAAGCCGGAGATACTGATAGTTGATGAAATACTCGGAGTCGGGGACTTTAAGTTCCAGGAAAAGTGTGAAGAGCGTATCCATAACATGATATCGGGTGGCACTACAGTACTTTTAGTTACACACAGTACAAATAAGCTGCGTGACATGTGCTCACGTGCAATTCTTTTAGAGAAAAGCAGAGTTGTGTGCGTAGGGGATATAGACGAGGTTTGTAAGGTTTATGGTGATAAATCGGCGGAAGGAGTAAAATAAACAATGGCTGATAATAAAACAAAAGAGACAACAACGGCGATACGCGATGTTGCTTTGCGTGTACGTGAGCTGCGTGAGGTAAGTGGTTTTTCGCAGGAGCAAGTCGCAGAAAAGCTTGGTATTTCTATTGATGTATACAAGACATATGAAGAAGGCGGCGTTGACCTGCCGTTTTCATTTATACATAACTGTGCGCTTTTATTTGGTGTTGAGCTAAGTGACCTGCTTGAAGGTCACAGTGCGGCGCATCTGACGTCATTTGCAGTCACACGCCGGGGTATGGGCCGTGTCACTTCAAAGGAACAAAACATTGAAGTCAGAGACCTTGCACCCCGTTTCAGAAACAAGATTGCAGAGCCCTATTGGGTTACATATACATACTCCGACAAGCAGCAAAACAAGCCAATCCCGCTCGTTTCGCACAGCGGGCAGGAGTTTAACGTAATATACAGCGGTCAGCTGAAGGTACAAATAGGTGAGCATATTGAGGTACTTTCGGAAGGGGACAGCATTTATTACAACTCTACGACACCACACGGTATGATTGCAGTTGGCGGCAAGGACTGTGTATTTTGCGCGATAGTATTGCCGGAACTTCCGGGGGGAGCTGCGGGTGCAGTAGATTTGGCAGCCTTAGGAGTAGCTCCTGCGGTAGAAGAACTAAAGGCTATGGACATAATCCCAACCGTTCCCGAGCCTTTGGTATACCAGCCACTCACACCGCGTGTTTTCGAGAATTTCTGCTATCCCGTTGTCGATTCCGGCGGAGTACTGCAGTCCATTTCATTTAAAGATCAAGAGGAATTTAACTTCGCTTTTGACGTTGTTGACGCTATTGCGGCAAAATCACCCGATAAGGTCGCTATGGTACATGTCGACCGTGATAAAGTAACGCGGAGCTTCTCCTTTGCCGATATTTCACGCCAGTCATCGCGGGCGGCAAATTACTTCACGAGCCTGGGTATCCGACGTGGTGACCGTGTTATGCTGGTTCTGAAACGTAATTACCAGTTTTGGCCGATTATCACAGCTCTTCATAAAATCGGAGCAATTGCAATCCCTGCGACAGACCAATTACTCGAAAAGGATTTTGTATACCGTTTCGACGCAGCAGGTGTGTCTGCGATTATTTGCACGGGACAAAGCAGTGCTTCCGAAGAAGCGGAAAAAGCTATAGCAGACTGTCCCGAGGTTTCTGTAAAAATTATGATAAATGGTGAGCGTGACGGGTGGCTCAATTTCGATAAGGAAATCGAGCGTTTCAGGGGTTCATATATCCGCGATGAAAATTCTCCTTGTGGAGAAGACCTCATGCTCATGTATTTTACGTCCGGCACAACAGGTTATCCGAAAATCGCCGCACATTCATACACTTATGCGCTCGGGCACTTTATTACGGCGCGCTACTGGCACAATGTCGATCCCGACGGGCTGCACTATACGATTTCAGACACAGGCTGGGGTAAGTCTGTCTGGGGTATGCTATACGGGCAATGGCTTTGCGAGGCGGGTATTTTCTGTTATGACTTTGACCGTTTTGACCCGCTTGAGATACTGCCGATGTTTTCCGAGCATGGTATCACAACGTTTTGCGCGCCGCCGACTATGTACCGCTTTTTGATCCGTGAGGATTTATCAAAGTATGATTTATCGACTATCAAATACCTGACCACGGCAGGTGAAGCACTTAATCCCGAAGTATTTAACCGTTTTAAGGAAGCTACGGGTCTCTCAATTATGGAAGGTTTCGGTCAAACAGAGTCAACGCTTATGATTGCGAACCTGGTTGGTATGACGCCAAAAACAGGCTCAATGGGCAAGGCGAGTCCTTTATATGACATCGCTCTTATGGACAGCGACGGAAATAAGGTAGGACCCGGTGAAGTCGCCGAAATTGTTATTATGACCGATGACTCCGTTCCTTGCGGTTTGTTTGACGGTTATTACGGGAGTGATGAGCAGACTCTGGCAGCGTGGTATGACGGAGCGTATCACACAGGCGACACAGCATGGCAGGATGAAGAGGGGTATCTCTACTTCGTGGGCCGTGTTGATGATTTAATTAAGTCATCGGGATACCGCATCGGGCCCTTTGAGGTGGAAAGTGTCATCATGGAGCTGCCGTATGTCTTGGAGTGTGCTGTTTCTCCGGTGCCTGACGAGACACGCGGGCAGATTGTAAAAGCGAGCATTGTTCTGACAAAAGATAAAGAACCCTCGGAGGAGCTCAAAAAAGAAATTCAGGAGTATGTTAAGACACATACTGCACCGTATAAATATCCGAGAGTTGTTGTTTTCCGCGACAGTTTACCGAAAACAATCAGCGGGAAGATTAAACGAAATCAATTGTAGGAGTAAATTATGGCCGACAAGATATCATTGTTTGTACCCGGCAGGCTTTGCCTTTTTGGCGAACACAGCGACTGGGCAGGGCTCCAGCGTGTGTTTAACGCCGATATTGCCCCCGGTGCTTCTATTGTTTCGGGTATTGAGCAAGGTATTTATGCCGATGTCGAGCGGCATGAGAAGTTTATCGTCAGAAATGAGTCGGCTGCTTTTAATGATAACTGGATTGATTTCGAAAGCGAAATGGATACAGGCGCTCTGAAGGAAACTGCAGCGTCGGAGAGTTATTTCGCATATGTTGCGGGAGTTGCTTCATATGTCAGCGAAAATTACCATGTCGGAGGGCTTAAGGTCACTATAACGGAAATGACTCTTCCCGTTAAAACCGGTCTTTCTTCAAGCGCTGCAATATGTGTGCTTGTGGCACGTGCATTTAACCAGCTCTATGGGCTTAACATGAGTACAATGGGTGAGATGACTGTTGCTTTTAAAGGTGAACAGCGGACAAAATCACGTTGCGGGCGTCTCGACCAGGCGTGTGCTTTTGGCAGTGTTCCTGTTTTAATGACGTTTGACGGTGAAGATATTGATGTCCGTCGTCTTATTATCAAAGAGCCGCTTTATTGGGTTTTTGCCAATTTAAACGGGAACAAGGATACGATTAAAATCCTGTCGGATTTAAATAAGTGTTATCCGTTTGCGCAAAATGATATCGAAAAGAACGTACAGTCGGCTTTGGGCGATGATAACCGTGTAATTATTTCCAAAGCAATCGATTATATGAAATCGGGGGACGCTCCTCGGCTTGGGGCTCTGATGACGGAGGCCCAGGAGATTTTTGATAAAAAGGTTGCACCGGCTTCATCGGATGAGTTAAAAGCGCCGAAGCTGCACGCTATTTTAGACGATTCTACGGTGAAATCGCTCACATTTGGCGGTAAGGGTGTTGGTTCTCAAGGTGACGGGTCTGTGCAGTTTTTGGCGAAAGACGCTGCATTTCAGAGAGAATTGGTCGAGTATCTGACGGGAAAGGGATTTATGACGTATCCTTTTACCGTAAAACCGCGCCGTCGTGTGCACAAGGCGATTATCCCGGTGGCAGGTTTCGGGACGCGGCTTTATCCGACAACGCGCAGTATCCGCAAAGAATTTGTGCCTGTTGTTGATGCCGATGGTCTTGTGAAGCCTGTAATTCTGGTGATTCTGGAGCAGCTTTTTGACAGTGGTATTGATGAAATATGCCTGATTGTGGGCTGCGAAGAGGACATGGAGGCATACAAAAAATTCTTCCAAACACCTTTGTCAGATGACCACAGCGAAAAGCTGCCTGTTCAGATGCGGGAGTATGAGAAGAAAATCATTGATATCGGGAAGATTCTTGCGTTTCGAATTCAAGTGGAGAAAAAGGGCTTCGGGCATGCGATACTGCAAGCAGCGGACTTTTGCGGTGACGAGCCTGTGCTACTCTTGCTTGGTGATACTATTTACCGCAGCGGCTCGCAGAAAACGTGCAGCGAGCAGATTATCGAAGCATATGAGCAGCTTGCCGCGCCTATCGTGTCGATTCATAAAACACCGGTTGATAAGGTTGTCCATTACGGTATTCTATCGGGGAAATGGGAAGATAAGAGCCGGACGGTTATGAAGGTTTCCGAGTTTGCAGAAAAGCCTACGGTTGAGTATGCAAAGGATTTTCTCGGGGTTAAGGATGTTAACGGTAAAGATTCGTATTACAGCGTTTTCGGGCAGTATGTGTTGACGCCTGAGGTTTTATCTGCTCTTAAAGAGAGTATTGAGTCAGGCGGAGGGCCGGGGGCTTCAGGGGTTTCGGTAGCTACAGAAAAAAGCGGTGAGTTTGGGCTCACCGGTGTGCTGGCGTCATTTATTGACAGCTCCGCGAATAGTGGAGGTTGCGGGTTGTATGGTGTTGTGCTTGACGGCAAGATGTTTGACACGGGCAACGCAGAAGCATACAGAGAAACAATGCGTGAGTTTTAGAAAAGACTCAGTTGAGTTGATTCGGGGAGGTCGCCGAGAGCTCCGATTGCTTTGAGCGAGGCTATATGGCTTTTGTTTACACTCGGACAGGCTGCGAGTATTTCATTTGTTGAAATGTAATCGCAGTTTTTTCTGTTTTCGGCGAGATCTCTTGCGGCGTTTTCACCGAGACCTGCTATCGCAATAAACGGCGGTCGCAGGGAAGCAGGAGAACCGTCCCCTTGCTTTACGATCAGGAATTTTTCGGCATCCGACTCATGGAAAGTGATTGGAGCGAAATCAAAACCGCGTAAATAAAACTCGTAACAGGATTCAAGGGTTGCAATGATTCCACTGTCTTTTGCCGTGATTTCGGCGATATGTGAAAGCTCGCGTATTTTCGCTTTTACGGTGTCTATCCCACGGGTCATGATTTGAGCGTCAAAAGCTCCGTACTGACTGCGGCGGTAAAAGTGTGCGCTGTAGTATTCGATGGGTTTGTGCACTTTGAACCATGCGATACGAAACGCCATAATGACATAAGCAACTGCGTGTGCCCGCGGGAAGAGATAGCTTATTTTTTTGCAGGATTCTATATACCACGGCGGGATTTTAAAGCGGTGCATTTTTTGTTCCATCTCGGGTGTTAATTGCTTATTTGGTTTTCGAACAGTTTCCGATATTTCGAATGCTTCTTTGTCAGTCATTCCTTTTGAAATCAGAAAAAGCATGATATCGTCTCGGCTGCTTATAGTGTCGGAGACTGCAACTTTACCTGTCGCAATGAGTTCTTTTGAATTTCCGAGCCAAACATTCTCACCATGGGAATAACCGGACAAACGGATGAGTGTGTCAAAATCCCTTGGTCTTGTGTCCTCAAGCATTTGGCGGACAAAAGGTGTTCCAAACTCCGGGATTCCTATTGCGCCTGTTTCTCTGATGATATTATCATCCACATCGAGACCGAGAACCTCGGGCGAGGAAAAAATTGACATTGTCTCGGGGTCATCAAGCGGGATGTCATCGGCATTTATGCCTGTCATGTCCTCCAACATTTTAAGCATAGTCGGGTTATCATGCCCGAGTATGTCAAGTTTTATCAGGTTATCCTCAAGAGAGCCATATTCGAAATGGAGGGTTACAACACCTTTTTCGCTGTCGTCGGCAGGAAACTGTGCGGGAGAAAAGTCTGTTACTTCCATATCCTGAGGTATTACTATAAGCCCACCCGGATGCTGACCGGTTGTTTGCTTAACACCCTTACAACCCTCGGCAAGGCGGTTTTCCTCTGCTTTTGTTAAGCGTTTACCTGTTTCCTCAAGGTATTTCATCACGAACTTATAGGCGTTTTTTCCTTGCGTAGTACCTATTGTGCCGGCACGGAAAACATGGTTTTCACCAAACATTTCGTAAATGAACTTATGAGCATCGCTCTGGTGTTCGCTTGAAATATTGAGGTCAATATCGGGAATTTTTTCCCCGCCAAATCCCATGAACGTTTCAAAGGGTATATTGAACCCGTCCTTGATATATGCCGTGCCGCAGTTAGTGCAAGCTTTATCAGGCATGTCGGGTCCGCAGGAATACTTATTAATAGCGGGAAATTCGCATGTCTTGCATTTTGGGCATCTGTAATGAGCAGGGAGCGGGTTGACCTCTGATATTTCCGCAAGGTAAGCAACAAAGGAGGAACCGACACTACCTCTGGAGCCAACGCGGCTTTGTTTTTTTCTTAAATATGCTACAAGTTTTTGCGATGCCATATATATAACGTCATATCTTAAGCCAAGAATGTCTTTGAGTTCATAGTCTGCACGGTCTATAACTATTTGCGGAGGATCTGCTCCGTAGAGCTCGGGTATTCTTGTTTGGATGATTCGTGCAAGCTCGTCGGCACTGTCTTCAAGTCTTGGGGTATAGAGTTTTCCCTTTTGTGGCAGGGGGCTTATTGGAAGGCACATATCCGCTATTTTATTGGTGTTTGTTATAACCACATCGTATGCGTCTTTTTCACCGAGATAACTGAACTCCTCGAGCATTTCATCTGTTGTCCGGAAAAAGAGTGGGAGATTTTCGTAAACTGCTTTTTTAAATCCTTTTGAAAATATAACAAGTCTACGGAAAATTTCATCTGAAGGGTCAAGAAAATGCGTATCACAGGTTGCGACAACCGGGATATTAAGTGATTTACCAAGCTCGATTACTTTTTTATTAAAATTCTTTAGCTCCTCCACACTGGTTACCGGTTTTTTATCATCGAGAATCATAAACATATTGTTACAAAGCGGCTGAATCTCAAGGTAGTCATAGAATTTGGCGATTTCAATAAGCTCATCGTCATTTTTACCCGCTACGATTGCTTCGAATAGCTCGCCGCGCTCGCAAGCAGAGCCTATAATAAGACCGTCTCTGTGTTTTTCGAGTTCTTCTTTAAAAATAACGGGGCGGCTGTAAAAGTTTTTTATGTGGCTTTGTGTAACGAGCTTGTAGAGGTTTTTAAGACCGGTTTCGTTTTTAGCGAGCAAAATGATGTGGTTTGTACGCAGGCGCAGGGTGGTTGTTTTTTTTTCGTCCGCTTCCGGCTTTTCACCATTGCATAAATAGCCTTCCATGCCGTAGATAACTTTTGGTTTATTCTCTTGGAAGCCGAATTCTTTGTCAATTTCGAAGAAACTTTTTCCAACGTCCGGAAATGCTTGAACAACTCCGTGGTCGGTTATGGCAATAGCCGGATGACCCCAGTCTATAGCGCGTTTTAAGACATCTTTTAAATCAGTAAGACCGTCGGAGGCTGACATTTTTGTGTGCAGGTGCAGCTCAACACGTTTTTCTTCTGCCGTATCCATTTTAACAGATCTCTCAACAGGAAAAATATTTCTTGGATTTATCGTCAGTTCACCGTCGAAGTTGTTGATAACAAGGCGTCCCGAAACTGTCAGATACATACCTTTTTTTATTGATTTGACAATCTTTTTTGATTTTTCGTTTGTATCGTCTTTCCGGTCTATCATGAACTGATGAACATTTATGGTGCTTGTATGATCGGTTATGTCGAAGTTTAAGAGCCAGGAATTGCTTTTTTCTATATGTCTGCTGCGGACAGCGCAGACCTCTCCGGTGACGGTTACTCTGCCGAGGTCCACGTTTACATCGACGATTGGTGTGGACGCTGTTTTTGTGACGCGTCCCATGATTGCGGTTTTTTGTTCTTTAGGTGCAGTTTTTGATTTTTGAGGAGTACTCCCTGTGTGGGGTGCAGTGTTGGGTGCAATCCCTGCGGGGGGTGCGGAGGGGTTGGCGCCTGGCTTGTCGGAGGGCTCGGAGCCTGTTGAAGCCGGAACACCCGGGGAAGCCGGAGCACTCGGAGAAGAGGTGGTGTCAGATGGTTGAGCAGCACCGGACATAACAGAGGTGTCAATGTTTACTATGTTCAGGTCAAGCTCTGCCGATATTAGGCTCTCCAATATGCCGACTTGATATGGTGGTATCGGAGCTAAAGAGCTTAGCTTGATGTCCGCTTGTCCCAGTTCTTTGTTTACAGACATGGAAGTGACCCGCACACCCGTATAGTCGGTGGCGAGCCGCCGGTTTCCCTTGAGATTCGGGAACATATCGTAAAATTCAGCAGGGTTCATTTGGTAACTTCTTTCAAGATTATCTTTACTAACTCATCTGTAAGTTTTTTTATCGGTACTTTATTGACGACCTTTCCCTTTGCAAAGAGGACTCCGACTTTACTTGCTCTTGTACAGCCTGCGATACCATAATCGGCGTGAGATGCTTCGCCGGGCCCGTTTACAGAGCAGCCCATGATGGCGACTGTTATGTTTTTATCATACCACGTGGCATCGGACAATATCGACCCATCCGACAATATCGTCCCATCTGTCAGCTTTTTTTCAACTTCATTTACCATGCCCATTAAATCGATGTTACACCTGCCGCAGGTGGGGCATGAAATGATGTCAAGACCGGGTCTTAAGCCGAGGGACTTAAGGATCGCTTTTGCTGCAATCACTTCGCGCTCGGGTTCTGCGGTGAGTGAGACGCGGATTGTATCGCCTATGCCGTCGAGCAGAAGCGCACCGATTCCGATGGAACTTTTAATTATACCGTTATACTCTGTCCCCGCTTCGGTTATGCCGATATGCAGGGGGTATTTAGTCTGCTCGCTCAGTAAACGGTAGGTTTTTACCGTGAGCGGTACGTTTGATGTTTTTGCCGAAATCCAAATATTGTCAAAATCGTATTTATTTAGCAGGGCAATATGTCCGAGGGCGCTCTCTACCATAGCTTCGGCGGTTATATCACCGTGTTTTGCCAGGATTTCTTTTTCGAGGCTGCCACCGTTGACGCCTATGCGAATGGGGATTTTTTTGCGGTTACAGGCCTCTGCGACTTGTTTGACATTGGGGTTGTTGCCTTTGGAGTCTGTTTTCCCTATGTTACCGGGGTTTATCCTAATCTTGTCGGCTCCGTTTTCGATGGCCCGTAGTGCAAGTTTATAATTGAAGTGGATGTCGGCGACAAGTGGGATTTTAATGTTTTCTTTTATTTTTGCGATTGCATCGGCTGCTTCGCTGCGGGGGACTGCGATGCGGATGATATCGCAGCCGAGGGCTTCGAGGTGCTTGATTTGCCTGGTGGTTGCCTCGACATCAGCTGTATCAGTGGTTGTCATGGACTGAATTGTAATCTTTTTCATAATTATCTTTCGGTGCTTTCTTTTGGAACTGTATAATTGAAGTGCGTTTTGGAATCTGTGTAATTATAAGTTCCCTGCAAGTTGTGTCATTGCGAGTTACCGTCAGGTAACGTGGCAATCCAGACCATCGGTTCTTAATAAGAACTTTTTCCGGATCACCACGCCACTTTCGTGGCTCGTGATGACTTGTACTGTGTACACACAGACCTATGTTATCAGTTTCATTACATCATTATATAAAATTACCACCATGAGTCCGATAAGTAGGAAGAAGGCTCCGGTGTTGATGTAATTTTCATATTTCGGATTTAAGTGGCGGCGGGTGATTTTCTCGATGACCCATGTTATGAAGATAAAAAGTATCCTGCCGCCGTCCATCGCCGGAATAGGCATCAGATTGAGTATCGCCACATTTACTCCGATAAATGCAGTAAAAAACGCAATGTTGGAGATAGCGGCACCCATACTCGGTGACTGTTGCCCGACTGTGTTCATGGCACTGATTATACCGACAGGCCCTGCAATATCCTCCGTCAGGCTCGCAGCCCCGCTGATGAGCATAGCGATACTTATTCGTATCATTCGTATGAAGCTGAACATTTGATAGAATGAATATTTGATTGTTTCGACGAAATTATTCTCGATTACGTTAAAATGAATGCTGTAGCGATAAATGTCTTCGCCGTCGACGCTATATGTTCTGCGTTGGTATTCAAAGGTTTCACCGCTGCGGTCAATGGTGAAAGTGATTGGCTTTCCGGCGTTTATACCCATAAACAGGTTAAAATCATCCTTGTAATAAAGGCGCTCGCCGTTAATTGCGGTGATTGTGTCGCCGGCGAGAAGCTGGCTCGGTCCCTCGCTTGGGAGATGGTCAACAACGCTTGATATTGATGTGCCTTCAAAAGCGGTTACTCCCATCGTGAGGATGAGCACGATGAGAAATGCTGCAACAATGTTTGCAAGACTGCCCGAAACGAGAATGATGATACGCCGCCATCGTTTTTGAGCAAGAAAAGCACGCGGGTCGTCCTCTTCGCTTTCTTCGTGTTCACCTTCCATCGAGCAAAAACCGCCAAAGGGCAAAACCCGCAGGCTGTAAAGAGTTTCCTTGCCTTGCTTTGACAGAATCTTCGGGCCCATGCCGATAGCAAACTCGGTGACTTTGACATTTAAGGCTTTCGCCGAAAAAAAGTGTCCGAGCTCGTGGATGGCGATTATTATGCTAAACGCGAGGATTGCCAATACAATATACATAGTCTTTTTCCCTTCGGTAAAAAGCCATTATGAAAATTCAATTGCGTATATGAATTTTCTATCAAGTTGGGTCAAATAAAAGCTGCGCTTTAATTTGCCGTGGAAAATTCCTTATATTAATTCATTTAAAGCTTTCTCTATTAGGACGGGGATGTCCGTAAATGGGATTTCGTTTTTCAGGAAGAGTCCGACGGCTTCTTCGTTGGCGCGGTTCATTGCGGCGCAAGCTTTGGTGCCTGCTTTTGCAGCCCTGTAAGCAAGAGCAAGGCAGGGGAAGATGTCGGGATTGGGCTTTTCAAAGGTCAGACCGCTGAGTTTGGTCGGGTCGAGAGACCTTGTGAGTCCTTGCGTGCGGCCCGGATATGTCAGTGCATATTGAATAGGCATGCGCATATCGGGGTGCGAGAGCTGCGCGATTATCATGCCGTCGGTAAATTCGACCATAGAGTGTATTATGCTCTGCGGGTGCAAAATTACCTCGATTTGCTCAGGTTTTACGTTAAAAAGGTGCATAGCTTCAATTATTTCGAGGCCTTTATTCATCATTGTGGCAGAGTTGATAGTAACCATTTTGCCCATTGTCCAGTTCGGGTGTTTTAAGGCTTGCTCGGGGGTGATGTCTCTGAGCTCTGCAGGTGTTTTATTGCGAAACGGCCCGCCGGAAGCTGTGAGCATGAGCTTTTTGATTTGCTTTGGTCTGTCACTCTCGCGGCCGGCACAGCAATGAAGACATTGGAATATCGCCGAATGCTCAGAGTCTACAGGGATTATTTCAGTGTTGTGTTTGCGGGCGGTTTCCATAACGAGCTCACCGGCGCAAACAAGTGGCTCTTTATTTGCAAGCGCGACACGTCTGCCTGTTTCGAGCGCAGCAAGGGTTGGTTTTAACCCTGCTTCGCCTGTGATTGCCGTTACAATAATATCAGCATCGCTGCTTTTTGCTATGTCGATTATTGCGTCCTCGCCACCCTCTTCACTGCCGACAATGGTTACATCGGGATGAAAATCGCGTTCCTGCTCTTTTAAGAGTTCGACATTTTTGTATGCTGTCAGGGCTATAACTGACATGCCGAGGTGGTCGGCGACTTCAAGTGTTTGCTGGCCTATTGAACCGGTTGAGCCTAAAATGGTGATTGTTTTATTTATCATAAATCCCGGTAACTCCTTGTATCCCGATTTTTTGTCTATTATACAGATAATATGGGTGATTGTAAAGGAAAGACAGCAACCTTACACA
>Ga0123356_10004209_pt1 | contig 14894 bp, 12 predicted proteins | sample TergutEmb28metaG_2_FD_92546 | JGI IMG/M metagenome (GOLD analysis project Ga0123356, IMG submission 92546) | Embiratermes neotenicus P3 segment gut microbial communities from Petit-Saut dam, French Guiana - Emb289 P3 | ecosystem: Host-associated > Arthropoda: Insects > Digestive system > Gut ... | reverse complement strand
TATTTATGATATATATTAATAGATAATCAGCATCGCCTTTATATTATAATGATAATGGTAAGAATAAAGCGGAAAGATATCAAGCGGTTTCGAACTGGCTGTTATAAAGTTCTGCGTATGATCCTTGTCTTTCCAACAATTCCGAGTGGCTTCCCGATTCAATTATGTCACCTTCTTTCATCACTAAGATAACATCAGCATTCTTTATTGTTGAAAGTCTGTGAGCGATTATGAACGACGTTCTTCCTTTCGTTAACATGTCCATTGCTTCTTGTACTATACGTTCCGTTCTTGTATCAACGGAACTTGTTGCCTCATCCAGTATCAGTAACGGCGAATCTTTGATTATTGCTCTTGCTATCGTAAGCAACTGTTTTTGACCTTCCGATAAACTTGCACGGTCATTCAGTATCGTTTCGTAACCGTTCGGCAATGTTCTTATGAAGTGATCCAACCCGACCATTTTACAGGCGCTGATGACATCCTCATCAGATACGTTCCTTTTTGAGTAAATGATATTTTCTTTTATTGTACCTTCAAACAGCCATGTATCCTGTAATACCATACAAAATTGTTCATGAACGTCTTCCCTGCGAACTTCGTTCATCGGTACACCGTCCAACAATATCTTACCGTCATTCAGTTCGTAGAATCTCATTAAAAGATTTACGATCGTGGTTTTTCCGGCCCCCGTGGGGCCGACTATCGCAATTTTTTGACCGGCTTTCACGGACACGGAGAAATCATTTATCACTGTCTTTTCTTTTGTGTATCCGAAATTCACGTTCACGAGATCGATATTTCCTTTTACGGATGTCAATCTCTTTTCCTTTTGGCTTTCATCTTCCAATTCCTTTTCTTCAATGAATTCGAATACACGTTCACTTGCTGCTGCTGTTCTTTGCAAACTGTTCGCTGCTTGCGCAAATTGTGACAACGGCTGCGTGAATAATCGTATGTATAACATGAACGCAACGATGACGCCGAACGATATCGTACCGTTCATTGTCAGTACTGCGCCAACAACGCAAACGGCAACATAACCGAAGTTACCGACGAACATCATCAGCGGCATCATCAATCCTGATAAGAATTGGGATTTCCATGCGCTTCCGTACAATCTTGTGTTTATCTCTTCAAACTCTTTTTTAAATTCGGCGCTTCCGTTGTATACTTTTACGATACTGTGGCCTGTGTATGTCTCTTCCACATGACCGTTGATCTCACCCAGATCTTTTTGCTGTTCTACGAAGTACCTTTGCGAACGTTTCATTATGAACATCATCATAACGAACCCTAATACACTGGAACCGATAGCGGTCAATGCCATTATCACGTTGGTAAGGAACATCATTATCAGCGTACCGACGAACATTGCCGCTGCTGTTACCAATGCGGAAATGCTCTGATTCAATGTCATCCCTATTGTATCAACGTCATTCGTTACACGGCTGAGAACGTCGCCGTAACTTTTCCTGTTGAAGTAACTGAACGGTAAGCGATTTATTTTTGATGATATATCTGAACGCATTCTCTTCGTTGTTTTCTGTGTTACCGTCGCCATGATCCAGTTCTGTATGAACGTGAATAGCGCCGCACCGGCGTAAAGGCATATCAGTAATATCGCAATTGATGCGATCGCATCCATGTCAATAACACCGATAAATCCTTTCGCTATCTCATTTGTAAGATCTTTCAACAGGTCGGGACCGACTATCTGCATCGCGGCGCCGAGTACAGCCATTATCAACGCAACGATGACAACGGAAAGATACCGTTCACAGTAATTGATAAGTTTACTCCATGTTCCTTTGAAGTCCTTCGCCTTCTCAGCAGGACCCATCCCGCGGCCCATCGGGCCGCCCATCGGTCTTTGGCGTCTCTGATCATCTGTCACAGTTCCAACTCCTTTTCACTTAACTGCGACGTTGCTATCTCTTTGTATACGGGACACGATAAAAGCAATTCTTTGTGCGTTCCCATGCCAACGACCTTTCCTTCATCCAGTACCACGATCTTATCGGCATCCATTATTGTTCCGATGCGTTGTGCGACGATCATTGTTGTAACATTTTTCGTTTCTTTTTTGAGTATTGTCCTGAGATCCCTGTCCGTTCTGTAATCGAGCGCAGAAAAACTGTCATCGAAGATGTATATCTCAGGTCTTCTGCATACTGCTCTCGCTATCGCGAGCCTCTGTTTCTGACCTCCTGAAACATTCGTTCCGCCTCTTGATATGTCTGCGTCATACGCATTCGTCATCTTTTCAACGAATTCCGTTCCCTGTGCGATGCGTACCGCATTCTTTACGTCCTCTTCCGCATTCGCGTTGTCGCCGAATGCGACGTTTGTTGATACGGTACCTGAGAACAATACCGCCTTGTGAGGAACATATCCTATTTTGCTGTACAATGAACTCAGTTTGTATTCCCTTACATCCTTTCCGTCAATGAGTACGGAACCTTCCGTTACGTCATAAAATCTGGGAACAAGATTTATCAGCGTGCTTTTTCCGGATCCCGTTGAGCCGATGAACGCTATTGTTTCACCTTGCTTTACTGAGAAACTGACATTTTTCAGAACGTGATCCGCCGCTCCGGGATATTTGAAACTTACATTCCTGAACTCGACCTCGCCTTTTATTGAATTATCAAATTCCGTCACAATTCCGTCGGATATCGACGGAATTGTGTCTAAAACCTCATTGATACGTCTTGCCGATACCTGTGCTCTCGGCAGCATGATGAAAAGCATCGTGATCATCATGAATGCTATCAAAATTTGCATCGAATACGATGAGAATACTATCATATTAGCGAACAGCGGTCCGCGATCAATGATCGGAGCATCATTTATCAGAATTGCTCCGATCCAGTATACTGCTAATAACAAACCGTTCATTATCAGACCTATCGACGGCATAAGCACCGCCATTGCGCGGGACGTGAACATGTGCGTATCCGTCAATTCATCATTAGCGAACTCGAATTTCTCTTTTTGATAATTTTCCGCGTTATATGCACGCACCACCGGAAGTCCGGTCAAATTCTCTCTCGTTACTCTGTTGACGTTATCGGTAAGGGATTGCATCTTCTTAAATTTGGGAATGACAAGAACGAATATTATCGCGAACAGTAACATTAGGATCAATACCGCAACGCCTGTCGCGATGGTCCATTCAAATCCTTTTCCCGATATCTTGAACAATGCCCATACTGCCAGTATGGGCGCTTTGATGATTATCTGCAATCCCATGGTCACTATCATTTGAATTTGCGTGACATCGTTCGTAGAACGTGTTATTAAACTCGCAGTAGAAAATTTGTTTATCTCGCCCATCGAGAATGAATCAACTTTGCTGAATTGCAACGTTCTTAATCTTTGCGAGAATGACGCCCCGATCTTTGACGCTAAGAATCCTACGGCTATCGCAGACGCTAAACTTCCTAATGTGCACAATAGCATATAACCGCCGTTCAGCCAGATGTCGCTCATCTCGCTTCCTGGTGTCACTACAAGTTCGGTTATCGTTCCCATGTATTCCGGTAATTTCAGATCTAACCATACCTGTATCACGATCAGGAACATGATCACGACGACCATTGACCACTCTTTTTTCCGTAAATAACCTAACGTTCTGAACATTACTTTTCACTTGTTGTTTCTCTTATGATCACATGACCGGTCGCATTATTCGTCGGTACCGGAAAGTACCTTTGCCATTTTTCCCAATATGCGAACATATTCTTTTGCATCATCCTCGCCCAATGCGATCAATATCCCTTTTATCTGCCGGATGTATCCTTTTCGTTGCTCATCCGCATGATCCTTTCCTTTTTCGGTAAGTTTTACTATTATTCTGCGTCTGTCCTCGTTATCTATATTACGTGTAATGAATTCCTTGTCCTCAAGGCTGTTCAGCGCTGCGGCGATACGTGCTGATGATATGCTCATCGCTTCGCTTATCTTCCCGGGTATCACACAATCATTCTCTCTTATGAACTGAAGGACGAACGCTTCTCCGTGCACACCTTCGTTGATCGATCTTTGTCTTTGTGCCGTTCCGACCGTGCGCATGTTCCTGAGTAATTCTTCCGCGAGTTTTTCGTAGTCTATGTTCTCACGTCCGTAATTTGCTAACACCATTAGTAATTAATTATATAAGATATTTCATGACATGATCTTCGAATGTCAGCGTTTCTGTTCGCAGACCTATGAATGAATTTGCAAAACATATAGCAAACGATTCGCAAAACCTATAGCAAACGATTCGCAAAACCTATAGCAAACGATTCGCAAAACATATAATGAAATGGACGCAAAACATATAATAGTATGAACTGGATATAACGCACATGGAAGATCGAAATGAGTTGAGTGAAACTGAGATGCGAGAACTCTATATCCCAAGGATCGTTGACACGACAATAGACGATATGCTTGACCTGTTCGGTGCTGTCTGGATATTGGGTTGCAAATGGTGCGGAAAATCATGGACAGGTTTGATCCATTTCAAGTCATCCATATTCATAGGAAGACCTGAGGGCCGAGCATTTGCAGAGACCGACCCGGAAGCTGCGCTGAAAGGCGAACAGCCTCGTCTTGTGGATGAATGGCAGGATGTTCCGGCATTATGGGACACAGCTCGATATAAAATTGATTTTTCGAAGACCAAAGGCAAATACATCTTTACCGGTTCCGTCACGCCTCCGAAAGGATCGGTCAGACACTCCGGCGCAGGCAGATTCGCACCTGTGAAAATGAGGCCCATGTCACTGTTCGAATCAGGTGACAGTAATGGTGCTGTATCATTGTCAAAACTTTTTCAGGGAGAAAGGCCGACGCCGTCCATATCAAAAATGGGATATGAGAAGATCGTGAAGCTCATATGCAAAGGCGGCTGGCCAGCCGGATTGAATGTCGATGATGATAGAATAACACTCATACCAAGGAACTATGTTGAAATGATAGTTAATTTTGACTTTTCCAAAGTAGACGGTGTGAAGAGGGACCCGGTGACCATGAGGCGCGTATTGAGATCGTTAGCAAGGAACAACGCCACCGAAGCGAGAATATCGGTTCTTGCTAATGATGTACAGGATGCAGACCTGCCGATATCCCCCATAACGGCCGGCGGATATCTGGATGCACTGAAGAGGATATTTGTGATCGAAGAACAGGAAGCGTGGCTCCCTGAGATACGTTCAAAAACCCGTATGCGCAGATCCCCGAAAAGACATTTTGCAGATCCATCCATTGCCGTTGCTGCGCTCAGGATCGGACAGGAGGCCGTTTTCAAAGATGTTGAGACCGCCGGATTCTTATTCGAATCCCTCTGCTACAGAGACCTGTGTGTTTATTCGGCACCGTTCATGGGAAATGTATACCATTATCGTGACGACAGCGACCTGGAAGTGGATATGATCATAGAGGCCGATAATGGAAAATGGGCCGGCGTGGAAATAAAACTCGGATATTCGAAAGTAGATGAGGCTGCGGCCAATCTGATACGCATGAGGGATAAGGTCGTGACCGGTGGTGCACCTGAACCCACATTCATGATGGTCATCTGCGCGACCGCTAATTCATCATATGTTCGTAAAGAGGATGGCATCTTCGTGGTACCGATAGACTGTCTCGGCCCATGAAATCTGTAAATGTGCTGATATTTGCATCATTTCCTTTCCGGAATTATCATTTCGACGGAACCGTGACCGCCGCATACTAAACACTCTTTTTCACTCTTGTTAAGTATGTCCGCGGTCGCTTTTCTCATATCTTTGGCGCGTTTTGAATTGACGTTCACGGATGTCATTAGATAAGGCGCCAATGAATGGAACTCATCCCTTCCTTTTGTCAATCCCTTTGTGTTTATGTAAACATCACCTGTGAACATTATCCTCGGTTCCTCGGAAACGAATATCATCTCACCATGCAGATGACCGCCGCTTCCTTCGTATGCGTCCAATAAAATGTCGCCGAACTTTATTGTATCAATTCTTATCATATCCTCGTGATCATCCGGAACGTTCTTTCCGAGTATCACGAATCTTGACGGATCGGGAGGAACGTAGTTGGAAAATATCATGCTTAATCTGCTGTATCCTAAATGAAATCCCGTCTCCTCACGGTGATCCATTGTCTTGTTGTATTGTCGTAAAAGGCCTTCGGCGCTCTTTTTGTTCAGAAGTATCGATGCATCGCTTATCACGGAAAGCAGACCGCAGTGATCCACATCCGCATGCGTTATCATTATCGTTTTCTTCATGTCATTGAAATTTGCGAATATCGAGTGAATAATGCGCATCATCTCGTCCGCATATATTGCGAATCCGGTATCAATGAATAACAATTCATTGTTATTTTCCAAAATATACGTATTGCTGCCGCACGGCGGCTCGATTATATGCAGTTTCGTATCCTTTGTTATCTGTTTGACCGAAACATCAGGAACAAATCTGTTGTCACGATGTTCGGCCATGAACCTTGCCAGATGAAGAACATGTTCGAAAACTTTATCAGGATCCTCACCGCGATCCTGCAGCATCTGAAGAACACGATTAGATTCGCGTATGAACTCCATCGTTCTTTGTGATGACAGATCGAACATTTTTTGTATCTCGTTCCCGATGCGAATGTAGAATATCGTATTATCAAGATTCGGTTCTTCCGCCTCGTAATCTATTATGTCTATCGGATATAATTCACTTATATCATCAAGAACATTCTTTATTATCTTGGGATCTTCGATAAGCAAACCCATCTTGAAGTTCTGATACATCCCGTCGTGCTCGTTCGAGTTGATGTATGAGATATTGATATCATAACGATCCAATATCTTTAGTGCAGGATACAATACTCCTGGCTTATCGGGCATCTTGATGTTCACAACGATAACTTTTGATTCCGTCAGTTCATTTTTCAGATAGCCGAGAGTTAAAAGTTCTTTTGATATTTTTTCTAAGACGTCGTCATCCGCCCTCACTTCAACGAAAAGCGTATGAAAATCCACCGCCTTGTTGAAACTTACTCTTACGATGTTCCCGTCATGCTTTGATATTACCTTGACGGCATGCATGAACGCCCCTGGTTTGTCGGGCATGTGTGTTACGAACGTCTGAGTGTTCATGTTATCAGTATTTTACCACGGAGTTTATCTTTCTGCCTTTCAGTTTTTCTCTTCCGTTAAGGAATTCCAGTTCTATGAAGAACGATGATCCTATTATCTCGGCGCCTGCTTTCTCGCACATCTCGATAACTGCGGATATTGTTCCTCCTGTTGCAAGAAGATCGTCAGCGATGAGAACTCTTTGTCCCTTTTTTATCGCATCCTCATGCATCTCCAGCGTATCAGTGCCGTATTCCAGTTCGTATGAGGCGCTTATTGTCTTTGAGGGAAGTTTTCCTTTCTTCCTTACAGGAACGAAACCGGCATTCAGTTCTATCGCCATCGGAACGCCGAATATGAAGCCTCTGGACTCCGGTCCGACGACGATGTCCACATTGTCGTTGATGAACGGCTTTACCATCTCTTTTATCGATGCTTTCAGTAATTCTCCGTTCTTCAGCATTGTTGTGATATCTTTGAAACTTATACCTTTCTTCGGCCAGTCCTCGACCGTTCTTATTGACGCTTTCAGATCCATTTTATCATGACGGTATTGACAACGACAATAATAATCATGCGCCGGAAGTTCGTTCATATTGTTCTTCTTTATTGCTATCGATAATCATTATCATTAAGATTAAATATCTCTCCGTTCCATTACCCTTACGATGCAACGGTGGACATCACAGCTTTCGACAATACTTGAGATAATGTATGAGGCAGAACATTTTCTCAGCGCTGAACAGATACACGACATTCTGCGGGTAAAGGATGCCAGCATAGGCATCGCCACCGTTTATCGCAATCTTAAAAAGATGACCGCGCAGGGAATAATAAGCGAGGTCAGCTGGAAAAATGTCAACTATTACACAAGACATCCGTTCTCCAACGCGTTTTTCGTGTGTGAGAAATGCGGTAAGATGTTGAGAATAGATATTCCCATAGCAGATCAGGATTTCCTTTCAGGGGAGATAGGAATGCGTGTCAGCAAGTGGAAAATGTCTTTTGAGGGAATTTGCGGAGAGTGTGAGAAATGCATATAATGGAAGGATTTTTACCATTGGAATGGGCGGTGTTCTGGACGATCGTCTGCGTACCGTTCCTGATACTGGGAATAAAAGCAATGAGAAAACTGTTCGCTGAACATCCGGAAAAGAAATTATCGCTTGCTTTATCAGGTGCGTTCATTGTAATATTATCGTCATTGAAGATACCGTCGGTCACCGGATCGTCATCCCATCCCACGGGAACGGGAATGGGTGTCATGCTCTCCGGACCGTGGATAACCGCTGTGATCTGCACGATCGTTCTGTTATTTCAGGGAATGTTCATGGCACACGGCGGTTTTACGACGCTTGGTGCCAATGTATTCTCAATGGGCATCTCCGGACCGTTCGTCGCATGGCTTGTGTTCAGGGCGTTAAGACAAAGGAACGTGAATGCTTCCGTGACCGTATTCACAACTGCAGCAACTGCAAATATGGTCACGTATCTTGTAACGTCGTTACAGCTTGCGCTTGTCGCGGTCACTGCGAACGGAGCTTCGTTCATTGACGCTTACATAACATTCTTCGGTATCTTCGCGGTAACACAGATACCCATTGCAATAGCGGAAGGCGTTCTGATGGTATTCTTCTTCAAGTATCTCACAGATGTGAGACCGGAACTTGCGAAAGATGTTGGTTACGATACGTCCGTGCGCCAGACAAGGAGCATACTTGACACTGATGAAGATAAAAGAAAGAGCCGTGTGATGCTCATGTGTTTCGTTGCCGCTCTTGTTGCGATAATAGTGTTCGTATACATTACCACATTCTTCTTCGACTTCGGAGGTTCGGATGATGCCGGTTCGGAATTCTTGGAAGGTCTGGGACATGAGACGTGGACAGGAAATCTCATTGAATTCGGAGACTTCGGGATAAGCGTATTGTTCCTGCTGCAAACAACTGTCGGAATTGCGATACTGGCAGCCATTTATTATATTTACCTGAAGAATAAACATGCACGGGAATGAACTTAACACTGTAGATACAGCAGCATACCGCAGCCCAATGCTTCGATGGCCTGCATTGGCCAAACTTTTTCTTATCATTTCACTTCTGGTGCTGAATATAGCTTCGCCTTCGGTATGGATGTCTGTTTTCTCAGGCGTAATAGGATTCTTTCTCTTTTTGTACGCCTCTTCGCTGAGACCGCCGTCACTGATGGTGAAACTTTTCGTTTATGCGCAGATATTCATCATCATCGGTACGTTCATATTCACCATCGTAACACCTGGGACATCCGTCTTCGTGCTGAACTTATATCTGTTCAAGATAACGATAACTGACGCAGGCATATCTTTTGCATTACTTCTTTACGCGAGAGCAACGGCTGCGCTGTTCCTGATGTTCTCGTTCGCCCTTTCCACGCCGATACCGTACTTAGCGAACGCATTGAAGAGATTGAGATTACCGGATGTTTTTGTGGAAATGACCATTCTGATATACCGTTACACATTTTTGCTGATAGAATCGGCTGAACGGATGCATTTGGCGGCTGAATGCAAGTTCGGATACTCGAGTTACAAAAAAAGTATGAGGACGACCGCAAGACTTGCGGTAGGCGTCTTCATGCGTTCGCTTGATACCGCAGAGAAAGGTCAGATCACGTTACAATGCAGGAATTACAACGGAAATTTTATCAGTTTATCGGAACATGAGGAACATAGTTCCGTACCGTCGGTCGTTTGTCTTCTGATCGCCTGCGCAGGCATAATATTTTTCTTTGCGCTTCGTATGGGGATGATCTGAAATGAAGATCGAAATGGGAACGATACTTGAGACGAAGGATCTCAATTACAGATACGAAGGCGGTAAACACGCATTAAAGAATGTTTCCGTTAAGATACCCACGGGATGCAAAGTTGCCTTTGTAGGACCCAACGGAGCAGGAAAAAGTACGTTGTTCATGCATTTCAACGGGATACTGAAACAAACTGACGGTATCGTCGAATACAATTCGAAGAAGGTCGAACATTCCAAAAAGGGATTGATCGAGTTAAGGAAAGATGTTACTTTCGTGATGCAGAATCCGGATGACCAGATATTTAACGTCATCGTGGAGGACGATATCGCATTCGGTCCGTTCAATCTTGACCTTCCGATGGACGAGATACGGAAAAGAGTTGACGAAGCGTTAAAAATGGTCGGCATGGAGAATGAAAGGAAAAGACCGATACATCATCTGTCATTCGGCCAAAGAAAAAGAATTGCGGTAGCAAGCGCATTGGCGATGCATCCGAAAGTGCTGATAATGGATGAACCGACCGCAGGTCTCGATCCTGAGATGGTTCATCGTCTTTATGAGATCGCAGATGAGGTTAACATGAGCGGTTCTACTGTGATAATATCAACACATGACGTTGAAACTGCATATTCATGGGCGGATCTAGTGATAGTTCTTGTGAACGGTGAAGTTCTTGCTCAGGGAACTCCCGCAGAAGTATTTTCAATGAAGGATGTTCTCGACAAAGCAGGATTGTCCGTTCCGATGGTCCACGGTCTAAATGAATTTATGAGCACGAACGGACGCAGCAACATCTACGGAAGAACGATGAGTACCGTTCTTCTGAACATGCGCCGCGGTGTCATTCCCGGTACATTATATGTGATGAGACCGGGATATACAGGAAAAGTGTACGGTCGCACGGGGGTCTACGGAAGCGCTTCACGTTCGTTCATTGAGAGTAACAACATCACCATACAGTTGGGATTCAACGCGATAGAGAGATGCGTTGAGGATATTTTGAACGGGAATGATGCGTCGCTGTACTTGGACACATCGCTTGATCACGTTCTGGATAGAAAATTATTGGACGTTGCTGCGCACGGTATAACAATAGCTGTGGAAGAATGTCATTGATCTTTTCACGTATGCCGCGCACCTGCGGAACAATAGCCTGAAATATTCCGTCAACTTCACATCTTTCGATGAAAGTGAAGGATCTCAGAGAAACGATCGTCGTGAACAACGAGAAAATAACAATATTCAGCATCGGAAAACTCGGTATCGATACGAAAAAGATGCCGTATTCTATTAAAATTTTGATAGAATCGATGATAAGACAGAACGACGGTTCTCTGATAACGGATGATGATGTTAAGACCGTTACAAAATGGTCACCGAAAGGTAATGATGATGTGGACATACCATTCATACCTGCTCGTGTGATACTTCAGGATTTCACCGGTGTGCCGGCGATAGTCGATCTTGCGTCAATGCGTTCTGCGGTATCTGCGTTAGGAAAGGACCCGAAACTTATCAATCCGCTTGTTCCCGTTGATCTTGTGATAGATCATTCGATACAAAATGATCATACTGGAACGAATGATGCACAGGAAAAGAATGAGACGATCGAGTTTCAAAGGAACAGCGAACGATATTCGTTATTGAAATGGGCCCAGTCCGCCTTTGAAAATTTCCGCGTTGTTCCTCCCGGCAACGGGATAATTCATCAGATTAATTTGGAATATCTTTCTCCGATCGTTCATGTGAAGGATGTCAACGGAAAAAAGACCGCATATCCGGATTCGTGTTTCGGTACGGATTCGCATACAACACAGATCAACGGCGCCGGTGTGCTGGGATGGGGCGTCGGCGGCATTGAGGCGGAGGCCGTGATGCTCGGGCAGCCGTGTTACATGAAATTGCCGGATGTCATAGGTGTAAGATTGACAGGATCGCTGAATGAAGGTGTTAACGCAACAGATATCGTTCTTACCGTCACCGAGATATTAAGAAAAAAAGGCGTGGTCGGAAAGTTCGTGGAATTTTACGGACCCGGATATAAAGAACTGGATCTTGCCGATAGATCAACGATAGCGAACATGTGCCCCGAATACGGCGCTACTGTCGGATTTTTCCCGATCGACGAAAGAACAATTGAATATCTGAGACTCACAGGACGTGATAAGGGACATATCGATATCATAGAAGCGTACGCAAAGGCTCAAGGCCTCTGGTATGACGGCGAAGCGGAATACAGCGATATTGTTGAGATAGACCTCAGTACTGTGGTCACATCATTAGCAGGTCCCAAACGTCCGCAGGACCGTGTCCCGCTGAACAAGATGAAAGAAAAGTTCGATGAATTGCTTAAGGGACAGAACATAAAGAAAAGAACTGTTAACGAAATATCGGACGGTTCCGTTCTCATCGCTTCAATAACATCCTGCACGAACACAGCAAATCCGTCCGTAATGATGGCCGCCGGTCTGTTGGCAAAGAATGCCGTTAATGCAGGACTTAAGACAAAGGATCACGTAAAAACATCATTGTCACCTGGCTCCAAGGCGGTAACGGAATATTTGAAAAATGCAAAATTACTTCCGTATCTGGAAAAATTAGGGTTTCACGTCACCGGATACGGCTGCATGACGTGCATAGGCAACAGCGGCCCGCTTGCCGACGATGTGAAAAAAATTGTTACAGAAAATGATCTCATAGGCGCTGCAGTTGTATCGGCGAACCGTAATTTTGAGGGACGTGTGTCACCGTATGTGAAGGCAAATTATCTTGCGTCCCCTGCGCTTGTCGTAGCATTTGCGATATGCGGTTCCGTTGATGTCGATCTTGATAACGTACCCATAGGAAAAGTTAACGGAAAGGACATATTCCTCGAAGATATCTGGCCTTCCGATAAGGATATCAAAGATGCGGTCTCAAGATATGTCACTTCAAAAACATTCAGCGGACAGTACGCCGATGTGTTCAAGGGAGGAAAGAAATGGGATCTCGTCAGCGTGCCTGAAGGGTCGTTATACGAATGGGATGATTCCTCCACTTACGTCAAAGATCCTCCGTTCTTCGGTTCGCTTGATGCGAGACCTTCGTTGAAGAACATCGTCCGCGCAAGAGCGCTAGCGTACCTCGGAGATTCAATAACAACGGATCACATCTCACCGGCAGGCGAGTTCTCAAAGGATTCGGAAGCTGGAAAATATTTGATATCGCTGAACGTAAAAGCGGAAGATTTTAACTCATACGGTTCACGGAGAGGCAATCATAACGTGATGATGAGAGGCACATTCGCTAACATCCGATTAAAGAATAAGATCGCACCTGGAACAGAAGGCGGAATGTCCAGATATATTCCTGAAAATAAAATTGATACCATTTACGAAACTGCGAAAAGATATGATTCCGATGACACACCGAGAATAATACTTGCAGGCAAGGAATACGGAACGGGAAGTTCAAGGGATTGGGCAGCCAAAGGGCCGTATCTGCTTGGCGTGAAGGCAGTTATCGCAGGATCGTTCGAACGCATACACCGTTCAAATCTCATAGGAATGGGCATAATTCCGTTGCAATTTGTCGAAGGACAGGATGCATCGTCGCTCGGCCTTACGGGAGAAGAGATATTCGACATTGACGTTGAAGGAATGGATATCAAAGGTCATGTAAAGATAACCGCATACCGTGACGGCAAAAAATTGGAATTTTATGCATTATCAAGAGTTGATGTCCCTGCTGAATTGGAATACATCAAGAACGGCGGCATATTGCAAACAGTGCTCAGAAAAATGATATCCTGATCATTTACCGATGTCCGCAGTTATCTGATGTCTTTCATTATATAACGTCCTGTATCCGAGGTTCAATGCTATGAAAACGGTCATACAGACGGCGACGGATATTGCGATCAGTATCGCGATCTGATATAATACCGCAACAGCCGGTGCGGTTCCCGATAATATCTGACCGGTCATCATCCCGGGTAACGATATTATGCCCATGCTGAGCATTGAAGTTATCGTGGGCATCATCGCAAATTCTACGGCCTTGTTGACAAAGGGGTTCATTATCTTTTTCGGTTCAGCACCGACGTTCAGTAATGCTTCTATTCTGTCAGCATTAGATGAAAGTTCGGAGTTGAATGCTTTGAGGCCCAACGCCATTCCCGTCATTGAATTTCCGATTATCATTCCCGCTAAAGGTATCGCGTACTGCGGATCAAAGACATCCGCATTCATTACGATAAGTATGAAATACAGCAGAACACAGATACCCGATGACCCTATGGCAAAGATCACGTAAACTTTGAACTTTCTATTGAGCCAGCGGTTCTTATTTATCACAATGAACGAAGCAAAGAGTATCATCACGATAACGTAAAGAGAAGTGATCCACGGACTCGGATTATCGAAGACAAAGGTAAGTATCAATCCCGCCAATACCAATTGGACGGTCATCCTGAAACATGCAACGATGAGTGTTTTCGATTGATCTATCTTCGAGCGTTTCATCACCGCAAGGATGATGAACAGAAGAAGGTAAATGAGTGCAAAGTTGATCAGTCCCAATTCATTCATACTTTGCCCCCCAGTGTTATTATGTTGTCCGCAGCATCTATGATGCTGCGGTCGTGAGATACCGCTATCAACGTCATCCCATTCTCGGCGCAGTATGATCTTATGTTCTTCATGACCGATATTGCAGTATCATTATCCAACGATGACGTCGGTTCGTCGAGCATCAGAACTTTCGGTCTGAATGACAAACATATCGAAATGAACACTCTTGCCCGTTCACCGCCGGAAAGATTCTTGCATTGTTTATCGAGATCGCGATCGGCGTGACAGATGCTGAGATATTTTTTCATATCATCGTCAGACATCTGACCTTTTTCGGCAGCCTGCCGGAATTCGTTGAAATTATTGCGTATGGTGTCGTTAAAAAGGAACACTTTCTGACCGCAGAGTATCGCGGCAGACCTCAATGCAACGGCATCCATTCCGCTTAC
>Ga0123356_10004208_pt1 | contig 14895 bp, 11 predicted proteins | sample TergutEmb28metaG_2_FD_92546 | JGI IMG/M metagenome (GOLD analysis project Ga0123356, IMG submission 92546) | Embiratermes neotenicus P3 segment gut microbial communities from Petit-Saut dam, French Guiana - Emb289 P3 | ecosystem: Host-associated > Arthropoda: Insects > Digestive system > Gut ... | reverse complement strand
TCAAAAAAATATTTTATTACCAAGTGAGATTTTTTGCTTTTTACCTACCCCAGCAATTCCTTCGCTTTTTTTACAAGACTTCCAACATCAAGACCGTAGCGGTCTACAAGATAATCCTGTGTTCCAACTTCGCCGAACTCGTCGCGGATGCCGACGCGCGCGAACTTACAGCAGTTGCTTGCGCCAACACAACAATTTTCGGCAAGTATTTCCGCGACAGCGCCGCCAAGCCCACCCATTATTTGCGCGTTCTCTACGCTGATGATGGCGCGTACTTTGCCGGCTTGATTTAAAATCGCTTCGGTATCGATGGGTTTTAAAGTAAGCACATCAAGCACGCCCGCGCTGATTCCTTCTTCATCAAGTTTTTCGCAGGCTTTAAGTGACTGGTTTACCATTAAACTACCAAGCGCCACAAAGCAAACATCTTTTCCTTCTTTTAAAACTTTCGCCTGTCCGAATTTAAATGTTTCGTTTTCGTTGTAAAGATTTGGAACAGGTTTTCGCGGGATGCGCAAATAATGACAGCCGTATTCTTGAGCCATCAGACGAACGAACGCGGCGCAGGACGCGGGGTCGGAAGGTTCTACGATTGTGAGCTTTGGAATAACTCTCATTAACGCGAGGTCTTCAAAAGGCATATGAGTGCCGCCGTTAAAAGCCGCTGTAACACCAGGGTCAGTTCCTACAAGTTTTACATTTAATTGCGCGTAAGCCGCGGAAAGAAAAAACTGGTCGTACACGCGGCGGGAAGCGAAACAGCCAAAGCTCGCGGCGAAAGGAATTTTTCCCAAAGTGGAAAGCCCTGACGCGATACCTACCATGTTGGCTTCCGCGATACCGCAGTTAAAGTGGCGATCAGGATACGCCTTTTTAAAAACACCGGTGTTTGTGCAGCTCATAAGGTCCGCTTCCAGTACGACTATATCTTTATTTTTTTCAGCAAGTTCGACAAGTGTGTCGACATAAGCCATACGCATTTCTTTTTGTTGTTCAGACATTCCTTACTCCTTCTTTAACCTAACGCCGCGATGGCTTCTTTTGCTTTTTCCATATCAAAAACCATGCTGTGATTTTTTTCGATACCTTCAGCGAAATTGCAGCCTTTACCTTTAATTGTGTTCATCACTATCATTGAAGGTTTTTCTTTTTGCGAAAGCGCTTTTTCGATCGCGCTGTCCAGCGCGGCTATGTCATGGCCGTCTACAACTTGTGTAAACCAGCCGAAGCTTTCCCATTTCGCGCCCAGGTCACCCAGGTCTAAAATGTCTTTTGTAAAACCGTCAAGCTGTTGTTTGTTATAATCGGTAAAGGCGACAAGATTGGAAAGTTTTTGAAAACCAGCGAATAACGCTCCTTCCCAAACCTGCCCTTCGTTGGATTCACCGTCTCCGATGATCGTGTAAACTGTCGATGCTTTTTTATCCATTTTTAAACCAAGCGCGATGCCGATAGCCGCGGAAAAACCCTGTCCAAGCGAACCTGTTGTCATGTCGATGCCGGGTGTCTTGTTGCGGTCGCAATGGCTAGGTAGGCTAGTTCCGCCTTTGTTAAGAGTTGTAAGCCAGTCTTTTGGAAAAAACCCTTTAAGCGCGAGAGCGGCGTAAACCGCGGGACCCGCGTGCCCTTTGGAAACTACAAGCTGGTCTCGTTCTTCCCAGCGCGGTTTTTGCGGATCAACTTTCATACGATGAAAATACAAAAGAGCTAGTAAGTCTACAATCGACATGGCTCCTCCGATATGCCCTGTTCCCAGGGTAGCGATTTCTTCGATTGTCATTTTGCGGATTTCTTTTGCCTGATCTTTTAAAAATTGTTCGGTTTGTTTATCCATGTTTTCCTCGTTTTCCTTTTATGAAATGGTTATTCCGTCAAAACAGCACCAGGGCAGTACGCTGTAACCATTTTTGCATTGTTCTTTTGATATTTCGATTTTTCCAAGTATATCTAAAATATTAAACGATACCATTGTCTCTTTTAACGCGCCCGCGATTTTTCCATTTTCGATAAGGAAGCTGTTTTTCGCGACTCCCGAAACATCTCCACTGGGACCGGGGGAAGCGCCTGAAAAACGGTTAATTAAAACTCCCTTGTCGATGCCTTTGATCATATCCGCGACAGAAGTGTTTCCCGGTTTAACTTCGATGAATCCAAAAGCTGTATTTAAAGAACGAGGTTTTCCGGTTTTGCGAGAGCCGTAAAGTGAAAGCTCAAAAGATTTTAAAATTCCGTCTTTGATTATATCAAAATCCTGGCTTTCATAACCGTCACCTGTAAAACGTTCTCCCGCTACAATGTCGGGATTTAACGGAGCCGCGCGAATAGTCAAAGCGTTATCGGCTACTTTCGCGCCAAGCGAATCTTTCCATCGGCTTGTTCCTTCTATTAAAGATGACTCTGATAAAAAACAGCCGCTTAAAGTCTGCCAAATCATGTCGTTACACGCGGGTGTTACAATAATTTTCCCTGTAAACTTTTCTTCTATAACGCGAGGATCTGTTGATTGTTCAGATTCGCCAAGTAACGCGCGGTGCATGTCCAAATCCATAAATGGTTTTACAAGTGAAGAAAGGCGGGCGCTATAACCGTTAAACGACGATGATTTTTCTCCGTCTTTCGCGGAGAACATTGTTCCTATTTCATAAAATTCAGAAAGCCTTTTAAACTCTACGCCGTTGGAATTTACATAAACAGATTCGCTGCCGTTAAAATCCGCGTTCATTCCTTCCATAATAATTTTTGGATATTCGTCTTTTAATTGTTCGATAAACTCTTTTGTTCTGGAAAACAATTTATCCATATCGCCGCCGCCGGTACTTTGGTCGAACGATTTATTTTCTATTTTTTCCGCGATGTCTTCGGCTTCATCAGGTATAGCCGATGAAGTAAGAGCGATACAATCCGATACCGCTTTGTCTATGGAATCTTTATCCAGTTTGTTTACAAGCATTACGCCTTTTTTATTGTCTTTGATTACTTTAAGATAAAGCGAATCATTAAAAAGGGTGCGCATCAATGAAAATTCATTCGCTTCTACATTGAGTTCGTCTTTTCTTCCGCGGCTTACAGAGCAAGCCGCCTTTTGCGCTCCGCCTTTTTTAAAAGCTTCAAGTGTATATTGCGCGATATCGTTGTTATTCACTACCTGCCTCCTATGTTGATGTCACATCTTATGGCAGGTCCACCCATGCCTACGGTCATCGGCTGTTTCTTGCCGCAAAAACCGCTTGAGTCCCAGTGCATGTCATCGGAAACCATGTCTACAGTTTTTAACATTTCAAACGCTACGCCGGAAATTGTTGTTTCGCGGATTGGTTTTCCAAGTTTTCCATTTTTAATTTCGTATCCCAAATCGACAGAAAACATAAACTCGCCTGTTGTGTCGGCTTGTCCGTTGCCTGTTTTTACAAGGTAGTAACCGTCGTCGATGCTCGCGATCATATCTTCAAGTTTGCTTTTGCCGGGAAGAATTACAGTGTTGCGCATTCTGATTAATGGTTCGTCAGAAAAAGTAAAAGCGCGCGCGTTTCCTTGCGGGGCTACTCCAAAATGCTGAGCGGTTTCTTTTGAATGTAAAAAACTTTTTAAGATGCCGTTTTCGATCAATACCGCGTCTTCTGCGATCGTTCCTTCGTCATCAACATAAACAGGAAGCGGACATGGTTTACCAAACGCCGTGTGCGCGAAATCTGTCATCGAAATAAATTCGCTCGCTACTTGTTTTCCAAGATTATTCCCCGCGACAGATCCGCCAAGTACAAGGTCGGCTTCGACAGTGTGCCCGACAGCTTCGTGCGCGAGCATACCAGCGAGGTCGGGGTGCATAACGCATTTGCGAAGCCCCGCGTTTGCGAAAATCCCTTTGCGCTTTTGCATTAATGACTCGTAAAGTTTATCAAGTTCTTCTGTAAGCCGCGCGGGGTCGCTAAAGTGTTCGTTAAAATGTCCGAGCTTGCAAATCGGTTTTAAAAGCTCAACGGGGATGCCGTCGTTTGTTTCGGCAGTCATAAATATATAGATCATCGAACGAGGCTGATACCAATGGCTGTCCGCGCCGTCGCTAACTACAAGAAGTTTTTCTATATCAAGGCAATTTATTATTACAGTGCGGCTTGTCAGTTTTTTATACTTTTCTACAATTAAATCATCCAGTGCTTTAGCGTAATCGATCAATATACTTTGCGGTATATTATTTTCTGTATTTGTTTTTAATTCAAACTTGCCATCTTTTACGTTCGGAAGCGCTGGCTTTTTTTTGTTTACATGTTTGTCCATAAAAAGCGCGTTGTCAGTCGCCGCCGCGAGTACATTTTTTACGCTTTCGTTTGAATATTCCGCGCCGGAAGCGAACCCGTAAGTGCCGCCTTTATACACGCGAGCGGACACTCCACCCTGAGAGCTCTGCGCGTTACCAACCATGTTTCCCGCGAGGAATGAAACCTGTCTCGCGGTATTTATTTGCGCCCGCAACTCTGTATAATCTTTAAACGCGCTTTTGCGCGCGGTTAGTAAATCAACAAGCATTTTTTTCTCCGTAAGTTTTAACTATAACAGATTTTATCAGATTGTTTTGTTTGGGTCAATGCTTATGTTGATAAAAGGATTAAAAATAAGTTTATATATTTATTATCATATTTTAATACGTCTTAGGTGAAATTCGGTTAAAAAAGTTTTTATTAACATAATCTTTTCTTCTGGTATAGGTTTCATTAATTTATTTGATTTTAGTGATTTTAAATTTTTATTCAAAATATAAAATCCATATTCTTCTCCTAGCCGCTCTGCGTAAATATCAATATCTATGTCATCGAGTTTTTTTAGGTAATTTATATATTTTTTTATCGATATATTATTTGTAACTTGCTTTTTTTCTATTATCTTTTCTTCCTTTGTAAAAGGATTATTCTTTACTTCATTAAAAATATAAATAAATATTTTGTTATCATTGTCGTCATGTAAATCCAACAGTTTTAAAGCTCCTCCGTTTATTAATCCTTTAAAAAATCTTTCATCATCTATAAATGAATCGCAAAGTTCTTCAATATATCGTTGGACAGGTCTTGCTCCATATTCCATGGAATAAGATTTCTCGGCTATTTTTTCTATTAAATTTTCATTATATGTTAATTTAATATTTTTTGTTTTTAGTTTTTTTGTTAATTCAGACATTTCTTTTTTTACAATAGATATAACTGTTTGATGTTTTAATGGTGAAAAAATAATTGTATTATCTATTCTATTCAAAAATTCGGCAGGAAAAAAATCATGAATTGCTTTTTTAATTGTTTTATCTACAGTAGTTTGATCTATTATTTTTTCACCGAATCCAATATGTGTTTTACCAATTCCAATATCATTTGCACCAATATTAGATGTAAATACTATTAACGCATTAGTTAAACTTACCTTTTGATGTTTGGCGTTTACAAGAGTTCCTGTATCCAGTACAGGCAAAAGAAAGTTGAAGATATTTTTATGAGCTTTTTCTAACTCTTCGAAGACAATAACACATGGATGATTTTTGTTTCGATTTAAATTTTCAAAAAATTGAGCTCCTTCCTCATAGCCGACATAGCCTGCGTTTGAGCCACCAAGTCGGGTTACAGAGGTGCTTTCGCTAAACATACTTAACTCGGCTTTAAATATCGGAATATTTAAATGATCGGCACATTCCTGGGGAAGCTGTGACTTTCCTGTACCTGTGGGTCCTGCGTGTAAAAGAACTCCTATCGGTTTATTATTTGATCTCAATCCTGCATATTTGCGTTTAAATAATCTTTCAATTTTAATTACAGCATGTTCTTGACCAAATATTTTTTCTGTATTTATCTTGTTAGCAAGAGTTTCCAGCAAATGAATTTTAATACCCGATGAATCTTCTATTTTGCCTTTAAATAACACATCCGAAAATGATAAGTCATTATCTATTATAGGTGTATTTAACATATATTTTTCAATGTTACATAACATGTCTGTTCTCCTCTTTTTTAAAATCGTCTTCCAATTGCAATCGTTTAGATTCCAATTCATTAATGCGATTTTCTTCCTCAATTTGAAAATTTTCTGTAATTTGTTTTTTTGGATCTTCAATAATTTGTTTTATCATAAAGGCATTATGTAAACGGCAATTACATTGTTTGGTATTATTTTCATAATGCTCTCTGCGTTTTTGCAAAACCTCATCAACACTTGATGAACAAGGTAATAATATCCCCTTACCTTGACCCAACTGTTGCGCACATGGGTAGAAATTACCGTCAGCCGCTATTAATAAATAATTAGTTACAGGTAAACATTTCTTAACTGGTTTCGTTGTGTTAACAGGTAATTGACCTGTAAGAAATTCCTGAGGCATTATAAACCCTGTATCAATGAACCCATCGATACATTTCTGGTAATACTGCGCAAATGGAGTTTTTCCATGCATGAATTTATAACACTTCATAGACCATTTAACTTGATCTTTAAAACTTAGGTTTGATAAATGAAAAGGATCTTCTGGTTTACTGTCATCGGCTAACGGCAACATCTTTACCCATAGTTCTGTTTTATATAAAGAAGGATTTAGTTTGCAAAGCTCTTCTCTTCTTTCCCAGAGTCTTTCAATTAGAGAAAAACACTGAAGATAATTTGTATTATCATATCGGAACGTAACCCAAAGCTCGCCCAGTTCGCTGGTAAAGTAATGCCAGATATTGTCCCAAGTTCTCATTAAATGTTTTGGTTGTTGCTTTTTAAAACCATCTTCTGTATATCCATGAAGACCGATACGAACACTGCTTAATTCTTTTATCCAATTACCCTTGGGTATATTAGTACCGTTAGTACCTAAAATAAATTCCGTTGTAGGCAGAAGCTCTCTTAATCTTAAAATAACATTTGAAAAATTATTTTCTTCGTCCATATACGTCGTAGGTTCTCCACCGCCACTTAAATAAACCAACTTAGGATTAAACTTAGCAATGTCACCCAGAGATTTAAAAGGAAAGATGAATTTAGATGTATGAAGATCTTTGTAGGTACACGAGCAAGAACAACAATTTTCTTTACTAAGATTACAGTTATTAGTTATGTGCAATTCAATTTTATCAATACTTTCTTTCCATTCCGCTTCTTTATCAGGCATGGATATACATTCAGCCGGAGAAATACTATTTTCTTTACAGTAAACAAGATTAAGGATTTCATCTTTACTTTTTAAAAGTATTTCATCTTCGTTAGTTAAATATCCGGCTTTAACTAAGTTTTTTGCATAGTCAAGGAGTTTTTGTTTAAGTTCTTGCTGAAAACGATGGTGCAAATGCCTTTCTAGGTCTACCTGATTAAGGGCTTCTTCACAAGTTACAAGTATATTTACAAACAACTCCCAATCAAATGAAGGAGATGCTTCCAGAATAAATGGCTTAAGATGTACATTCAAAAAAGCTCTAAATCCATCTATTGGTCTTACGACTTTTGCCTTAGGCGGCTCTTTATCAACAATACCGATATCTTTTGTCATTTTTTCGATTAAATTGAGCATAAGAATCTGGATAGGAAAATTCATGTCATCTAATTGCTGCCTCGATATCTTATACTTAGTTAAAATGTTGTTTAACATCTTTTCCCTTAAAGGTTTAAAATAAACTTTTATGTTTGCTTCTATAGTCTCTTTATTAAACTCTGTAAAGAAGAATTTTTCATAATCACTCATTGTACAAATAAGATTACGATATATTAAATCGTATTGACGGGTTTCCGACCATTCGCATGGCATGTTTTTTAATAAATGGTAATTAACTATGTTTCGAATCTTGGCAGGTAATTTTTTCATAATCTCATGTTTTAATGGAAGAATTACTCCGCGCCTGTAACCTGCACGATGATGCGCATGCATTAAGTAATGAGTAAAAATATTGAAGTAATCATTTAATGAAGCATAAGTAATTTTAAATGTACTCATTATAACAATTAATTTTTTAAATATTTCCTGCCTATCTTTGAAAAACTCAAATGGTATTCTATTTTTAATATCCTGCATAAAAAAATGTAGGGCTTTATAGTCGGCATAGATTAAATTGTTATTCTTAATTTTTATTGGTATATATTGCGGGTAAAGAGAATTACTTAAGTTCCATGCTTCTTTATTAAGTTGAAATTCGAGCGGAGAATTAAGATGTACTGGCTTACGAACAAATTCTTCATCATCTTCTGACTTTTTTTTCCGGGTTAGAATCCAATGTGATGGCTCTCTACGGTCGTAATCGCCTCGATTCTCGTAATCACATGCACTTTTTAAAAGGAATTTATCAAGAGGCTTTGTGATAATTGAAACCTTGCCTTCATACACAACACAGTTAAGAGAATCAATAGTAACGACTTTACCTTCAAATTTTTTTAGTTCTTTAACGTTTTTTGTTCCTGAAATGCAGGGTATGCCAAATTCACGAGCCATTGCGGCAGCATGAGATGTCTCAGAACCTCTTTCTACAATCAATCCATTTATTAAACTAAATAGAATAACCCAGCTTAAATTAACAGTTGAAGTAACGACTATATCACCTTTCTGTATCTTTCCTTCTCTTGCGACTTTGTAGAGGTCTGTCTCTGTAACATATCCTGCATCTGATTCAATAAAAACCAATCTGCCGTTAGCTGTGCACGGATTTGTACTTGATGAAATGCCGTCTATAAGGACTTTTTCTGTTTTAGGATCTACATTTTCTACATCAATACCTGTGTGCATAGGATTGATGCTAGGTATGGGAACATTATTCAAAGGTCTAATCTGTAAAAGCCAAATTCGATTATTTTGATCAACAGAAAACTCCACATCTATATTTTTTGTGCCTTTTTCTTTTTCATAAGAAACAGATAAGTTAATAATAATTTCTGCTATTTTCAGCTCTTGTTCGTCTGTTAATGATTGTTTATCTATCTCTTCTATATTATCATAACCGCATTTTGGTTGAATTGATTTTTGTTTTAAAACCGGCTTTCCTGTTTCAACTATGTAATGGGACTGATCGGGGATAACACAACCATCAGTTACACCTTCGGGATAAAATGAGCTTTCTATTATTATATCCGGAAAGCCTGTATTGATATTTACACTGTACCCAACCCCTGATACTCCGACGATGTATTCCTGAATTATAACCGCTATATCATTTTGTACATATTCATTTTCTTTGGATAGATTGTTGTTGTAAACAGCTACCCTTTCAGATTTAACGGACTCACGTACAGTTTTAACTGCCTCCACAACCTGTTCAAATGAGTTCAGATTAAGAACAGATTTATAAATACCGGCATATGAATTTTCACCATCCTCGTTTATCGCCGAGCTTCTTACGGCAACGGGGAAAGACAAGTCAGTCAAAACTTGCTGTACTGCTTTTTCAAGATGCTCTGGATGCTGTTTAAAAAGTTCTATTGTAAGAATTTTACCTTTTGGAACAGGAAAGTTTTGTTTTATAAGTTCATATAATCCTACTGCTTTCCCGCCAACAATGTATTTGTTTGCTGCTTTAGGTGAATCCAAAGGTATTACGAAATTTTCATCATAATAATTCATAGTATACCTCCGTTAATTTTTGGCAAATGTTTTGCCAGGACAGGTGTTCTACAGAACTAGAAATGAATTGTTTATCTTCAAAAGTAATATTTTTTTGTAAAAGCGTATTAATCCCATCCGCTATCCGATGTGTATAATTTACCTCATCATTAGGATCAATTTGAAACTTGCCATCAAGAGTATTTAAGGGATCAACAGGAATAGCGAATTGTTTTTCAAGAAGAGATTTTATAATGTACTCCTTTGGTCCGCCTGAATTACTGAATACGACCGGACAACCGCTGGCTAATTCTTCGATTACAACATTTCCAAAACCTTCTTTAAATGATGGGAGAACAAAGATATCTGCTATTCCCATTAGTTCTGATATTAAATCTGTTCTGTTAGGCGGCGGTGTAATATATTTAACATAATCCTGAAGGTTAAGATTTTTAATCTGTCCTTCATACTCATTACGCAGAACACCATTTCCGGCAATTAAATAGAGGTTTCTTTTGTCTAAAAATCTTGCCGCAGAAATGAAATAACGTTGACCTTTCCACTCTGAATCTTTAGCAACCAGTAAAACGATTTTTTTAAACTTATCCTGAATACCATATTTTTTTAATATTTCCTGTCTGTTTAATTTACGCGGATAAAAAACATCTGGATTATACCCATTGTAAATTGTAGTTATCTTATCTTTTGGGATATCGTATAAATCGATAATTTGATTTGCAACATCATCAGAGATTGCAATTATTCGATCTACAGTTTGTACACCTTTTTTAACAAATGGCAAAAGCATTTTGCTTTTAGTTTCTATCATCATACGTTCAGCTGTTTGATGGCTATGACAAACATGTGGAATATTAGGAGCAATTTCCTCAATTATCTGGTTTGTAATGAACAGGTGATGAGAATGAATAATATCCGGTTGAAAATCGTTAATTATTGCTTTGTACTTTTTTGTATATACTTCAATATACTCATCACGCTGTTCTTCTGTTAAATCTATAAAACGGGGATTTTTTAATCCTTCAGAAAAAGCCGGTACAAGAAAAGAAACATCCCAATCATCGTTGTTTCCATTATTATGGATGATGAACTCTACATGAATATTATCCGGCAACCCCAATTCAATATTAGTTTTTCTTTCATTACTTGATGTAGCAAAGTAAATATCATGCCCTTGTTTGCAGAGTTCTTTTCCATGATTTATTGCTACTACACCACTGCCGGAGTTGATTGGGGTTGGAAGCTCAATTAGTAATTTCATTTTAACACCTTATCAGCTAAATTTATCAGTTCTTCTTCGTAGCCTTCTTTAATATCGATGCTCAAGCTGCTTTCTGTCCCATGATCTACATAATAAGAACCATAGAATATGCGAATATCATCTTTAAAAATATAGGTGTAAATAATATTCCAATAAGGAACATGATCATCTTTAACATTACACATCATTTGATATTCACCAATAGGTATACGTTTACTGTCCATTATTTTTGAGCTGCATCTTCTAACAATAAAACGTACAAGCTTTTCTAATTTTTCATCATTCTCGTTTGTCATATTATACCTCCTAATAATTCCTTACGATTGGATATATATTTTCTGTAAAAACAAATGAATCTATTACTTTCCTAAAATTTCCATCAACTCTTATTTCCTTGTTTAGTCTTTCATTAATTCCCCTTATAAATGGAGTACAAGACTTGCGGCAGATACCATCTTCTGTTTCAATTTTAAAAACAGATCTCATTTTCGATATTTCCTCTGAAAAACAATGGCTGCCGGAATATCTTTTTCCATCCGGACCTCTTAGTGCAAACAATAAATTAACAAAACAGTATTCAAACCCATCATTATATTTATTTAAATTAGGAGGTTTCTGAATAAAAATTGACATTGGTTTGTAATCGCCTGAGATAGAATTGATAAAATTCATAACTTCGTTTTGATATGTAATTGAAGTTTCGTTAAAATCGAATCTGAATTTTAAGCAGTCAAGCTTCATCTCCTTGCATTGTTCTATAAATTTTAATATCTTAATCTTGGAAAAATTGGTTATACCATTAGCTTCATCTCTGTAAAGGACATAAGAAAATTGAACCATTTGGTTTGTTTGATACTTATCTCTAAACAAACAGAGTTTTTTAGTATTTTCTAAGACATGATCAAATCTATCTCTCTGCATGATTGAATGATAATCACTTCTATCTGAAGCATTGATGCTTACGCTACAAAAATCGATATTATTTAATGTATCTTCATGCAACTTATTAAGATGAACGCCGTTGGTTATAAGAATTACAGCCCTGTTCTTGTTATCGTTTTGCTCTGCCGATCTAATTAACTGAATTCCTTTTGATAAAATGTCTTTTGTTAATAAAGACACTGGGTCCCCGCTATCTCCGTCAAAGTGGTACTTGGTTATGATACCGCCGTTGTTATCCGTTAGGTTCAAATCATAATTTAAATTTTTCAGAAAAATTTGCGGCTGCTTTATATAAAGGTTTTCTACTTTCTTTGAACCGCTTTCGCAAAACTTGCAACTTAGGTCGCATATGTTACAAAGATGATTGTTTTGCTCTCTAGGTATAAGCATCGGGTTTTCTGAAAGCAAAAGCTTTTTAATATGCACGGCTGTATTATCAATAAGTTTTTCATACCCATTTGAAGTCATAGAAAAAAATGAGTTTTTTCGATGTTCTTTTGTAGATAATAACATACATTTTCTCCCTTGCCATTTAAATGGCAGTTTTATTTTATTGTACCAATCAGAAAGATATTTCTTATCTCTTAAGTTTATTGGTTATAACTCACTAACAAATTTTCCGCCGCATAAGCCGCAAATAACAGCTAACCCTGGTTTACCCCAAATGTTTGTAGCGCATGAACATGAATACTTAAGTTTGGATACAACCTTCTTTGTTTCTGTTCCTATATCTGTTAATTCCAAAAAATTTGAATCAACAGCAAATGATGACATATAGTTAATTTCGTTTTCTGCAAGCCTGTCAAAAGCATTGATAAACAATCCGTCAGGAATAATATAATGTGACATAGATTGTCCGGTCTTTTTCCCGCCCGGTGAACCTGTATCTGACGGCATAAGCCCAATCGCTATCATTTTTTCCGCAAACTGCTTATTATGATATCTGCCGCGGGAAGGTGACCCATGATCTTGCTGCCATAAGTGGCACATTTCGTGTACTAAGGTCGAATGCCAATCTTTGTTATCTTTGTCAAAATAAATTGGGTTTAAATTGATTTCGTGGATATAGGAGCCTTTTGTTTCCTTGTTTTTCCAACTCTTACCGCTGAAAAAACCGTTTGTTTCTTTCCTCCTATTATAGGTAGTTATCATGCATTCGCTTAATGTGCTTTGAAACAACTCCTTGTTGTAGTGATCATAGAAGTGGTCAAATTTCCCGTACTGTATTTTACTTACCATAAACACTCCTTTTTTGTATGGTACGATACAAAATCGCTCCTACTACCGTAAAGTTCAAATGCCCGGAAATCATTTGGTTTTTCTTATACATCCATATACCCTTACTAAGTTATGAAAATGGGAGATGAAACCAACCAAAAATCGCAGTTTTTTCTAAGTCTTATTGGGTGGTGTAAACATAAGTTTCTTCATTCCCTTCTTCTTTCTTTTAAAGTCATATATTCTATAATACGTACTTAGTAACTTTTGGATGGGAGTGTATTTAACATAATATTCAAGTCATTTTTTCTAAAATAACGCTGTAGTTAACTTGTGATAATTTCACCCCTAAGAATAACGCTTTACAATTGACAGTTTCTTTTATATTATCTTTATAAATAGGTGTTGCTATTCGGTACAATAGGTAAAGGTGATACAATGAGTGAAGAAGCTAATGCTGCCAGTGCAGCAGTACATGAAACCATGAATATTACTCAGCTTGTGATAAAAATTCAAAGAAAATTAGACAGCACATATAATACTGATAAAGAACATCTACTATTATCAAATGATCCCGATTTTATACTGCTTGCTAAGAAACTTATTAATATGAAACTTTCTTTCATAAAGAAAGATTATCCCACATTAAATGACGAAGACATTAAAGATATTAAACAAGATAGTCTAGTATATTTATTGGAACATCTTCATTATATAAAACAGTTTGATCCATTAATATCCTTAGATTTCATGTCAAGATTTAACCATGTCATAAGAAAACTATGTTTTAAAGCAATACGTGGACATAAAAAAAATAGTATTAACATTAATAAAAATATTACAGTTAAAGACATTAAAGATAATGACAATGAAGAATCAAGAAAAATTGAAGAAAAAAAAATGAAAGTAATCAATAATATAAAAATAGAAAATGAATTAGTAGATACAGAAAACGATCTTATTGAAAATATAGATGATTATTTAAAATTTGAAAAAATAACTAAATTAATTAATAAATCAAAATTATTTTTTGATTATAAATTAGCTTATCATTGTAACGAAATATTAAATAATTTATATGGATATGACGATTATGTTTTAATTGAATTATTTAAGAAAGAAAAATATACTATTCAAAGTGTAATAATTTTTATTGAAGAAAAATATACAGAATACTTTAAAAAGAAGACAAATTTTATGAATGAAATTATTATTATTGCGAATGAAAATAAAATTTTAAATAATAAATACCTAGAAAAATTAAATATGAATGACAAAAAAGATCGGAATAAAATAAGTTCAGCTATTTCTGATTTTAATGATAGAATACAAAAAAATATAAAGAGTAAGTCGATTGGAGAAGAAAATGAAAAAATGTAATCATATAACTAATGATATTATTAAAAAATATCTCAGTATAGATGAAGATTCAATTACTGAAGAAGATTTAATATTTTTTCAAGATTTTGATTATAAGCTTGATAATTGTGAAACTTGTCATAAAAATTTTCAAAATTATAATTTTTTTGCTGCTTTAATTCATTATGAAGATATAGATGATGATGAAGCAGAGGAAGATTTTAGTGAAGTTACAAATACAAATAATATAATTTTAATAAAGAAGAAAGGTAATTATAGAATGTATGGCGATCCGCAAAAAAGAGACAGTGAAAAAAAAGCTGCTGCAGCAAATAGGAACTTCAATTCGTATTTAAAAGTCCAATTTGATACTGATGGGATTTGTGGAATACTCGACTTTACAGGAGATATGCAAGAATATGCTCAGCTGATACTTAAATTTAAAGAACCCCAAGATAAAATTCCTTTCGGATTAAAAGCTTGCTTCTATACATTAGATAATCCTGAACAAATGCATACAATAGAAATACCAATGAAAGAAAGCCATTGCATGAAAAATGAT
>Ga0123356_10004207_pt1 | contig 14900 bp, 9 predicted proteins | sample TergutEmb28metaG_2_FD_92546 | JGI IMG/M metagenome (GOLD analysis project Ga0123356, IMG submission 92546) | Embiratermes neotenicus P3 segment gut microbial communities from Petit-Saut dam, French Guiana - Emb289 P3 | ecosystem: Host-associated > Arthropoda: Insects > Digestive system > Gut ... | reverse complement strand
TTCTGCGTTAAAACGGTTGATTAAATTTAATCTGATACCTGTGCGTTTACGTTCCAGCGATGATGCAGGTTTAACAATATGCAAAGATTTTGCACTGAAAGAATACCCGCGATCGCCTGAGCGCATGGAACCTTCGGCAAACACTACTGTACCGCGTCCAAACTGCTTTAATTTTTCTGCATTCTCCTGCGGAAAGAAAATTGTAATCTCTCCGCTTGAGCTTATACGCATTCTTTCGTCAGCGCACTTTCGCAATGACACAGAAACCATTGCGCTGCCGCTTGAAACAATTCGCGGGTCTTCAAGCAGGACAGCTTCTACAGCCGTTATTTTATTTTCCGGAATGCCGAACCTGACATTGTTTTGACCGGCTGCGGCAGCGCAAATACCAAGAACAAGTCCTGCAGCCACAGCAGCGCTGCAGCCGGATAATAATTTAAACTTACGTGATTCTTCATTAAGCGAAGACAGAACGCGAAGAAAACTAAACGCGGCAAGGAAAATAAAAACAAAAGCTGCAGCAACTGTTATGTGTGTTTTGGAAAACAAATAAAAACCAAAAGCCGCCCCAAAAGCAGCGCATTGAACAGGAGGAAAATAAATACTATTAAGAAAACGAACTACCATTTAAGGCGAGCAACCGCCTCCCTTGCCGCAGCCTGTATATCTTCGGGGTACGATAAATTACTAACATAAAGCAAATGATCAAAAGCAGCATTATAACCAATAAGACCGAGCGCCTGAACAAGCGCCATTGTAATATCCGGATCAAATGCTCCTGTACTTTCTGTTCTTGCATTGATTAAACCTAACTGCAGTCCAAGCACCAAAGCCGCGTCGGAATTTCCAACAGCGCCAAGACATGTTATTGCCTGAATAAAACGTTCTTTAGAAACAGCATTCTGAAGATAATCTGACTGCACACGGTAATAATGTCTTATGGCAAGCGCATTGGCGCGCGTCCAGCGCAAAGATGTCAGCGACAAGACTGCGGCATAACGCATGGCTGTAAGATCAATATTATCTTCATCGGTAACGGCAAGTCCCTGCTCCAGCGCAACTTCTGCAAGCTGTCCCTGCTGAGAAACAGTTAACTTTCTGGTATTTAATCCGGTTCTGAAAGCGGCAAACTTTTCATCAGGAGGATTGTTTCTTATTACATTTAAAAGAAATTGATGTAAATTGCCGGGAATTACTTCCAGTGCGCCGTGCGCCTCTGAAGCAATTACTTCCGGATAACCTGCGTAAATAACAGAGAACAATGCAGGGAACGAAGAATTATCTCCAAGTTCCATAATTGCAGAAATACATGCCGACACCACAGTATAATTAACAGATGATCCGGATTTAAACAATAAATTAATTCCCATTAAATAATTATTTAAATTATCGATTACTGTTCTGTTTCTTCTTCCTATATTACCCAGCTTAATCAGAATATCAACAGCCGTCTCGGTATCGGGATTTTGCAAAAATATTCCCCACAAGGTATCCGGATTATTAATCGGACCAATATCTATCCGGACAACTTGAACTTGTTCAGCCGGTTCTTCTATTTCCTGCTCAGCCTCAACAATTTCGGGTTCATCAGGTGTTTCACCAAAAATAAAAGGTGTAAACAAAACAAGTATTAAAATAATTAATAAAAACTTAGACATCTTTAACCTCCTCAAGCTGCTCTGCCTGACTTGAGACCGCTTCAGTTTCTTCTTCAAGTACCCTGAACGGTAATTCTTCTTCGTCATCTTCCGGAAGCATGTTAAATACTTCGCAAAGAATGTGATTACGTATTCCATACGGAAGCGTATCAGCCTCCATGTGCACAAGCGATATATTGCTCTCCTGGAAAAAATCTACAGAACGGACAGTACCCGGCATACAAACAGGAATTTTATCCAGCGAAAATTGAACCTTTAACCGAAGCCCGACAGAAGCCTGCCCCATAACCTTATAAGCGCATCCTGTGTCGGAAATATCTTCCAGCATACATCTTAACCCTGCCGTTCTTTCCAGCCGGTGAGGATTGTCTGTATCGTTCACAAGGTACAAAAAAGCCGGCTTGCGGAATTTAATGCGCAGGGATTTACGTTTCTGTGTGCGGAAAAGCGATTCGTTGTGTTCAACTTTAAGCGAAGAAATTCCTTTGGAAAAAACTTCGTCAATTACTTCGGTGTCAAAAACATAACCGGCATCATCTTCGCGCCAGAAATAAACTGATATTTTTAAACCATGCCACTGCATAGAAGCCGATGCTTTTGCATTTGTAGGACGCGCAATTGTAAGATAATTACCAAAGTTTTTAACAACTTCGGATTTATAAACACCGGTACCGGCTACCAAAACCCTTAAAGTCTGCCCTTCGCTTATCTGGCGGGAGTTCGTAATGCGGGTTTTGCTTTCCACGGATTGCATTTCGATTTTTTTGAAATAATCAAACAATTTGGACAGGAAGTACTGGGTCGCCGGCTCGTCCCGATCTCCGGACAGGCGCACTGTATTTACCATCGATCTGACAATAAGTTCAAACTGCTTTTTGGACTTAAATATTCCTATGGGATCCTGGATATTACAGCTAGCCACAAGACGGCGAAGCTGCTCCATATCTTTAATTGTAAAACCGGCTTCTTTTCCCTTAGCAAAAAACTGTATCCAGTTCCCGGATCTTTCCTTGCCGGAGTACATCACATACAAAACACCGGCGAGAACGAGAACTGCAAGCACCAGAAACGGAATCAAGATTTTACCTCATTTTAACATGATCAATTTCGTTATTTTAATTATAATACAGAAATAAACTTATGGGTATATATATAGAGGCACTAATACTGTATATTCTCCTGTTTTTCTCCGGTTCCGCAGCCGTAGTTACAGGCGCAGAAGCCGCAGATTTCTCCGCAGTTGCTGCGCTTACAAGAATCTTCCTGTACCTAATCCCTTCGCTGGCTCTAGTCTGGTACCTGTTAGTAAGGTCATGGAAGGTTGAATTCTGGGGAGTAAGACCGGGGAAAAAAGACCTTGTTTCCGGCCTTATTACGCTGCCATGCCTATTGATTACAGGCGCAGTTATTGCCTTTGCCAGCTCGTATATCGGCGGACCATCCGCAAATATGAGACTTCAGTCTCCTTCTACGGCTGCAGAATGGGCAGTCCTGGTTCTTTTTTGTTTATTTTCAGCGTATCTGGAAGAAAGTTATTTTCGCTTTTATTTACTATCAAAAAGGGAAGAGTTAAACTTAAACGCCTCATCCGCTTTGGCGCTTTCTGTTGCATTATTTTCTGTCTGCCATATTTACGAAGGTCCCTGGGGATTTTTGAATGCCGTGATTTCTGGTACTATTCTTGGTTTTATATTTTTACGATACAATTCGCTTCATGGCATAGCAATTGCTCATGGTTTGTACAATATTGCCGCTTACATTTTAAATGCTGTAATGAATTGATCTGTCAGAATTGCACACCTATTCCAATCCATGGGAAGAAATAACCGCTGTGAATTCCGTAAAATATATGCATATAATCAAAACCGGCTTCCAGTAATAATAAATTACCTGCGCGCCAGCGGAAAGAAGCGCCGACATTTGGAATAAGTTTTTCAGAAGAGAAACCTTCTTCGTCTTTTGGATTAATCATAATTGGATACACTGCGCCAAACCGCAAGCCAAAAGCGCCTCTTTCGCCAGAGAACCATTTTAAAGCCAATAAATTTAATCCTGCATTAATAAAATTAATATTAAAATCTTCATCGACATTAAAATTGAAAAAGTTTGCTGCAAATTCCGGTCCTAAGTAAATATTAAAAGGTGTGATAAAAACTGCGCTTACCCGTGCACCTATACCGACAGGCAGATTAATCTCGCCAAGTCCGGCGCCGTAAATTGCTAATGGTACTCCAAATGAGATACCAGCGTTTAACAGAACAGGTCCAAGAGGTTTAATCTCTAATTTTGGTTCGGGCTCAGGTTCATATACCGGCTCTGGCTCAGGAATAAATACTGGCTCTGGCTCCGGCTCAGGCTCGGGTTCCGGTTCGGGAACAGGCTCGGGTTCGGGTTCTGGTACAAATACCGGTTCTGGTTCCGGTTCGGGAACAGGCTCGGGCTCGGGTTCAGGTATAAAAACAAATTCCGGTTCCGGCTCTGGAATAATCTGCGGCGGTTCTTCTACTTCTTTTTCGTGCGAAACAATTTCTCCCATTGAAGCTTCCAGGCCGCCGGGATTTCTGATAATAACTTCATATTCACCGGGAGGCAGCGAACTTGTATCGATGTAAACGTTTATTTCGCCGTCTTCCTCAAAAGGAATAACTTCGACATTTGCAATTACACCATCTGAGCGGCGTACAAAATATTGAGCTTCTGGATCCAGGTTTTCGCCAGAGACAGAAAAAATATAACCTACAGGTTCACCGTCATCGCCGGAAATAATTTCCGGGATTACTTCTTCCGGCTGCGGCTGCAAAGCAAGACGAACTTCTATAAACATCCATTCAGATGCAGTTCCGGGTCTGTCAAGAATATCGTATGGTATAACCTGAAACCGATACTCTCCCGGATGCAGCGAAACATCAAGGTAAAGCACGTTGGAAAATTCACGCAAGTGCGGCACAAATCTGCCGTTAACAAATCTTTCCAGAACAACTTCATAACGCAGCGCAAATTCACTGCTCCATGCAAGCCGTTGAATAAAACGCGGTTCATCGCCGTCGGTATCAATATAAAAACCTGAGGCCTGACCCGGGGCTTGAGCAAAGAGAAGCGGAATAAATCCAAAGAGTAAAATTGCAAATAACAAATATTTTAATCTGTTAGTTGCCATACAGTATTCCCGTATCTTCGATTTGCACCGGGCGCGGCGCCGGGAAATCTATTACAAAATTACTTTCCCCAACTCTTCCGCGGCGCTGGATTGCGTTATTGCGTCCCATATCAACAGCTTCAATTTGCCAGATAAATGTTCCTCTGTCCAGCAGCCGTAAATCGCTAAGCGTGTAACTTGTACCACTAGTAATTGTCGCGCGGGTAACTTGCCGCCTGCCTGTTGCAGTCTGCTGATAAAGAGTGAGTATATAAGCGTTTGCTCCCTGAACTCCATTCCAGTTAAACACAATCGCCCTGTTAACCTGCAGTTCTGTTATGCCGATTCTTGTTCCGTTTGCGGGTCTAAGGTTCTGCGGAACAGCCAACAGCACTTCGGCAGGCGGCTGCACAGGCGGCCTCGGCGCAGGCGCAGGAGCGGGTGCAGGCTCAGGCGCGCGAACAACAGGCGGCGGAGGAGGCGGAGGCGGCTGCAGTTCCAAAGGAACTCCGGGCGGCGCCTGCACGGGCGGCGTTTCCGCTGCAAGCCATTGGGAAAAACTTATATTCTGCGCAGCCGTTACGCTTGATGCAGAATGTTCGATTCTAAAATATGCCGCCTTTGTAAAAACAGCGCCGCCGCCGAAAACATCAGGAAAAACCGGCATTACGCGCCAGTACCAGACACCATCACCAAGGCTTGATTCGGAATGAAAAGCAGAAGTAGTGTTTCTGCGAATAATAGGATCGGCAAAATCCGGCGTAGAGCTAACTTCAAGAACATAAGAAGTTGCTTCATATGCTGTTGTCCATTGGAAATTTAAAACAGGATAATTATCCTGATACCTGAACACACTGTTTAAAGCGGGACTTCTTAGTTCAAGCGCTGTACTGTCCGCTATAGTTAAATTACCTGAACGAAGAACTGTATTTTCACGGCATAAACGCCAATACCAGGCTCCGATATCTATTCGCACCTGCGCCTGATTATCCAGGCCATCAACAGTATTTGTTATACGGGTAAAATGTCTGTCGGCAGAAATTTCCAGGCGCAGGAGATCATCGGGATTAAGATTTATTCTGTTCCAGGAAAAATTTACAGTAAGCGGCTGAACGCTATTATTTAACAAACGCACATTCGGAGAAGGCTGAAGAACAACTACAGAGCTTTCCTGCCGCTCAGTACCGCTTGCATCCATAACAACCATCGCTCCGGAAGGAATCTCCCGCACAATACCGCTTTGAGCGATGAACTGCACAGCTCCTTCGTTTACCTGAACTGATGTGCGCCCGTCATTTCTAACCGCTGCGCTTACTACTGCTCCTGGTCCTGTTACTACCTGCTGCCCTTTTAAATCCAGCGCAAGACTTCTGCTTTCCGCGCCTGCAACAACCGAAAGCGCTCCCTCGCTTAAAATAATCTGCAAACCTTCTCCGTCCGGAGAAAGCATAATTCTTATAAGTGTATTTTCTTCAAGATCGATACTGTTATCCTGAATATAAAGCATTGCGGCGGAAATCTCCGCAATACGGATTAAGTCTCCGATGTACACAGGCGATTCGTAGGCAAGCCTGTCCCAAAGCACTCTGTCGGAAATACGTCTTTGTACGGTATTTTTTTTAACTACAACAGTGCCAACCGGCTCAACGTTTTGCAGGTTGATTGTCTGCAAAATATCCCGCCTGAACATATCAAGACTTAAAACAGCAATAAAAACAAAAATAACTAACGCACAAATTTCCCATAGCTTGAAAATTTTGACTTTAATTATTTTCTTTTTACCGCTCATTTTTTCTCTTGGCCCTCGCCAATTTTGTATTTTTTCTCGTCTGCATTAACATCTACATCATCAAGAACCGGAGGTTCAATTCCAAGCAGAGAGCGGACATCATCCAGAGACTGCGGTCCTTTTATTTCTCCTGAAAAATTAACAACTGCAAATATCCGCACTGGTTTTGATTTTCCCTTAACCGATACAGAAGGCATTTCTTCTGTAATAAATTTATCTCCTATAAGATTCCATGTATCTTCGGAAATTAAAATATCTGCGCCAAGGGGTTTAGTGAGCGCTTCGATACGCGAAGCCAAATTGACAGGATCACCTATAACCGTATATTCCATGCGCTGATCGCTTCCAAGCTGACCTGCTGTAACGATACCAGAGTTAAGACCGCACCCAATGCGAATCGGCGGACTTGCAGGGTCTCCTGTCTTGCGCGCTTTGTTAAGGAAGAAAAGCGCCTTACGCATCATTAATGACGCTTTAACAGCGTTAAAGGCATCCTTTCGCGGACTGCCGGCAGAGTACGCTGTTCCCCAGTGCGCCATAACAGCGTCACCGATAAACTTATCTACAACACCGTTTGTTTTTTCTACGCAGTCGACCATCTGGGTAAAATATTCATTAAGCCAGAAAACAATTTTATCTGAGGCTTCTGCTCCAAAGAACTTTGTAAAACCTTCCGACTTTGCGGTAAACTCGCGAATATCAGAAAAGAAAACAGTACCGTGTTTCGGCAAACCGCCCGGCTTAATTTCGCCGCGCATCGCCTTTACAGCAATATCCCTGTTTGTAAATCTGCCAAAGATATGCAATGCCGAACACATTTTGCCGAAACTGGAATTTAAAACTCCGATTTCGTCGCGTCTTTTGGTCTGTAAATCCAATGTAAAATTGCCGCCTTCTATTTCGCGCGCGGCAACAGTCAGCGCTTTTAACGGTACAGAAATTGTCTTGGAGAAGAACCAGACAAAAATAATCGATATACATAAAACCACTACTGTAAGATAAATATTCCGCCTTGTTGTTGCAGCAATACCTTCAAAAACTTTATCGAATTCGATACTGGTTATAACAACTGCGCCTGCAGAGTTTAACTTGGTATATGCAACAAACTGACGTATGGTCTTTTCTTCGATGATTCTGGCTGGCGGTTTTTTATCAGGTTCAACACCGATTAAATTGCGGATTATGCTTACCATGCTGAAAAATTCGCTGCCTAATCCGTAATTGATTAAAAATTCAGAAACTTCATTGGCATAAACCTGTGTCTGCGGCACTGCTTTTTCCCAGAAAGAAGTTAAAAACCCGATATTTAACGGATTGGGCGGAGCCGGAGCAGCGCCAAAATTAGTAAACAAAAGCTGCTGTCTGCTGCGCTCCGGGCTTTCCAGAATAGCGCGGGCAAAATCAAGATCCGCTATGTTTGTGTTTTCTTTTATAAATTCAAAGTTTGAATGAACAAGAATATCGCCGTCGCTATTAAGCATATATGACTGATTTATTCCAAAGCCGAAATTGTTGTTTAAATCTTCCGAGGAAAATAGAACCCCGCCTACTCCGTTATCATCCCATGGAAAAAATAAGGCCATGGAAGACCTGGTAAAATACGGCGTGGCATTTTGAAGCACGGTTTCTCCGCGTACTGCGCGGCCAAGAGCCGTTCTTTGGTTCTGAAAGTATGGAGCTGCCAAATCCTGATTAATCTCGCGCGAAGAGAAAAATGTTTCGTTAACAAGAAGCTGCTCTGGTCTTCCTGGAGTAATAAAAAAGACTGCCGCTATCTGAGGATTTTCTGTAAAAAAGAAATCCGTTGAACTGCGGACAATGGCATTTTGCTGCCCAAGGGAAGTAATGGTTTGAATGAGCGTTCTGGTGTTTGAACGTACATTAATCAAGGTAGACTCCGCTTCCATAGCTGTTCTGCGGTTCATCTCGAAGTTATTTTCTTCGGCGGATATTCTAAGATCCGATTGAACCAGCCATGAAACCAGGGCAGTAATCGACCCCAGGGAGATAACTACAATAAACGAAATAATCGTTATTAACTTGGCGCCAATAGAGAAAGGTATTCTGTCCAAAGCGCGCCGATTTCGTGTTGCGCTCATACTATATTATCGTTGTATTTTAAACCTTTATATAGTAGATTTTGAGGGAAATCGATGGGAAAAAACCCGGAATTTACCCCAAAATGAGGTAAATGGGCTAAAATTTGATAAGATTATCCGCGGAACCACATGGAAAAATTTTCACGCAGAGGCACGGAGGAGGTTATGAGCGTTTTCCTAAATGTCTGGCTATAAAAAATACTGAGAAACCAAGAATAGCAACAATAGTCCACATTATTATTTGATAAACCATTTCATCCTTATCTTTACCGTATTTTTACTACCAGTGGGTCATCATTTTTGTATAAAAAACTCTCAAAACTTATATCCTCGTCAATCTCATTCCAATGAATACCGATATTTGATAATTTCCATTTTGCTTTTTGCTCTTCTGTTGCATTTTTTAACCTTGGATAATCGTTTAATGGCTGTGAAAAAATATTTTTATTTTCTGCATATAAAAACAAATTGTCTTTATCAAATGAAATTTGTATATTTTTACCAAACATTATCAACCTCCAAAGAAATTCTTCCAGTTCGATATTATCGTTTCCTTATTTTCTTCTATTATACTTTCAGCAAGTTTTAGTTCCTGCGGTTTCATTCCTTTATTTTCTATAAGATAAATTTCCGGATATATAGCCCATTTAGCAGAAACATTATCTTTAATTACATGAATATGAATTGGTAAATGTTCCTTTGAAAAGAATTGAAATCTCATTCCAAAAAAAGAAAATAAAGTGGGCATTTCTCCTCCTTATAACAATATACAATAATATGAAGAGGTTTTCAAGCTGAATTATTTCTAACAAATACGCGGAAGGACGCGGATTTTAATGGAAGAGTTCACACAGAGGCACGGAGGCACAGGGGGAAGAATTATAGTTGATCACGGATCAACCCAGCCGCCAGGTGCACCAGGAATTGTTGAATCCAATGCTTCATACACTTCTACAGTTCTATCTCTTATTCTTGCTCCAAAATTAACATTAACTGCATGACCTTGATTATTAAGCACTATACCACTTTGATTCCTTACAACATTATTAAGAATATTAGCATTATTCCCATCGTAACCGTAAATTATTCCGCTTCCAGGTGATTTTTTAAATGATCCATCAAGTACATATACCCCACCGCCAGCATTATTTGCAGTATTCCCACTTATAGTTCCACCAGTCATGTTAAATATTCCAAAAAGACCAACTGTTGCTGCTCCATTTACAAGTACACCGCCACCCATCCATCCTGTGTTCCCACTAATAATTCCGCCGCTCATATTAAAGATTCCTGGATCTGGATGATGTTCAATAAATACACCGCCACCGTAGGAAATATCTGCAGTATTCCCGCTTATAGTTCCTCCTGTCATGTTAAATACACCTCCACTTGCAACATATACTCCTGCTCCATGCTCACCGCCAAGTCTCGTATTCCCGGTAATTTTTGCTGTACCTTCCAGATATAATGTACCACCCGAATTTACACGAACCAATGAATTAGTATTAGTATCATGACCTTGCAGTGTGATACCATCTCTTAGCCGTAAAGTCACACCGTTACTTACAGTAAACATTCTTCCATTGTTGCTAAGTTCTATTGTTATCTCGCTGCTCTGCGCAATAAGTCTAATGTCTGTACCGACTGGAGCAGAAATTGTATTACTTGTTCCAAGACTATTGCTTGAAAAAGTTTGATCTTCGCTGAGAATAATATTATATATTCCAGGAGTATTAATTGATGCAATGGCGGCGGCTAAACTTGTTGCATTACCGGGAACATTAATTGTTGTCTGCAGCCACTCAGGCCAATGCTGCGGTTCACCTACATCTTTTAAAGATGGCATATATGTACCGGAAGCGTCCCACACCCATGGGGCGTTGTTGAAATTAAAACCGGCTGTTTCCCATGCGGGTTTTGATATTGCGTTAGGTGTCATGTCTTCGCCGTCAACTTCGTCATGTCCTTTTAAAGGTCCTAAACCTGAGCCACCTAAACCATCTGCGTTTGTATTTATTATTAATCCTAGCGTACTTAGAGTATAATTTTTATCTAAAAGAACAGATTGACTAATGGCACTTACAATACGTCCAATATGTTGAGTATTAGCAAAAATAGAAATTCTCTCATTCAGAGCGATGCAATTCTTTATTTCACCACTATATAATGTACCTGCTATTCCAGCTACATAAGCAAAACCATGAACAGTACCAGTAGCATAACAATTTATAATGTTGCCATCATAGACTGTCCCAACAATACCGCCAACATCATCGGATTCACTTTTTACATTACCTAAAGAATAACAATTTATAATTGAACTGTCATCAATAAATCCTGCTATTCCACCAGTACTTTCTCCAGTAGTAAATATATCAACATCTGACCAACAATTATTAATGCTACTATCATTCTGAACCCAACCGGCTATACCACCTACATAACTATACGAAATTGGATCATCACCATCATCACCACTAATAATCTTCCCTGTAACAAAACAATTTTCAATTTCACTTTTATTTCTGATATCACTTGCTATTCCGCCTGCATAATAATCAGCAGTAATATTAATATTAACTAAACCCAAATTTTTAATTTTTCCGCCGGAAACATAACCAAATAATCCCTGTTCAACTCCGTATATTATTTTTAAATCATAGATAATAAACCCACCGCCATCATATGTACCGCTAAATGGAATGGCAGATGAGCCTATCGGGGTCCAGTTGTCTATTTCAGTTAAATAGATATCTCCAGTCTGAACATAATTCAAATTCGGTGCGAATACACCTGAACCTATCAGTTTAAGCAGTTCAGGGCTATTAATTACAAATGGATTGTTCTCGGCTCCTGTGCCTGAATAGATTGGATTAAAACTATCATTGGTAAAAACTTTTGTAAAAACGCTTTCCATGTTTCTATAAATATGCAAATACTGAGGTAGAATAACCTCTTCAGAAAAATCATCTTTTATCAGAGTTAGAATAAAGCGGTAATAACCAGAAGCCAACAGACGGGAACCTATACTAACACCTTCAGTATTAAATAATAATTCTTCTACCTCTCCTATTTGTGTTCCAATTAAATTAGTTATCATAATTGTTTTAGTTTCTAATACTAAACCTGCAGGTATTGTTATATTCCATTTAAATAATCCGTCGCCGCCTTCGTCTATATGTGCAGTTAGCGTTACAGTTGAAATTGTGACACTTGCTTCGTTAATGGTGAAATTTTCAGAATCACCAAATGCAGCGTAATTAACAGAATCAATGTCAGAAAAGGCATATACAGTAAGAGAATATTGACCTGGAACAAGAAAGTAAGGATCTAACAGATCATCATTGGTGCGAATTTCAGGTTCGCCAGGATTATCCGTAAGAGTATCATAAAAGATCAATGAATATTTTACAAATTGATCAAGACCTTCCGCAGGCATTACAGCTTTTAGATCAAAATCATCGATAACAAGACGCAAAGCGCCTTTTCCTGCTGGAATCTGAAAGCCCGGCGATTGTTCTGAATCGAAAAAAGGATTAGGACATGCGGTAAAGAAAAAAGAACAGAGAACAAAAAATAAAGAGCAAAGAGTAAAAAGAGAAGAACGAAGATTTAAAAACCGCATTCATATACCTCCATCTTTCATTTTAAGGCAGCGTTGCCAGTCACTCAGGGTCAAGGGCGAACCAGCCGTAAGCCGATACCGCCGCTCCTTTGGCTGGGGAGTTGGTGGAGCCGAAAGGCCGAACGAAGGAGCTGACCGTCATTGTGCACCGCCCCGCCGCGTAACACGCGGTACCCGCCGGAGACCGGTCCCATAGGATCAATGCTTCCTCCAGCATTATTATACGATGGATTTGAAATATCATAAATATCATATTGATCCCAGCACCATTCATGTACATTCCCAAGTATGTCGTATAATCCCCAGGCATTAGGACGTTTCAATCCTACCTGATGGGTTATGTTACCGCTATTAACACTGTACCATGCATAATTTACAAGTTCGCTTTCTGTTTCACCAAAGTGCCAGCGCGTCTGTGTTCCGGCACGGCAGGCATATTCCCACTGCGCTTCTGTCGGTAAACGGTATCCTGTCGAACCTTCAACTATTTCTACTGCATTCCATGCCGCATTAACTGCTGTTGGTACTGGTCCCCAGGCTGTGGGATCAGTACTGCCGTTTATTCTGTATGCAGGAGTTAATCCTTCCAATATACTAAGCCGATTACAAAAAACAAGAGCATTGTACCAACTTACTGTCTCTACAGGGCGTTTTGCGGTACTTGTTTCAGGTGATACCGGAGTATTAAAAGAACTTGGATTTGTCATCATTACTGCTTCATACTGATCCTGCGTTACCTGATACTTACCTATCCGAAAGCCGCTCATTGTTACTACTCCGCCATTGGCTGTTCTGTAATTTTCATTTGTGTTACGGTCTGGTTCAGTTGTAGGACTGCCCATGAAGAAGGAACCGGCAGGGATTTGTACCATATCCATACCTTGAATCATTCTGAATGGAATTATTTTGCTAAATGGCACATTGCTATGTGTCATAACCTCCAGTGTAAGAAATTTTAATCCCAGAGAATTATACAAAGCGTTTGATGCGCTAATGGTTACTTGACTTGTTTCGCTTAACAATCGATTGTTAAAATACCATGAAATAGATTTATAGTGACTTACATTAGTAACAGCGATGGTTACTTCATCATTAAATAATCGCGAAAGCGTTATGTTGTCTATGTTTGGCGCTCCGCTTACTGCCAGCTCCGGAGGCATATTTGTTGGAGTGAAGGTGAAGGGCGGCGTTGGGAGAGTTGATTCGATTTCAAAATCGTCCAATACCAGCTTGCCGGTTTCATCAATCATGTATTCATCACTGATACTTTCCGGCATACCGCCTGCGCTACTATAAAAATCTCCAAGACCTATTCTTGCAACAGTTGATGCATTTACTCCGTCACCTGTTAAAACTTGTTCGTTTATCCAATATCCCTTGACAGTTGTGAAACTAGCAGATCCACCCAAGTTAAGCTCGTTTACCTCGCCTGTCCAACCGTTAGAAATAATAAAAACAGATTTTTCATCAGAACCGGCATTCAGATTTATCGCTTCTACTCTAGCCTCTTCCGACAGTGTCAGGATTCCGGTTACAGATACGGTAATAATATTGATAGATATTTTACTCCCAAGTGTAAGACTGCTATCGTTATTTATACGCGCATTATTAATTGATTTTCTTTCTTCTCCTATACTTTTAATTGTCAAATAATTGTAGATATGAAAATTATCTCCATTAAAAACAAAGTCCCGATCAATAAACAAAGTAAACGGTCCTGTATTATCATTCGTATAATTAATCGCCTTCACAAAATCATTCGCGCCGGGATATGTATAAACTTCTTCTATTGCGCCTGTGGGCAGAGCAAAGCGTGCTTTAAGCAGCATGCTCGTTTCGACATCGTCATTTAAGTTCCATGGGTCGTCGCCGTTAAACCAGGCGATAAAATCGTAGCCGATTAAAGGTGCGGGTATATTGTCGCCTAAAAATAAATACGCGCCGGTTTTTTCGGGGTCTGGCGGCATGTTAGGTAAACCAAAAAGTTTTGTACCGCGATCTACAGACATTGAAGACAAACCATTAACTCCATTGTTAGGATCAAAAATAATAAATAATTTTAAAAAGTGTTCGTTGGTAAATGTAATTGCAAAACGGCTTTCCAGATTTTCATAAATAAGAAGTTCTTCCATGAATATTATCGGCTGCCGTGATGGGTTTTGGGTTATGATTTTTATCTCAACCTGATACCTGCCAACAGGAAGCGGCGTTTCGGTAAAACCGGGAGTAGCAGTTTGAAGAGCAATCTCTTCAGAAAAAGATGAACCATCTAATCTGGTGATAATCATTACTGCACTTTCAAGCGTATAATTTGATATACCGCTTATATCGATATTCCAATTAAAAGTTCCATCCCCTGTGCCTTCGAGGTTCGCGGCAAGAATAATATTAACAGGTGTATTCGAGCCTATTCCTATATCGATACCAGCAGCGCTTCCGGTTGCGACAACTTTATTATCGTGATAAGCAGAAACCGTTAATGTCCATCTTCCAACAGGCAACGGCATTATATCTGACAAGGTATCGTTTATTCTGTTAAACTCTACTTTTCCGCCGCTGTCTGATTCAAATAAAAGATGATAACCGGAAAACG
>Ga0123356_10004205_pt1 | contig 14907 bp, 9 predicted proteins | sample TergutEmb28metaG_2_FD_92546 | JGI IMG/M metagenome (GOLD analysis project Ga0123356, IMG submission 92546) | Embiratermes neotenicus P3 segment gut microbial communities from Petit-Saut dam, French Guiana - Emb289 P3 | ecosystem: Host-associated > Arthropoda: Insects > Digestive system > Gut ... | reverse complement strand
GTTGTTTTGTGCAAGATTGAGCCTGTGTTATTTCGTGTAAGATTCGTGTACGCTTTTTCTGTGTTCCCCTGTAACCGTTGCAATTACAGGCTTTTTGCTGGGTTTGGTGGAACCGGGGGGAGTTGAACCCCCGTCCGAAAGTGTTTTAGCGTTAATTTCTCCGGGCGCAGACGGTTATATTGTCTCGCAAGCGAGACGTTGGAAGAATGTTAACATTCTTCTTATTGTCTTGCTTTGTAAGCCATTTGGAGAATGCAAGCAATCTCTGTATCGTCTTACTTTGTGAGACCGTTCCCTCGCTATAGCGCAAGCCGTCACGCGGTTATAGCTTGGTAGCTTCATTGTTCTTGGTATAGGCAAAGCTTACTATACTCAAGTTCCCCGCTAATCGACGCCCTATCTCCGGCCGCGGGATTCCGGGGTAGGACGGGCTGCCTTAAGCGGCTGCCAGAACTACGTTATCGTTGTTCTTTAATTTATAAGGTTTGCAGTTTTAGGTGACCGCACCACCGCCCGCTATTCACGCCTCTGCACCCCCGTCGAAACCCTTACGGTCCCACGATGCGCGCTGCTTTTGCGAAAGCAGCAGAGTACTTTGTACGGCGCATCTTCAAATGGGGACTAGTCCCCCTTTGAGAAACCCCCTAGCCTCCCGGCGGGGAGTTCTGTACGCCATTTGCTACTACCCTCCTCTTTCAAAACCTCCGATTTTGATGTTACGAAGGGTTATTGCAGGATATGTCGCAAATGTAGCTTACCATATACAAGAAAGATATACAATAGGTTGACTTATTAATAGTTTACATTACTCAAATAATATCCTATACTGACTTTAATATTGCATAAATAAGAAAAGTGGTGGCTTATATGAGTAGCGAAAAAGCACCTGATGCCCGGCAGATACTGGAATTAATTGAGACAGTTCTGGATGCTATAGAGCAAATGCATCTTGCATGCGTCGATGTAAATGATGAACTTTTTAACTCCTTGTCCGCCGATGTTATGTCGGCATGCCAATCATTGATGTATTATACTCAAGACATTAGTAAAACGGAAAGCCTGTTTTTAGCTAGCGAAAGCATCCTATATTCGCTTGAGAGGATTATTCTATCCTACAAATCCGGTAATTCAAATTGTTCACACAAAATTGAGTTTGAGTTATATCCGTTAACGCAAACATTTTACATGAATTTTTACTTCTTTGAAATTGCATCACTTGACGACGAACTACAAAAGCAATACAAAGAACATGATCGATTTTTACTTGGCGGCAACGCATATATTGATAAAGCCGAAGAGACCGGAGACTATAAGTACGAGCTTTCTATCATAGTATTAGGGTATAACAAGCTGGAATATACTATGCTTTGTGTCAAAAGTTTGCTTAAATATATACCAAGTGATTTAAATTATGAGTTAATTTTGCTTAATCATGGTTCATCGGATGGAACTAAAGAGTTCTTCGAAGAAACTGCTCCGAATAAACAACTCGATATATTAAGAAACGGCGGCGGTATAGGGTGTGTTGAAAGAATAATTGAAGGTAAATACTGTCTCGCAATATCAAACGATGTGCTTGTAACAGAGAGCGCAATAGAAAATATGCTTGCTTGTGTAAAATCTGACAAAGATATCGCATATGTGGTCCCGGCAACATCATCTGTATCCAATCTTCAAACTATTGCCGAAAAGTTTGACGGTATTGATGAAATGTATGCATTCGCTTCAAAAAACAATATACAAAATCCATTAAAATGGGAACAGAGAAACAGGCTGATTAATCCAATATCTATGTATCCTGCAAAGTACTTAATATCTTCAAATGGTATTTTAGCATCGACATATATGCTTTCAAATAACTCATATTTATTCCCCGATGATTTAACATCTCATTTGATTCGTAAACAAGGAAAGAAATTAATACTTGCTAAGGATGCATACTGTTTCCATTTTGGAAGTGTAACTTTAGGCGATGAAAATACAACAAAGTTTTTTAAAAACGGAAGAAATAATTATTTAAACGAGTTTGGATATGATCCTTGGGGTAAGGGTGCTTGCTATGATCTTGATTTTTTCAAGTCCCTCAATTTGCAACAACATAACAATGCGAAAATACTTGGTGTAAGTTCCGGTTTGGGGGCTAACCCGTTAAAAATAAAAACTGCTCTACGTGAACTCGGAAGTAATGATATAAAGCTGTTTCTCACATCAGATGATGAGCAGTTCAAAATTGATTATGAAACATTCACTGATCCATGTTATGTAAATATTACCGAGGCATCAAAATTTTCGTCTGCTTTCAAAGATGAAATGTTTGATTATATTCTGGTTGAAACAGATATAGAGCCATCCGAAGTTAGTATATATTTTAAACGATTACTTAAAAATGGCAGACTTTGTATTTTGAATAAAAAGTCCGAAAATGATATATTTTTAAAAAACAATAAACCAATAAATACCATAAAAACCAAACATGGTATATGGTACTGTTATATTGCCTCCTAAGTAAATTTCTGTAAAAAGTTTACGATAATACTCTCAGTTTATTGCTGCTCCTTCATCTTCCTCTCTATATCCCTGTTGGATGTTTTTTCTGAGTCAGCATCTCTTTTGTCATGGAGTTTTTTGCCTCGTGCGAGGCCGATTTCGAGTTTTACTCTTGAGTTTTTAAAATACACTGAAAGCGGGATTAATGCAAGTCCATCCTGTTTAATTCTTGCATATAAACGATTTATTTCACGCTTGTGCATAAGCAGCCGTTTCGGGCGCACAGGGTCACGGTTGAATATATTGCCCTGCTCATAAGGGCTTATGTGCATTTGCCGTGCAAAAAGCTCGCCGTCCTTTACCATACAAAATGCTTCCCTCAGGTTTATATTACCCTGCCTGATAGATTTGACCTCTGTACCGAAAAGCTCAATCCCGGCTTCAAATTTTTCCAGTATATGATAGTCATGATACGCTTTTTTATTAAACGCAACCTGCTTGACCCCTGTCGCTTTAGGCACGCTGTACACCTCTTCCCGTTTTGTCCCGTGTTAATTATAATCCATAGGTTTTTCTTTATTTATTCCAAAACTGTATAATATAGCGTCAACTATGCGCTTCGATGCTTTTCCGTCACCAAACGGATTACGTGCAGACGCCATTTTTTTATATTCATTTGTATCATTTAATAAACACGTTGTAATTTCCCGAATACTTTTATATTCGTTGCCTGCAAGTTTTAATGTTCCCGCAATAATACCTTCTGGGCGTTCTGTAACATTTCTCAGCACAACAACCGGTTTATTTAATGATGGAGCTTCTTCTTGTATCCCACCTGAATCGGTAAGAATTAAATAAGAGCGATTCATTAAATTGTGCATATCATCAATATCAAGAGGGTCAATTAAATGAATACGTGAGTTTCCGGATAAAATCCGATGTGCAGGTTCCTTTACTGCCGGATTACTGTGAACTGCATATACCAGCTCTGTATCAGCATTTTCATTAATTATATCACGCACAGCCTCAAATATAATTTCAAGAGGTTTTCCCAGATTCTCGCGTCTGTGAGCAGTCATAGTAATAACACGTTTATTAACAAAATCTACATTGTTTAGAACTTCTGTATTAAATTTATAGTCTTTTGAGATTGTAATACTAAGGCTGTCAATTACCGTGTTTCCTGTTACAAAAATACATTCCGGTTTAATATTTTCCTTTAAGAGATTCTCTTTCGCCTGTGTTGTCGGCGCAAAATGCAAATCTGCAATCCTACCTGTCAGTTGCCTGTTCATCTCCTCCGGAAAAGGTTGATATTTATCATATGTACGAAGCCCCGCCTCCACATGCCCGACTTTAATTTGATAATAAAACGCTGCCAACGCTCCGGCAAATGTTGTTGATGTATCTCCGTGAACCAGAACCAAATCGGGAGATTCTTTCTTTATTATTTCTTCAAGCCCACTTACAGCACGACAAAGAATATCCGATAACCCTTGATTATTCTGCATTATACCAAGGTCGTAATCAGGATTGATCTTAAATACCGACAGCACTTGGTCTAGCATATGCCTGTGTTGAGCTGTTACACATACAAGTGAATGAATACTATCATTTTCCTCGAGCAGCTTGACAACAGGTGCCATCTTTATAGCTTCCGGTCTTGTTCCGAATATTGACATTACTTTTATAGGATGCATATATTTGATTCCTTTTTATCGGCACAGTATACAAGACACAAGAACCGTCCCCCTGTCTTGACACAAGAACCGTCCCCCTGTCTTGACACAAGAACCGTCCCCCTGTCTTGTATTAAAGCCTATATCCGTCTTTCAAGTCCAAACAGTTTCGTGTGTCGAATACGATTACATTATTCAAAAGATGTTTGTTTTCAATAATATGGTCATGTGCTGACAAAACTACCAGTAGTTTAATATCGCCTAAAAATGATTCAAAATCCGTGTATTGATTCGCTACAATAGTATTGTCCAGTATCGGATCGAAGGATTTAATTTCCGATGTGAAATAACTATCCAGAAATTCTATTATTTGAAGTGCAGGACTTCTTCGTGTGTCATCTACATTTTCTTTATATGTCAGTCCGTAGAGTCCGACTTTTGACATGTCTGCTATGTCATTTTCTTTCATGATTTCTCTTATCCGGGATAATACATATGTCGGTTGATAATCATTTACTCTCCTTGCGGTGAATACCAGTTCTGTCAGTGTCGGATAATCCCCCACCAAAAACCATGGGTCAACCGAGATACAATGACCACCGACACCGGGTCCGGGATTAAGAATATTCACTCGAGGATGTTTGTTTGATGTTCTGATAACCTCATGCACATCAATACCTTCAATATAACACATCCTCGCCAGTTCATTTGCAAATGCAATATTTACATCTCTGTAGGTATTTTCAACAATTTTTGTCATTTCCGCAACTTCAATTGATGTGACAATTATCTCACCTTCACAGAACACCTTATACATCTGTGTTAATCGGGCTCCGGTTTCATCATTGGAAACACCAATTGTTCTGCTGTTATGACGCAGTTCATAAATCATGTTTCCCGGGATTATTCGCTCCGGTACATATGCAACAAAAATATCCTCTTCCCACTTAAAATTTGCTTCTTCAACAATCGGCTTTACAACATTTTTAATAACTCCGGGAGATATTGTTGACTCAATTGCTATGATGCTTCCTTTATCACAAACCTGCAGAATATTCATTATCGCACTTTTAAGATATGTTAAATTTATTCTTTTATCCTTGTCTTGAAACGGTGTGGGAACCGCAATTACATAAATATCGGCTTTAACTGTATGTGTCACAAATTCTACGTTAAAATCCTTTGCTTTATTGAATATATCCTCCATACCGGTTTCAACAAAAGGAAGCTTTCCCGCCCTTAGCAGTTCGACAACTTTCGTATTAATATCCGTACCCACGACTTTAATATCTTCACACGCCAAACTCAGAGCTGTAGGCAATCCGATATACCCAAGTCCAATAACATTAACCGTCATATTTTTCTCCCTGCTTATTTTTGTTTTTGTAAGAACTATTATTGATTGAATTCTATATATAAAGCTTTTTCTTGTCAATGAAATAGTTTACTTTAAACGTTTTTAGTGTTAATCTTGATTAGTTATATATATTATCAGTAGGGGTAGTAAATGAGTAAGGACGATACTTTATTTTCTATAAATGAATTTATTGAAGGCGGGAAGGAACTCTTTGGCATGGGAATGTATGAAGAGCTCATTCATCTTTGCTATGAATTTCTGGAAAAAAATAAGGATGACCGTGTTTATTCAATGCTTGCAAGTGCTGAATTTTCACTTGGAGATGTCGCAGCAGCAGAAAAAAATGTAAGAACGGGATTAAAAGTAAACCCGAAGAATCCCGACCTGTTGTACAACCTTGCCTGTATTTTGAAGTATAAAAATATACTGTCCAATGCTGTTCGTTATTATGTTCGTGCAGAAAAAGCAAGTCTTGAGATTATAGAAAATGAAAATGATGAGTCCGGCGATTATAAAGAGCTTGTTGATATATGTCGCAGTGAAATATTAAGTCTTGAAAAAGTGTTGGGTAAAACCGCAGACAAAATCATCCCGCCTAAAGCAAAAAAGAAGGTTATAATTGTCGCAGGGATTTATCCGCCTTTATCAGGTTCCGGTGTTCAAAGAACTGTAAAGCTGGTCAAATATCTGCGATTTTTCGGATGGGAACCGATAGTTGTCACTTCGGCTTTGATAAATGAAGAGTCAATATTTTTGGGAGATGAGTATTATGACGAATTACCGGACGACATTGAAGTATTACGCATAGCCAGAAGGGAAATAACAACAATTTCCGACCTTGATTATATGCTGGCAAAAATCTTGCCCGGGTTGTCCAATCCTGTGAAAGAAAAGTTAAAACTATACTGCGAAAGACTTAATACCGACATGAAAAATAAGCTCCTGGCATTCCCTGATCTGTCTATTTTATGGGCAGCTCTTGTTGCCGATAACTTATATAAATATGTTGATATAGATGATATAAGTGCAATTTATTCCACAAGTGCCCCATACAGTGACCATATCACAGGATACTATGTAAGAAAATTATACGGCATTCCATGGGTTGCGGATTTCCGCGATGAATGGAGTCAAAATCCCCTCATTTGGCCTGATAAGGAGTCTCTGCATTACGACATGTGCATTGATTGGGAGCAGGCAATATTTAAAAATGCCGATCATGTAATTTGTGTAACCGAGCAAAGCTATGATAGCTTTTTAAGGCTGGGTTTAGCAAAAGACAATTTATCCTGTATTACAAACGGTTATGACGAAGAAGATTTCGAATGGTTCAATAATATAGATTCAGAGAATATTATTAACAAAGATAACGAGAAATTTACAATAGTCCATAATGGGATTCTTTACTATGACCGAAGTGTAACAACAATTATTCAAGCACTAAAAAACCTTATTGACCGCAAGCAAATCGATTCCGATAAAGTCACATTACATATAGGGAATGCTCCTAGTAAAAGTGACAGAAAAGAACCGGAAAAGCTTATTACTAAGTATGGTATGGAAAATATCGCACTTTTTACTCCTTATTTAGAGCATCACGACAGTCTCGTTCATACAGCTTGTGCAGATTTGCTGCTTGTATTATTAGGTCCTTCAAAGGATTATGCTGCAACATACCCTGCTAAAATATTTGAATATCTGCGTTTCGGAAAGCAGATACTTAACCTTGGTCCGATAGGTGGTGTGTTAGATAAGCTGCTGTTAAAAACCGGTCATGGTTGCACTGTTGATTATTCTGACATTGAAGGTATAGAAAATGAGTTGTTGCGTCTATATAAATTATGGGAAAAGAATCCTTCCGGATTATTACTCAATAAAAAGGCATATGATATTACAATTTTCGACAGAAAAAACCTGACAAAAAGGCATGCGGGTATTTTTGATATGGTTTGTAAAAACAGCAATAGTTTAGAACAAAAAAAATCAAGAGATATACAAACTAATAACAGAACCAAATATCCGGACTTTTACGAAATTCTTGTCAGAGGAAATATCCAACATGTTCTAAGTACAATAAATGGAGAAATTGAGAAAAGAGATTATCAGCAAGCAATTAATTTTTGTAAGGTATGGATTGATTTTAAGGATGGTGTTAGCGGGTTAACATATTATTATTATGCAGTTGCATTAAATGTACTTGGAAAGTATGACGAAGCACTTGCAATGCATAATAAATCAATTGAATTATCACCTATAATGGCGAATTTTGTAACGCAGCAGGAACCTTCCGTTTTACCCGAATACGATGAATACGACAGTAATTGCATTGGGTGCGGTAGTAATGATGCTAAAATCGTTTTTGTATGTAATCAATCAATAAAAGCAAATAATTTTGGTGTTCTTAATCCGATTTGTATTTGGAAAAAGTGCAATAAATGCAGACTTACATTCCGAAGTAATATGCCCTCAGGATCTGCTTTGGGAAAATACTACGCAATGCATCATGAGAATACAAAGTCAGGCGGGGGAGCTTTTGGTGTTTCAGAAATGGGTGATACCGAAGGGTATTTATCCTTCAGCAATAATCGAATTAAACAGATACATGAATTTACCGGAAAGCCCGGCAGATTACTGGATATAGGTGCCGGTATCGGTACATTTGTTAAGGTCGCAAAGGATAATGGATGGTTAATCGAAGGACTTGAGTCTTCACCCGATAATGTCTTATATACTAAGAATAAGTTTGGCATCGACCTAATTAAACAAGACTTTTTCGAATTTGAACCTGAGCATAAATATGATGTAATTACAATGTTTGAGGTTATCGAGCATCTTATAAATCCATGGGAGGCACTCAAAAGATGCTCCGAATTTCTTTTACCCGGCGGCATCCTCTTAATTGCAGCTCCGTTTAACGACAGTGACTTTGTGAAAGCACAAAACCCGGCTTACGATTTTTGGTGGAATGAACCCTCACATTTAACATACACTGATACAAAGTGTCTAATCGACAATGCTGAGAAATTCGGCTTGGAATGCATTAATATTAAAGACTCCGAGCAAGGCGCGGGCAGGCTTGAGGTTTATTTTAGGAAAGCATAATAGTTTAATTACGTCGATTTTTTTGCTCATATAATATCTCCGTTATACTAAACCAGTTTTTGAGGAAATTATCCGTATTGAATCTCGAAGCAGCATTATAACAATTCTCGCTCATGGTTTTTTGTAATTGCGGGTCTTTTAAGTACTCGACAATTTTTTTTGCACATTTTGCTAAATCAAATCTCGGGAATAAAAAACCTGTTTTATTATCCTCAATGATTTCTGCAGGTCCGTATTTTATGTCGAATGCAAAAGGCGGGCAGCCGTTGCAAATGCTCTCCATAATTGTTAAACCGTAGCCTTCGGCTGCGCTTGTAACAATCGATAAAACAGCTGTGTTAAAGGTAACAAGCGGTTCGTCCGTGTAGCCTTTTAAGAAAATGTTATTTTCCATGCCGAGTGCTTTAATTTTGTTTTCCAGATTTTCCTGCTCGGGTCCTTTTCCGTATATATCAAGCTTTGCTTCCGGCAGTTCTTTTACTACCAGCGCGAATATGTCGATTGTAAGGTTTATCTGCTTTAGCGGGTCGAGTCTTGCAACAACTGCTGCTTTCATCGGGTCACGTTTACTAAAATCGACCTTGCTTATTATATGCGGGTAAGGATGTGGGGAAACAAACAGTTTTTCCGCTCCTCCGTAAATCTGCTTAAAATCATCAGCTGCATCCTTCGTCAGCATTATTATACCGTCAAATTTTTTGTGGTTATTGCAGAGATACTCGTAAAATTTCTGCGGTCCGCTCTTTTTGTCGTATGCATCATTTAGAAATATACTGTGTACAACTATGCATTTTGCTACATTTTTCTTTTTGCTGTCTATTTCTGTTACTGCTTTTGACATTAAGCCGTCTTCTACGACCAGCATGTAAAATTTGCTTTCGTCTATTATCTGATTAAGGCAATATGCCGCAAGCTCTGCGCTTGATTTACATTCAAAAATAATTTCTTCATTATCGTTATAAAGAAATATTTTCTCATGCTCAATACCTTCACTTGTCGGTCTGAACAACGCTTCGATGCATATCTTTCCGTCTGTTGTGTAGTATTTTATATCATAAATATCTTCACTGAGAGGACTGTACTGACGAACATAGTTTAAATACCCCCAGTCATCGTAAACCATGTCTTTGATAGGATTTCCGTCTTTAAAATAACGCACTGTGCGAAGACTTCCCATATAACCGGTGTAATACTTTTTTGTCTCGTTAGCTGTATCATCTTCCGGGATACCATCTTTATCGCTGTCACTGTAAACAGCTTTATTTTCCAGACCCTCTACATATGATTTTTGGAAATATTCGTACACATTAAGCACTCTCGTTTCTGCTCCGAGAGTTACCTGACCGATTCCTGCCGTACCGAGCCATGCCTGCGACTGGCGTTGGTCGATGTTATGAATGCATGTCATCAGAACCGGTTTGTAATTCCACTTTTCTTCCATTAGTTTTATCTTACGCAAAACACTGTCGATATATCCGGTTCTTTTTGTAATAATTCCCGATAATATAAATATTGTTTCAATATTATTTAGGATTTTATAATCTTCAGGAATTTCTTCCTCCATTAATTGGTTACCATCAGGATAAAGCATACCTCTCAGGTCGTCCAGGTCGGGGTCAGTCGGGTTTAATATTGCATACTGCTCAAGCATCTGTGCTGCCATGATTATTTGCCCACCATCTATAAGTTGATAAATGATTTGTTTAAGCTGGTTTGCTTCCTGTTCAAATTGCTCTCTGGCAGAGCCAAAATTGTTGCTCATTAATTACACCTTCGTTTAACCTAACAATGTCTGTATCTTCGCCATTAGATTTCTTGTAAATTCAATTGCTCCGCTGTCTTTTGCCGCTCTTGCTAAAAACATCAGGTCATTTGGGCTGTTTATATCATATACTTCTGACAATTCTGAGAGCACATCATCCTCACTAATACCGTTTACCAGTAATGATGTTATATATGACCCTATCACATCTGTTTGAGATTTTGATTCTGTCATTATTGAATTAATTATTGTTGAATACTTGAGTATTGCCTGTTCATCATTTAAGCCTTTAGCCGCGACTTTTTGCTGATAAAAAAGCGGTAATGGAGTCGGAATCAATATACGTGTTACCGGTAACGAGTCACCTGTTGTAAATGCGTTTTCACAGACCACTAAATCATCCGATGCTTTTTTATGCTCGCCTTCTTGATTATATATAATTGCACGATAGTAACGATAATCAATATTCTCCGGAAAATCGGCAATCGCTTCGGCACATAGCTTTAACGCTTCATCCTTGCGTTTATCCCCGCCGGAGTAGCGCTTGTCACCCGATAAGCGGGGCAGTAAAAAATCATATGCCAGTTGTTTTACTGCTTTATCGGATATATTTTTGAAACCAAGTGCTTTAATATACAATTCTTCTGCTTCGTTTAGAAATTCTTCCGATGCTAAGGTTTTTAAAGAGTCCGCCAGATATATCATCATCCTCGGGTCACCGGGGTTATTTTTATATTCATTTCTGAGCAGTTCTACATTTCTTTCTCTCTTATTCGCATCATCGTAAACTGAGCTTGCATAGCCTGTGTGCATGATTTTCAGGTTTGTTGCGTCATAAGTTTTATTGCGAATCTTGACGGTCTCGTGGATTTTACCGCTATATCTCAAATGCGGACTGTTTTTTAGTACCCGCAGATGTGTCATAACTGCAATTATATTGTCTTTATCGTCAAGGTGCACCATTGTGTTTTCCACTGCATCATATTGCTTGGCTGTAGAATGGTCGCTTTGGATTTTTTGCAAAATGGTCATAAGCTCTTTTGAATCTTCAAGTGAGAAGTACTCATCGGCGTCCAAAAATGCTATCCAGTTTCCTTTTGCTTTATTCATAGCGAAGTTTTTTGCTGCAGAGAAATCATTTATCCACTTAAAGTGAAAAACCTTTGCTCCGAGGGACTCGGCAATTTCTACAGTGCGGTCGGTTGAGCCTGTATCAACAACGATTTGCTCGTAAGTTATATCTTTTGCCCAGCCAAGTGCTCTTTCGATGTGTTTCTCTTCGTTTTTGACAATCATACATTGCGAAAGCTTAACCTCAGATGTGTATGGCTCCTGTTGAGGTGTCCTTGCGGGATTATTATTTTTTTTTCTTTTTTTCTTGCTCATAAACCCCTCAGTTAATAATTTTATCTTTATGAGTTACTCATAAACTCCTCTATAGCTCATTCAATCCTTATGAGTTGCCATAATAATTCCTCTATAACTCATTCAATCATTATGAGTTGCCATTATAACGCCTCTATTTCCCCAGCATATTTCCGATTAGTGCAAGAACATTTCTTGTAAATTCTATTGCTCCGCTTTCCTTTGCCGCTCTTGCTATAAACATCAAGTCACTTGGATTATTAATGTCGTAAACCTCGGCTAATCTTGAAAGAACTATATCATCAGGCACTCCGTACCATGTCATTGCTCTTATAAACGGTCCTATGACTCCCTCTTTGTTTTTATTATCTTTTATTGTAGAATTAATTAATTGAGAGTATTTTTTAAATAACGCTTCGTCACGTAACCCTTCGGCGGACACGGTTATCTGGTAAAACAACGGCAATGGGCTTGATACAAATATACGTGTCACAAGCCCTGCTCTTTTTGGAAAAAGATACTCCTCACATTGCTTCAAATCTTCAAGTGCTTTATTATACTCACCTTTTTTGTTATAAAGAACTGCTCTGTAATAATAATAATCAATGTAGTTTAATAACCCTTCTATCGCTTGAGTGCAAAGCGTTATAGCTTCATCTTTTCTGTCGTCTGCTATAAATCTCGGAATCAAAAAGTCATAAGCCAGTAGTTTGTTATTGGTTTTTGGCGCCCGGTCACTGCTCAGCGCTTTTAGATGCAGTTCCTCTGCTTCTTTCTTATCTTCTTCTGATTCTTGCACTCCCAGTGTATTGGCGAGATAATGCATTATATCCGGATTTGTCGGGTCTTCTTCATACTCGACCCTGAGCATTTTAAGGTTGCGCTCTTTTTTATTTTTATCTGCTGTTTCGGATTTTGTATATCCCGTATGATATATGCTCAGTTCATTAATAGAAAAATCTTTTTTTTCAATTGTTATCGCTTCGTGAATCCTTCCTTTAAAACGCAAATACGGACGATTTCTGTAGAATCGTTGATTGCTCTCGATTGTTAATGTATTACCGTTTTCATCAAGATTAATAAATTGGCATGATATTGAATCACATTCAGCTGACATTTCATCATCTTCTTGGATTTTTTCTAATACATCAATAAGCAAATTGGCATCTTCAGCGGTCATATACTCGTCAGCATCGAGAATTGCAATCCAATCTCCCGTTGCTTTGTCCATTGCATAGTTCTTTGCTGCCGCAAAATCATCTATCCATTTAAAATGAAAAACCTTGGCTCCCATATTTTCTGCAAGCTCAATAGTTTTGTCTGTAGAGCCGGTATCGACAACAATTTGTTCGAAAGTTATATCCTTCGCCCAGCCAAGTGCTCTTTCAATATTCTGTTCTTCATTTTTAACTATCATGCATTGGGAGAGTTTAACCACTATACTAACCTCTCACTGTTTCATATATGCTGTTTAAGTCAGGGTCTCCCGGTATTGCGGTGCAAGCTTTTTTGCATAACTCCAGACATTCGTCTCTTTTGCCCGGGTCATCAATTTCTTTTTTTATGTAGTGTAAATAAGCCTTTTTAAGTAAATCGGGTATAACGTCTTTTCCGCCGTCTATTACTTCTTGGAATAAACCATCTGCTTCAGTTTGGTCTTTGGGGTTTTCGCTCATTTTGAGCGAGTCTGCAAGGTATGCTTTAACATTTAAATCATTTGGCTTGTTGGCCAGGTCTGCCCTTAGAATTTCAACATTTCGGGCGGCTTTTCCCGTTTCTTTAAGTGATGTGTCGGAATATCCGGTGTGAATAATTTTTATCTCATCGACTTCTACAATGTTTGCTTTGTCCACTGCGAGTCTTTCGTGTACCCTGCCCATGTAGCGTATGGACGGGAGATTGCGGAATATACGCTCCTGGTCTTGTGTTGATATGGTTTTTCCGTTTTCATCAACATTGACCAGTGCACAGTTGAGAACGTGGAAGTTCGCTTTCATTTGCGCATCTGACATTATTCGTTTTAGGAAAATTTGTAGCTTTTTGGTGTCAACATCAGAAAAATACTCATCTGCATCTAAAAATGCAATCCAATTGCCCGATGCTTGTTCAATGGCAAAGTTTTTGGCTGCCGAAAAATCGTTCACCCAATCAAAGTGAACAACCTTTGCACCCATGTTTTTCGCAATTTCCACTGTGCGGTCAGTTGAGCCTGTATCAACGACAATCTGTTCAATTGCAACCCTTTTGGCCCACGACAAAGCCCTCTCAATGTTCTTCTCTTCGTTTTTTACAATCATAACCTGAGAAAGGCGTACTAATGCCTGAGGTGGTCTCGCATTTTTCTTTTTTTGTTTCTTTTTATTAGCCATAAAAATCCTTTGAATATATTTTTAATCTTTATGAGTTATTTATAAATAAATGATACCACAACATAATATATAAGTAAACGTAGAAAAACCGCTGATCGGTGCCGCCAGGCCCGAAACATGCGGTTCTTCTACAAAGAGGGTTATGATGATTAACCTAGAAGTTGGAGGACTCCTTGAGGTAGTGCGTTTGCTTGTGCGAGCATTGCCGTTGAGGCTTGGAAGAGGATGTTGTTCTTTGTGAACTCTGTCATCATTTTCGCCATGTCTACGTCTCTGATACGGCTTTCTGCTGCTGCGAGGTTTTCTGCGGAGTTGTCGAGGTTTTGGATTTTGAACTCGAGACGGTTTTGGATAGCACCGAGAGATGCACGGTTTGTTGAAAGTGAGTTTATTGATTTAGTCATTTCAACGAGGGCTTTTTGTGCGTCTTCAAATTCTGATATTTTTGCATCCGGTACTTCCAATTGTCCGATAAAGAATGATGTTGTGTCGCCGTCGTTTGCTCCTGATTGAAGTGTAAAGGTTCTGTTGAATATTTCCATATCGTTAAACTTAACTGTGGATTCGATTTGCGAAAGCTCTGCGTTAAGTTGTGAGAATTCGAGTTGTAATGCTTTACGGTCTACACTGTCGTCGTTTGTTCCGTTTGAGGATTGGACTGCGAGTTCGCGCATACGTTGCATAATGTCATGTGCTGCCTGCATTGCGCCTTCCGCTGTTTGAACGAGTGAGATACCGTCTTGTGAGTTTCTTGATGCCATGTTGAGTCCGCGGATTTGGGTGCGC
>Ga0123356_10004204_pt1 | contig 14908 bp, 12 predicted proteins | sample TergutEmb28metaG_2_FD_92546 | JGI IMG/M metagenome (GOLD analysis project Ga0123356, IMG submission 92546) | Embiratermes neotenicus P3 segment gut microbial communities from Petit-Saut dam, French Guiana - Emb289 P3 | ecosystem: Host-associated > Arthropoda: Insects > Digestive system > Gut ... | reverse complement strand
GACAGAGAAGGAAGTACGGTTAATTCGATGGCGGTGTCAGACGGCTCGGTTTATCTCGCAGGTCATTATAATGATTATTTATCATGGAAAGCCTGTTACTGGAAAGACGGTGAAAGAATAGACCTTGGTGTCCATCCTCATCTTCATTCTCAAAATACTGCATATGATATTACGATATCAAACGGCTCGGTTTATGCCGCAGGCTGGAATTATGATTATAATAGTGACGGCATGACGGCAAGTTACTGGAAAGACGGCGTAAGAACAGATATTACTTCTTTTAATACCGAAGGAAGAAGTTCTGCACAGGCGATCTATGTATCAGACGGTTCTGTTTATGTTTCAGGTTATATTGAAAAACCAAATACAGCGTGTTACTGGAAAGGCGGAGTAAAAACAAATCTTAATAGCGATTCAGGCGGTACAAGTAATATTGCAAGAGCAATAGCGGCATCAAACGGAACGGTTCATGCCGCAGGTAACATTGGCGGCGGTACCACTAAAGCATGTTACTGGAAAGACGGTGTAAGAACAGAGCTTACCGTTCCTGCAGGCGCGTTTTCTTCTGATGCAACAGGCTTGGTAATAGTAGTAAATGTAATAGAATAGAATAAACATTTGAAAAAGAAAAATAACTTTGTCTAAAAAACGTTATATGAAAATTTTTTGGAATATAATACTATAAATTAATCAAACAAGTCCTTTAATGGGAAATTTAAGACTTTTGTGATTTTCACTATGACATCAATTGAAGGAATTACTTTTTTGCTTTCAATATAGTATAAATGACTGTGTGAAATACCGACATCATTTGCCAAATTTAATAGGGAGAGCTGTTTTTCCAGCCTTTTTTGGCGAATTTTATCTAAAATATCTTTGGTTTCTCTCTCCATAACCCTTGACTCTAAAAATAGAGTGGGTATATTATTAGGACAACTCTATATATAGAGTAATTTGTTTTAACAAGGAGAATCTAATGAAAAGTTCACTGGAAATGGGTTTAAGAGGTTTATTCGGGTTGTTGAATAAAATTGTATTTATTATTTTCTTAGTAAATGCAACAGCAGTATTTGCTCAACAATTGGCCAGCATTACAGGAAGGTACACAGACTCGGATGGCAGTAACATGAGAATGGCAATGGTTGCTATTTACGATTCTAATAGAAGAATGGTAACAAGCACTATGACAGGAACAGATGGGCGTTTTACATTTTCCGGGTTACAAGCAGGTAATTATTTCCTGCAGTTTTCGAAAAGCGGTGCCCCTGATGTATGGCATGGCGGTGGAAACGGTCAAGCGGTAACTGTTGGAAATGCAAATGTAACTGTAAATTTTCAATACCCGCAGGGACTAAACATTACAGGAATATATACAGATACAAATGGCAGTGCAATGAGAATGGCAATGGTTGCCCTTTACGATTCGAATAGAAGAATGGTAACAAGCACTATGACAGGCACAGATGGGCGTTTTACCTTTTCCGGATTACAAGCGGGTAATTATTTCCTACAATTTTCAAAGAGTGGTGCACCTGATGTGTGGCATGGTGGCGGAAATGGACAAGCGGTAACTATTGGAAGTGCAAATGTTACTGTGAATTTTCAGTATCCTCGCTAAAAATAAAGAAACAGCGCTAAACACACGATAAAAGCCAAGTCGCCTTTCTGCGACTTGGCTTTCGTCAAGAAAAAGACCGAAATATTATAAAATCTTAAAATTTCTCCTTTACAATCCGCCTATTAAAGGGTTATATTTAATTATAGTATAAGGAGATTATAAAATGGTAGCAATAGTTACTGAAAAACGTGCTCTAAATTGTCGGGAAGTTGAAACTGAATATGATGGTCGTTGGTTTTTATACGACCAGAGAGACTTTCCACCGGTTGAAGATATGGGGTACGTAGTAGCCTACGGAGACGGAACCCCGGAAGATCGCGATGCTTTAGAGGAAATTTGTTTTGAAAAATATCATGGTAAAGTACTCTTAAAAAAAGGATGGATACCAAAAGATGAAATATTCGACAACGGCATTATCGAAATTATTTGAACATCGTTATAAATTCATTGCAAGTATCTATAATATTCAAAAAAAAGAATATAGAAATGTTACAATATTTTTAGATACAGGTTGTTTTAATACAATGATCCCAAGATATCTTGCCGAACGCTCTGGTCGCTCTTTAGGGTTTAAAATGACATACAGTCTTGGTGGAAATATATTAGAAGCGGAAGCTTTTTCCATTGAAAAATTAATGATAGGGGATATTGTATTAGAGCGGATTGTGGCATTTGCAGGCGAATATAAAGGCGGGTATGAGGATGATATAATTTTAGGAACAAACATTATAAACAATTGGGAAATGATAATCAGTAAAAAAGCACACTCATTTCGGTTTCGTGAAGATCCGCCTGAAAATTTGCCAAATAAAACGAATATATATCAGAATTATTTTAATCGTGAACGTAATTATATTTATATTCAAGATAGTTAATTAAGAAAAAATATTAAGATATTGTAATAAAAAGCAAAAAACCAGCGCTTAACACCCGGTAACAGCTACGCCGCCTGTCCGACGGCTCGGGCTGCAAAAAAACCCAGTCGGGCTATTCGCCCTTTGTGGGTTTTTATCTCCGCCACAGTTTGGGCAGGGGACATTTGCTACGCAAAGTCCTATAACCTGCCCAAACCGTCAGTTACCTTAAACGTTATGTGAATAGGTGTACCCGCTGCCTGCCTCGCCTGTACAAATATTAATGGTGGGAAATAATGAAATCCTTATAATTCCACACTAGTCACTACACACTCCACACTAAACATTACCTTTCCAATTTACGATACACATACCTATGCGGACTATCTGCTGTAGAACCCAGTTTTTCCCGTCTCCATAACGCGTACTCCGACCAGTTGCCGTCATACCATACAACTTCGCCGTCTTCAAAAGCAAGAATGTGGGTAACAATTCTGTCCAGGAACCATCGGTCGTGGCTGATAACAAGGCTAACTCCGGCAAAAGTATCCAGAGCATCTTCTAACGCGCGTAGTGTATTTACGTCAAGGTCGTTTGTCGGCTCGTCAAGTAACAATACATTCGCGCCTTCTTTGAGCATCATCGCAAGGTTTAACCGGTTGCGTTCTCCACCAGATAGTACGCCAACTTTTTTTGATTGATCCGCACCGGAGAAATTATACCACGCGCAGTAAGCTCTGGAATTAACTTCTCTCGCGCCTTGCCCGCTGCCAATCTTTATTAAATCCTGTCCGCCGGAAAGCTGCTCCCATACGCTTTTTTCGCTGTCCAGACTTTCACGCATCTGATCCGCGTAACCGAGTTTAACGCTTTCGCCGAGACGTAATTCGCCGGAATCAGGTTTTTCGCTGCCTGTTATCAATTTAAAGAGAGTAGTTTTACCCGCTCCGTTCGGCCCGATAATGCCAACACACGCTCCCGGCGGTACTATAAAACTCATATTGTCGAATAACAAACGATCCCCAAATGATTTTGATAACCCTTCCGCTTCGATTACTAGTTTGCCAAGATGCGGTCCCGCGGGAATTGTAATTTTATTATTAGAGGCAGAGCCTTTTGATCTTTCTCTTTCATCATCCTGATAAAGTTTTTCGTAGTTGGAAATACGCGCTTTGCTTTTAGCATGGCGTCCCTTGGGACTCAAACGTATCCATTCAAGTTCACGCTGCAGTGTTTTACGCCTGTCACTTTCTCCCTTTTCTTCCTGCTCCAAGCGTTTTTCTTTTTGTTCAAGCCAGCCTGTGTAATTGCCCTTCCAGGGAATGCCTTCGCCGCGGTCAAGTTCCAGTATCCAACCCGCGACATTATCAAGAAAATAACGGTCGTGAGTAACAGCGATAATAGTGCCGGCATAATCTTTTAGATGACGTTCCAGCCATGCTACAGTTTCCGCATCCAGGTGGTTTGTAGGTTCATCAAGTAACAGGATGTCGGGTTTTTGTAAAAGCAGACGGCAAAGAGCAACGCGCCGCCTTTCTCCTCCGGATAGGTGATCTACAACTTCATCACCGGGAGGGCAGCGCAGGGCTTCCATTGCCAGTTCCAGGCGGCTGTCAAGATTCCATCCATCGGCGGCTTCTATCTTTTCCTGCAATTCCGCCTGTTTCGCGCCAAGTTTATCATAGTCAGCGTCCGGTTCTCCAAAAGCTTCGCTTACTTTATCAAACTCGGCAAGCAGAGAAACAAGTTCTTTGGCGCCTTCCGATACTATTTCCTTGACAGTTTTACCCGGCTCAAGATACGGTTCCTGCTCCAGAAACCCGATAGAAAACCCCGGGCTGATAGAAGTTTCGCCCGCGAACTCTGTATCAACGCCGGCGAGAATTTTTAACAGGCTTGATTTTCCCGAGCCATTAAGTCCGATTACGCCGATTTTCGCGCCGTAAAAATAAGATATACTGATATCTTTTAATACCTGCTTTGTTCCATGTTTTTTGGAAACCTTATACATGGAATAAATTATTTTTTTATCATCTGTTGACATACAGGAATTATAGCATAAATGGTAATGATTGTCATTTGTTTTTTATGTGTTAATCTCTAAATTAATTTATATTTATAGATAGATATTGATTAAACTCCAGCAGAGCTTGTTATACTTTCATTCAGAGATAGTAATGTTAAACGGTTTCGCCCGTTATTTTTGGACATATAAAGAGCTTCGTCAGCCTTTATAAGATAATTATTCCAGTTTTGCGTATTGTTTTTATTTCCTGTCGTTATACCGATGGATATTGTAACAATACCATTTGGACTTTCCGCATGAGGTATTTTTAACTCCCGTATCGCGTTTAGTATTTTATTAGCGATATTTAATGAACCGGCTTCATCTGTACCGGGCAGAATGACAGCGAATTCTTCTCCGCCGTATCTTGCTGCGAAATCTCCTTTTCTGGTAATGGTATTACTTATTGTCTGCGCGATTATTCTTAAACAGCTGTCGCCTTCATTATGCCCGTAAGTATCGTTATATTTTTTAAAATAATCTATATCCAGCAGCATAACGCTTAACATAATGTCTGTACGTGATAACATCGTTATGATTTGCTTCATGGTTGATTCCATATAACGTCTGTTAAAAATCCCTGTAAGTTCATCATAATGTCCCTTTATAAATAAATCTTTTATTGTGTTTGATAATAATCCTATTTCATCGTCGCGATCTATCCCGTAAATTTCCTGTGAGGTTATATTATACTCCGTATTGCTTTCTTTTAATCTGAGCAGGCTGTTAACCAGCATTTTAAGCGGCGTAAAAATTAACCGCTGTGTTATGCGATTTGAACTGAAAACAAATAATACAAAAAGTATTGTCATTATAATAAAAGGCAAAAGAAGATTTGTCTGGTTAATACTATCGTATTCCTGTTTTATTTCTTTGATTATATTTTCAAGTGTCCAGAATAATCCAGCTGTCATCAGAAAAGAAACCAGAGCGAAATGCGCTATGTTGATTTTATTTAACCTTACAAAAAGACGCCGTTTATCTTCGCTGGATTCAATGTTATTTGTATATAAAAAATACGCTGATATAACAAAACCAAAGCCAAGCAAAAGCGGTCCGCTTAATATTAATTGGATAATGGCAAAAATAATCGGCGCGATTGGAGATAAATAAATATAAATATCAGATCCTTTAGGAATTACCGTGTGTTTTTTTACGGTTTTTACCGTTAAAAGTATATACGATACAAGGTATCCAAATGAAATAATGATTGTAATCCACATATAATCACCGCGAGAGTAAACATTATTTTCGTTAATTATAAACAACATATTTGTAAATGGCGTTGAAAGTACCGCGAGTGTATTAATTATAATTGGAATCAGGTAATACTTAAAACGTCTTTTTATGCCGCTTTCATCATTATAAATTCTATAATCACAATACATTAAAAACATTAACCCGGGCAGAGGAGTGATTAAATAATACAACATGGAAAACGCGTAATTAATGATTCTTGCAGACTGAAAAGACATACCATTAATTAAATACATCCCTGAATCAAATATTATGTACAGCATTAAAACAATCTGTAAATATTCAAACAGTTTTTGCCTTATATTACCTTTGGCTGTTACATTTGCGTGAGTTTTATATATATCGTTATACATAAAGAAAAGAATTAAAAATCCAATTAAGTTAACGGTTAACCAAAATAATTGTTTCATTCTTTAATTTCCCTTATCTGTACAGAGAAATATTTGATAATAATAAGATAAACTGTATTAATATACTGAAATATATTTTAAATTTTGATATAATGTTTTTATGTCTCTTAACTGGAAAGAAATCAACCTGATACTCGAAGAATTAAACCTAAATGGCGCTCAGATTCAAAGCGCTGTGCAAAGCGCTTACGATGTGATAATCCTGCGCTTTCACAAAAAAGGTGAAACAAAACAGGTGCTTATTTCGTTAAGTTCCGGCGCTTGCCGTATTAATGAAACATTCCGCGCTGTTCCAAAAAGCGAAAAACCCCTGCGTTTCGCGCAGTTCCTGTCATCAAAAATTGTAAACGGCTGGGTTACAGAAATATGTCAGCTTGATGATAACCGTATCGTAAAGATTGTTGTAAAAAGACCGGATTCAGTTTACAGGCTGTACATAAGATTATGGTCAAACGCCGCTAATTTTATCGTTACCAATGATGAAGGTCTTATTCTGGATACAATGCGCCGCCAGCCAAAACGAGGTGAAATCACCGGCGGACATTATTCACCGGAAAACATCGTTAAAAATGAAAAGGTAAATCCTAATAATTTAAAACCTGTCAGGGAATACGTGCCTCGTACATACGAAGTACGGGAATTACCCGGTGAGGGTTCTTTTAATAAAAAGATTGATGAATATTATTCCGCTCATGGCGGCTCTCTTTCTCTTGAAGTTTTAAGAGAGCAGGCAAAGCGGGATTGTGAAGGCAGTTTAGGAAGAATTAACGCTGCACTTGAAAGACTTAGAGAAAAAGAAGAATCGTTTACCAATGCCGGGCGTTTTAAAAATTACGGAGATTTTATTCTTTCGAATATCGCTAACATAAAACCTGATACTCAATGGCTGGAGATAGAAGAAGAGGGAACTGTAAAAAAGATCGAACTTGAATCAAGAGTAAGTCCCGCTGTAATGGCCCAGAAATATTACGAGTTATACAGAAAGTCTAAAAAAGCTCTTTCTGAAATTCAATGGGAAATAACTGAGGGAGAACAGGAATTAAAAGATGTAACGGAAAAACTGGAACGGCTATTAAACGAAACCAATCCGTTAATTCTGGCAAAGCTGTTAAGGTCTACCAAAACAAACAAAGCTGGTACCGCTCAATTATCAAAAAAAGAAAAAACACGTCCAGGACTTTCTTTTAAACGCGGCGATTGGCTTATCATTGTAGGCAGAGATGCGAGAGAAAACGATGAACTCCTGCGCCGCCATGTAAAGGGCAATGATTTATGGCTTCATGCCAGAGATTATCATGGCTCTTATGTGTTTATCAGGCATAGAACCGGAAAAACTGTACCGCTGGACATTCTTCTTGACGCGGGAAACCTCGCTATTTTTTACTCAAAGGGCAGAAATAACGGCGCTGGAGATTTATTTTATACATCTGTAAAATACCTGCGCCGCGCGAAAGACGGGCCAAAAGGTCTTGTTATCCCAACTCAGGAAAAAAACCTTCATGTTAAACTTGATGATACAAGGCTGCGTTCGCTGGAAAATTGCAGGTGTTAATGGCAGTTCCCATTTTTTTAATTGAAAAAATCCTGAAATAATGGTAATCTGATATCAATAATTATTTTTATAAGGAGAGATAAAAATGAAGAAGTTATTATTAATAACGGTTGTATTTATTATGGCGATTGCCATGACCGGCTGCGCCACAAGTTCCGCGGCGCCGGTTGAACTGCCGCCGGTTCCGGAAGGAGCGGAAAGAATTCTTCTGGAAAATGGAGCGTATGCTATATATAAGTTTGAGCTTCCTGACGGCGCTGTATGGGCTGATTATCATAAAATCACCGCGGAATACATGGTAGACGCGGCTAATATAACAAAGCGTATACGTAATACCAACAATGTACGGTTAATGGGTAATTACAATGAAAGTGATATTCCATCTTCATCTGTAGAACGTATTATTAATCTGGAAAGCCATAATGGGCCGTATATAATGGACAATGCTCCAAGAACATGGGAAAGTATGGGCGCTGCCGCGAACGAATGGTTTACTGTGGAATACAATATTACAGGTTCAACCGCGCATGCTCAATTTAACAGAAGTAATATTCCCGCGCCTGACGCAACAGGGCCGTTCTTTTTCGGCATTGGTTTAACCAGCCAGGATGCTGGAAGACGTAATGGAATAACTCAGTTTATAAGAAACGTTACTCTGCATCACGTCAGTGACCCCGCGTTAAATGTTGTATCAGCCGGTTCCGGTTTTGATGCACGCACCTTCGCTTCGTTTTATCCTGTGTTATCAACACGAACAGGCGGACAATCCGCTGATGCTGAATAGGCAATATGGTGACTGTCATTGCTGGCAGTCACTTTTTTTTAGCTCTAATACTTTTGGAAAACTACAACAACTCATCCTCAAGAAAAATAATTTATTCCCGTAAACAGCCAATTGGAACAATATAAACACCATCTTTGCGTTTGTATCCAAATTCTGTGGCAGTTAAAACCATCAGGAAAGAAGGTGGTTTCATTTTATCAATATTTATTTTTTCTTGTAAAGTTAACAAATTTTTAGCGGCAATATCTATCTCTTTTGATCCCATTTTTACTTCGATAGCTCCCCATCGTCCGTCTTTTAAATGAACAATGGCATCTGCTTCCAAACCGCTTTTATCCCGATAATGAAATACTTCTCCGTCAATGGCTCCTGAATAAATACGCAAGTCACGGATACATAAAGATTCAAATAATAAACCAAAAGTGTTAAAGTCCGATAAAAGACTGGCGGGAGTAGCGCGAAATACAGCAGAAGCGATAGAAGGATCGATGAAATGCCGTTTTGGAGAAGTACGTATGGCTGTTTTTGAACGTATTGCAGGGTTCCATGCAGGAAGATCTTCTATAACGAATATTCGGCGCAGAGCATTAAGATAAATCGAAATTGTTTTATCAGAGATTGAATGTTCATCAATTGTTATATCATTTTGGATTGTTGTTATGTTTGCCATCGAAGAAATATTACGTGCCAAAGAACGCATTAAAGCGCGGACTCGCTGCGGGTTTTTTTCTACGCCGTCAACACGGGATACATCGATATTTATTATTGCATCAACATAATTATAAACTTGCTGTAAAGCAGCAGATTCTTTTTGTCCGATAGAAGCAGGCCAGCCGCCTCGGGTTAATGCATAGGCAAGAGCTTCTATTGTTAGAGAAGATGAACTTTCTATTTCAGTTGTTCCGGCAAAAAGATCTTTTAAAGATATTGTTCCATTTGATTCCATCGATTCAAAAAGAGACATTGGACGCATTAACAAACGGGAAATACGTCCTGTTCCTGTATGTGAAACAACATTGTCTTCTGGTACTGCGGAACCCGTCAAAATAAACTGGCCATTTTCTCTGCGTTGATCTATCGCAAAACGAACAGCATCCCATAAAACAGGAGCCATTTGCCATTCGTCAATTAGGCGCGGAGTATCACCGTTTAATAAAAGGGATGGTTTGGTATCAGCAGCTTTTAAGTAGGAAGAAGTATGATCTGGATCCTGCATATAAAGAGCGCTGGAAGCCTTTTCTTCCGCAGTCCTTGTCTTTCCGCACCATTTAGGTCCTTCAATAAGTACCGCTCCGGAGGATTGAAGCGCTAAATCAAGGGTTTTATCAGCTATACGGTTCAAATATAACTTGTTCATCACTTTTACTTTTATTATAATTCCTCACTTCCGAGTTTGTCAAGGTTTTAGTTCCGAGTTTGGCGTTATTTTGATTCCTGATTTGGCAGTAAAAACAAAAAAAGGTAATATGTTTCGGTCATATCACTTTTAAATATTCATTACTTACAGCTTTGGTAATGCTTTGTGATTTTGTTTAAGTATAGCATTCAATCGCTCTCTGTACAGTCATGGCAGGCAGCGGGCGCGCAGGACGGTAAGACTTGTTGCGGGGAACACGCCTATGGAGCCTCAGAGATTATACATCTTTTTTTTATTTATCGAATAATGAATAAAGTAATATGTTGCTGAGTCTCCTCCGGCTAAGAACCCGCAAAGAGACGTCTTCCCGCCCTGCGCACCCGCTGCCTGCCATGACTGTACACATGGTTGGGTTTCAAATGACAGGCACCTATATGGTTGTCTAAACAGTTGAGTGTTTAGACAAATCAGGGGGTGACAGGCACCTTTTTTAAATAATTACTCACTGTCCCAGCAAACCACGCAATACAGGATAACCTCTGCCAATTACAGTACTGAAATCCCAGACAGTTATTGGGAAACCCAAGCCATTTGGAGAGGTGCCTGTCCAGAAATTTTGGGTGTAAAATGATGTTAAAGATGTATTAGCGCCATCAGGAGTGTCTAAACCGGAAACGGCGGTACGTGATTCGGGATTTAATGTACTGTAACTAGCGTCTGCTTCGATGATCATTGTGCGAAGAGCGTAATTATTACTGCCAATATTTGACGTAGGAAAGCCATAAATCCTTGCGGCTGTACGATTACCCGTAACATCACTTCCGCCCTGAACATTTACACTAGCGCCTAACGCTGCGTTGTTTTGAATAATCCCGCTTTGTCTATGGCCGATAAGACCGCCAACCCTTGTAATAGCGTCTGAGTTTGCGTTCCTGGCGCTGACACTTCCGGCTGCAAAACTATTTGTAACAGAATTGGCATCGTTAATTTGCATATAACCCACAAGCCCTCCGGCATATAACGCCGCGTTAACATCGTTGGGATTGTCAACGCTTACATTACCCAGTGCGTAACTGTTTGTAATGGATGACATTTGTAGTCTAGCATCGCTTGTCCAGCCTAAAAAACCTACAAGCCCGCCGGCGATAAGAGGCATGGTTCCGCCTGTACCTTTACGGACAATTACATTACCTGCTGCGAAACTTTCGTTAATTTCTGTATATTGTGCCAACCCTATAAGACCGCCTACACCTACACCCGGAAATGAACCGTCTGCGTGATGCGTTACTGTTACATCGCCTGTCGCGTAACATCTATCGATAAAATTACGATGTTCATTTGTTGTGGAATTTATCATTAATCCTACAAGACCACCGATATAACTACTATGATTTATAGGAGTTGTAACAGTATTTCTTATATGAACATAAACATTACCTGTAGAAGAGCATTCAGTTAAACCTGACGCATTGTTATTTAAAGCTCGCATCATTCCAGAAAAACCTCCTGCTTTAACCCCGCCTGTAGCCAAATGTGTAGATGGGATAATCACAGAGCTTGAGCTTTTACAGTTTGAAATATTAGATTGAGATGCCATCCCCAAAAAACCACCAATATATAAAGTCGAAATTCCCGGATTTGTAACTTGTGCTATTATACTCAACGCGTTGGAATTACAATCTTTAATATCAGCATCTTGTGCAGACCCAAAAAAACCACCTATATAATGCCATTCATTAATCCCGCTTGTGTTAAATGATATCGTTCCATCAGAATATGATGAATTACGAATCGTTCCAAAGCCCACATATCCTAACACTCCACCCAAATAGATTGAACCCGTACCGACAGAGTGTATGGTGATATCTCCGGTAACAGAACAGTTTTCCGCATTACTATTACCAAGGCTCCCAGAAAGTCCGCCAATTTGAGTACTTCCTGAAGTGTTAAACGTATCAGGTATTTCTATTTTTCCGTTAAATAAACATTCCGATAAATTTGTTAAAGATAAAGAACCAACTATACCACCAAGAAGAATATTTCCACCCAAACCATCTGTTTTGTTCAGACTTACTGTTCCAATTACGGTAATTTCATTAATGATACAAATTGTTGATGGCGGGGGTATAGGGTAAATATTACCGCTACTTAGACCAACCACACCGCCAACACGTATAGTATTAGCTCCACTGCTGTTATTCAGGTTTATATTCAAAGCAGAATAACAGTTTATTATTGAAGTTGTTCCTCTCATAAGACCAATAATGCCACCAAAATATACTTGAGGGTTGCCAGTAGTAGAATTGGCATTAAGAGTGAGAACAGAGTTTTCTGTCGCCCCTCTTACAATACAGTTAAGTATTTGTGTATTACCGGTTGCCCACCCTATTATGCCGCCTACATTTACGGGATTTTCTAAAGTAGCATTAGCGCCGGTTACTGTTGTATCCGGATAAACCACTGTTAAATCACGGATAACAGCGCTATAAATGACTCCAAAAACACCACCGTTTTCAATACTTGTTCCGGCAAAGCCGTTTTGTACGGTTAACGTATGTCCGTTTCCATAAAAATTACCCTGAAACCGCTGGTTATCCACAGCAGTACCAATTGGTACCCAGTTATTAATAATAGAAATACTTCGTGTTAATATATAAACTTTATTCTGCGAAAAATTATTACCGGAGTTCACATTGTTACATAATTGAAGCAGTTCATCTTCGGTAGATATTTCTGTAAGAGTAATATCGGGTAATTTAACCAAACCATCCTTAGTTTCAATACTCCAGTTTTGCCGCAATTCCATTCCCGGTATATTCCAAATAACTATTAACGTTGGTTCTTCATCAAGGGTAAGCGTAATCGTATAATTGTTAAAACCGGACGAAGGTATTCCGTCTCTTACATTTCTGTCATTTGGTTTAGTGGCGTTTATGGTAAAACTTGTTTCATCGTTATCCAATATAAATGTACGGGTATCACCGTTATTTTCCCGGTATCTGACAACAGGTGTTCTTTTATCAGCCCCGGAAGGTATTTCCCAGTTAATTTCTATCTGTTCATTTTCTTCGTTGTATAACGCTTTCCATGAGCTTATAGTATTTACCGGTGATACAGTTCTGTATTGTAAAACTGTTCCATTTAAACCTTTATCACCACCCGGGCTTAAAATATTTTTTCCTAATTTAACTTCAATAATCAATCCGACGGGAATCGCTCCCTTGCTTTGTATGGTAAGTGTATGGTTCCCTTCATTGTATATAGGTGTAGCGAAGTATGATTCCATAGAAACAGGTTCTGCGGAAAAACCTTCTGGCGGGTTTGGCATTCCGGGATCGGCGAGCTTTCCTCTAATCTCAATATGACCTGGTCTAAAAACAAGGGTTTCAATGGCGGCAGCGGAAGCGAATGTTACAGTTATATCTCTATTAGGAGCCCTGTCAACAATTGAACCTCGTTCCGGCGAACTCATTATAATCCTTGGCTGCAACTCACTCCATGGAATTAATGTTATAGGTTCTTTAACATTAATTGTAATAACAGCTCTTCCGCCGTCAATATATTCAATCGTTATTTCATTTTCATTTAGAGGTTCCAAACCAATTAAAGTGTTATTAATCGCTGCTGTACTGATATACCATTCATTGTCGGTTGGAAGCTAATTTGTTTTATAAGCTTTCCATTCAGCGTTACTGTACGCCGGGTTAGGATCAAAATGCACTGTAAAGGAATAACCTGTTCTTGGCGTCACATTATGGATATCATCCCTGCATCTGTCCGTCCCCCGTTGAGGACTAAACCCCCAAGCCTCCGGAAACGCCACAATAACTTCCAGTTTATACGCGTTATGCCAGGCAACTTCCGCATCCAACTTGGCGAGATAATCCGGATCACCTTCACAGGAAACAATGCAGAAAACAAGTAACAGGGAAAAGAGAATAGGAAAGAGGGAAATTAACCTCTGATATTTTTGTATATTATCGATTTTTTCCATACATATCTCCCAATATTTATCTTAGTATTTATAGAAGATACCACAATTTATAGAAAAAATCAATTAGAATCATTTTTTGTTTATTTAACCACAAACTAATGATAAGATATCGGAGTACAGGTTCGTGTTGGAAAAATAAAATCTGTGTAAATCAACATTTTGCTTGATTTATATAACAAACTAGTACTATAATTCAAATATCTGGTACCGAAAATTCGCGAGGAACACTGTAAGGTGTTGTCGGGTCGGCGTCCCGATTAAACCAGATTTTAACCGCTTTGGGTTTTCTCCCAGAGCGGTTTTTTATTTTTATAGTATGTGTCTCTTGTAATCATACCGGTTTTTACATCATAAAAATTATCATCAGATGAAGCCATAAGCATAATAAATAAAGCAATTCCTTTTTTATTGATTTTTTTATACAGAGTAAGCCGTCCATTTTTTCCCCCATAAATGGCATTATATCCATTAGCTACATCTTGAACCAAATCACGTGCTTTTTCATATCCATTTTTTTGTAATTGATGAAGGCGATCTGGACGTTCTATATGTTTCTCTCCATAGTTATCTTTATCTTTTTCTTGTTTGCCTATTCGAAGACGAATTTTTCCTGCTTGTCGTTTAATAATATTGGCTATTTCTATAGGTATTTCTCCAAAATCTTTGCCTCCATTTCGGGTAAGAACAAATTCACCTTCGTATTTTACAGGTAAGTTATCATTTGATTCCATGTTTTTTTTCATTGGCATATCTCCATAAAAAATATACCTATATATGGCGCGGACTAGCCATTTTGCTTGACCGAAAATAAAAAAAATTATCTTTATCTCTTTTCCATAAGTCAAATACAAGTATTTTACAATTTCTCTGTTTTTCCCTTGCATCCAGCCCTCGCAGACACTAGAGTTAATATATATGGAAGCTGTGCTTGCCCAAAGAAGGCGGGTTCGCAGTCCGGTGGGAGCCGGAATGTTTTATCCCGAAGACAGGAAGGAAACACTCGATTATCTGAGGTCT
>Ga0123356_10004203_pt1 | contig 14911 bp, 9 predicted proteins | sample TergutEmb28metaG_2_FD_92546 | JGI IMG/M metagenome (GOLD analysis project Ga0123356, IMG submission 92546) | Embiratermes neotenicus P3 segment gut microbial communities from Petit-Saut dam, French Guiana - Emb289 P3 | ecosystem: Host-associated > Arthropoda: Insects > Digestive system > Gut ... | reverse complement strand
TAAAACTGCCTTCGTCTGCGGTAATGCTCAGCCTTTGCTGCCAGCCCAGTCTGGAATGATTACCGCATTTATCGCATACCCAGAGCTTCTGCTCTGCGTCGGATACGGAGGCTTGACATTGGGAACATGTTAAATCAGCCATAAGTTATATTAGACAAAACAAGGTTTTTTGTCAAGGTGTTTGGTAATCAAAATTTTTCATAAAAAAACCTGACCTATCCGACCACTTGATTCAAGTGGTCGGATGGTCAGGCCATTTTTTGGGACAAACTGTTAACGATTAGTTAGCAGCCCTGATTTCTAAGTGCTGGATATCAACGTCCCATGTGTTGTTGTCATTAATACAGCGAAGCTCAACTGAGACAGTTCTGCCTCCCTGATTATGCGATACTGTGATTGACTGATCTCTTACAGTTGTTCCGGCAAAACTTAATGTGCCGACAGCCGAGCCGTTAACTCTAAGCTGAACTTGAGCTGTGTTATTATTGGTTGATCTTCCGCGAACAGTAAATGTGTGCCTGTTATTTGCGAAATACTGATTGTAAGAAATTCTGTCGTCATTGGCATAGAGTCTTACGCCATTAAACGGTGAGCTGATGTTACCTGTGTATTGTCCGCCCTTTGACATACTCTGAGCTGTAACGGTTGTAACGCCGTTATTGCTTGCAGGAGGATTATTGTTTGCAGGAGGATTGTTATTTGCAGGTGGATTGTTGTTTGCAGGAGGAGTTGTTGTTGAGCCGCTGCCGCCAAGTGTTGTGTTACCATATCTCAGCGTATAAGCAGTAATATTATAAGTTCCATTACTACCTGCTTCCCAGCCTTCAACTTTTAACATAACTTCTCTTAAGTTACTGTTCATTCCGCCCCATCTTCTGTTCCACTCATTAAATATTGCAGAAACATCAATTGTGCCGCTTGTCCTTTTTGATTGTCTAACTGCCCAATACTGTGTGAAGTTACCGCTTCCCTGAACGTGAGGACCATTTACAGTTGTTCTATAAAGGTCGTATCCGTTGAAGGTACCTGCAGATGATGCTCCAGGTGGTCTATAGTCACCCCAGCTTTCGACAATGTAGTACTCGATTAAAGGACTGCCCATTACCCAGCCGTATACAGAAAGGTAATTATTCCTGTTACCAGGATTAAAATTACTTGCTGTATATGTAACAGTTATCTGTCCAACTTGGCTATGGTTCTGATTGTTAAATCTTTTTCCGACTCTTGCTAAGAAATTTCCTCTTGTGCCAGCAGATGCTTCCCATCTTGCACTAAAGGTACCGTTATTATTAACGGTCATTGTTCCATTTCTTACGCCACTTGAGCTCTGCCAATACTCCCAATCCCAGCCATTGGTTGTTCCTGTTCTGTTGGATGTTACAGTAACATTCCTTGCGTTGTCAGCATCTGCTGCATCATTAACCAGAAGATCGTTAGCAAAGTTATCACAGCCAGCGAAGGTTAATCCTGCTACAATTACTAATGTAGTCAGAACAACAAAAAACATTTTTACATTTTTCTTCATATTTTTCCCTCCGTATTTTATTAGGCACTCATACGAATACCCTCTATAAAGTGGACGGCGAAAGCCGTTCAATATAGAACAACTTAAAGTGCTTCAAGATTTATATTCTTGAAACATACTCCTACTATAGAATATAACACGGGATCCTGGATCTGTAAACAAAAATCTTTATAAAATTTGCATATATTTTTATTTTTATTACTTTGTTTAAATTTCGATAAAAAGGGCTAAAATCGACATAAAAATGGCTATTTTTCACATTTTAGAGTATATTAATGTATATTTTACTATTTTAAGAAGTAAAAGCTGTCTTTTTAAAGCCGTCTTTCGGAATTGAACCGAAGACCTCATGATTACAAGTCAAGTGCTCTGCCAGCTGAGCTAAGACGGCTAATAATTAAATGCTATTAAAAACAAGCGATTATGTCAATACTGTTACATTTTTTTTCTCCGCGAGAGGAGGGACTTTGCATTCTTACGTTTGCGAGAGGAGGGACTTTATATTCTTAACTCTGCGAGAGGAGGGACTTGCCTTCCAGCCCTCAGCGTCCTGCTTCGGGCTTCCAGGCCGCGGTTCAGCACTGGCGGCGCACCTCCTGTGCGCCTTACCTCCCTGCCGGTCGGCGTGCTGAACCGTTCAAGTCCCTCTTCCAAAAGTATTTAGTTCATTAACTAATTTTTATTATAAACCAAAACTGTAGCATTCTTCGCTTTGCGAGAGGAGGGACTTGAACCCTCATACCAAAGGCACCAGATCCTAAGTCTGGCGTGTCTGCCAATTCCACCACTCTCGCTCAAAAATTTCTATACTGCTAAAAGGTATCAATTTTTAACCATGCCTGTCAATTGACCAGTTTTACACTTTTTAGTATAATGTTTCAAAGTTAAAATGGATGAATTTAATAATATTATTGACTGCGGACTTGATGTCGGCTCAACTACTGTAAAATGCGTTTTACTTGACGATAAAAATAATGTTTTGTGGAAAGAATACCGCAGACACAATGGTCATCAGGCAGATTGCGTCAAGGAATGTCTTTCCCATATAAACGAAAAATATCCTGATACAAAAATACGAATAGCAATTACCGGAAGCGGTTCGAGATCTCTCAAAAATGCTCTTGATGCTCAGTTTATCCAGGAAGTAAATGCGATGACGCTTGCTGTGGAAACATTCATACCAGAAGCAAATTCAGTTATTGAACTGGGCGGACAGGACGCAAAAGTAATTTTATGGAAAGGCGATAAATATAACCGCCATACTCTTACCTACATGAACGATAAATGCGCAGGCGGAACAGGTTCTACAATTGACAAAATAATGAGTAAGATTGGCATCTCGCAGGAAGAAGCTGCAAAAATAACACTTGTTAATAAACAGATTCACAATATTGCTGCCAAATGCGGTGTTTTTGCAGAGACCGATGTTGTAGGTCTCCTTAAAGTAGGCGTTTTAAAAGAAGAAATTTTTATCTCTTTATGTTCTGCAATTGTAAAACAAAATATTGAGGTGCTTGTTCACGGAAATGTTTTGGCTGATAAAGTTGTGCTGCTTGGCGGTCCAAACACCTATATTCCTGTTTTACTGGAATTGTGGCGTGAACAGATAAACGAAACCTGGAAAATTCACGGATACACGCCAGCCGAACCTGATTTACAAAAATCAATTATTATACCGAATGATTCTCAATATTATGCGGCTATCGGAGCGATTTTATTTGCCCGCGAAAATCATAATCTGCATATTTCCAATTTTGATAATAACTGGGCGGAAAAACTTGCTGTTGAACGTAAAAAACGCAGCGGCGATATGAATAAAGGTCTTGTAGAGAACCAGGAAGAATTGGATAGTTTTATAAAAAAATATGCCGCGCCAAAACTGGAAAAGCGCGATATAAAAAACGCTCAACTGGAATTATTTATCGGAGTTGACGGCGGTTCAACAAGCACAAAGACTGCGATAATAGACAAAAATGGAGAATTAATTTATTCCGATTATGTATTGTCAAACGGCAATCCGCTTGAAGACGTCAAATTACTTTTTCAAAATATCAAAAACTGGCAAAACGAAAATAATGCACAAATAAAAATACTGGGTACAGCGATAACAGGATATGCTTCTCAAATAATAAAAACAGCCTTAAATCTTGATATTTCCATTGTTGAAACGATTGCGCATTACCGCGCAGCAGTTGAATTGTACGGTGATGTTGATGTAATTTGCGATGTCGGCGGTCAGGATATTAAAGTTTTATTCATAAAGAATAATCGTGTTGCGGATTTCCGCCTGAATACGCAGTGTTCGGCAGGAAACGGTTTTTTCCTTCAGGCAATGGCGGATCAGTTTAAAATCCCGATAGAAAATTTTGCACAAATGGCGTTTAAGGCAAAAGTAGCTCCAAAATTTAATTACGGCTGTGCAGTTTTTATGGAACAGGACAGGGTAAATTTCCAGCAGGCAGGCTGGAAAAAAGAAGAAATGATGTGCGGACTTGCCCAGGTTCTTCCGCTTAATATCTGGAACTATGTTGTTCAGGAAAGCAATATAGCAAAGTTCGGCAAAAAATTTGTGCTTCAGGGCGGAACTCAAAATAATCTGGCTGCAGTAAAGGCGCAGGTTGATTTTATTAATCGTAAGGTAAAAGACGCACAAGTAATCGTTCATAAATATGCAGGAATTGCAGGAGCAATCGGCGCAGCGCTGGAAGCCAGAAATAAAATCAAAAATGATACTTTATTTATTGGAATAAATGAAGCTGCAAATATCCAATTTTCTTCCAAAAATGATGATTCTACAATTTGTGCAAAATGCAATAATCTGTGCAAACGAACCTTTATTGAAATCGAAAACAATACACAAAAAATGCTTTTTATTTCCGGCTACGGATGCGAAAGCGGTTCTTCGCAGGACAACGAAGTCGTAAAGGAAAAACAACGAAAGTTAAAAGAGGTTTATGCCAAAAATCCTGATATTACAGAAATTGCTGCATACGATGTGTTTTCGCATTTTGATTTTGAAAAACTGCCGGAACACGGCGTTATAATTGACAGATATTCATATTATCCTGCAGCGTCGCAAAGAATTGTTCCCAGAAACGAATGGAAAAAACCTTTTCAAAGAAGTTCCGCCGCACCCAATCGCCAAAATTATACAATCGCAATTCCGAAACTTTTAAATATGTTTTATTTTGCGCCGCTTTTTACAACTTATTTTGAAACACTTGGGATACATGTTATTTTTTCAGATTTCACCAACCAAAAGTTATGGGAAAACGGCAACAAATGGGGAGCAATTGACCCATGCTTCCCTGCCAAAGTAGCTCCTGCGCATATTTGGCAGCTTTTAAATATGCCGGATGTAAATGCAATATTCTTCCCGATAATTACAAACCTGGTTTCCGATGTTCAGTGCACCCTTGGGAATACTGCTTGCGTAATTCAAATGGGAACGCCGGAAGTAGTCGAAGCAGTATTTACTACAGACAGAAATATATTCAAAGAAAAAAATATCGCGTTTTATGACCCATCGTTGAATATGGACAGATATGTCGAAGCATGCGAAAAAATGTATATTTATTTTGCCGATATTCTTCATATTACCCGCGATGAAAACGCCTGGGCATTTAATAACGGCATTATTGCGATGCAAAAATATTTAACCAAACAAAGAGAATTATTTGCAGACACAATAAACACTTTAATAAAGGAAGATCGCGTTGGAGTTTTATTAATCGGACATCCGTATCATCACGATTTTGGACTAAATCACAGGATCCCGGAAGAATTCAGAAAATGCGGTTATCCGGTTTTCACGATAGAATCAATTCCGACAGACAGCGATTTTTTATCCCAGATATTTCCGGATATACACGACAGCAGAGTTATTACCGATGTTTGGGCGCGAAATTTTAACCGTAATACAAATCACAAAGTTTGGGCAGCAAAAGTTGCCGCACGTCATCCGAATTTGGCTGTTGTTGATTTATCATCTTTTAAATGCGGACACGATGCGCCTACTTATAATTACATTGATCAGGTTCTGGATGTTTCGCAGACACCGCATTTTATTTTTCACGATATTGATCAAAACAGGCCAAGCTCTACATTTAAAATCCGCATTGAAACTGCAGATTATTTTTTAAAAGAGTATGAAAGAAAGAATTTAAGGGGAGAAAAATGAAAAAGATAACTCCTCCTAAATTTTTAAAAAATGAACAATGGGAAGGGTATAATAATCCTGTATGGGACAGGAAAGACAAGAAAAAAGTAACTATTCTTTATAACATGATAGAAGAAAATAAATCCTTTTTTTTACAAGGTTACTTTCACCGCCTGGGTTACAGATACCGTGATTTGGGAGATCATACAAAAGACGATTTTCTCCTTGGACGCGAATACGGGACACGAATGCAATGTAATCCAGTGTACTTTACTCTTGGAACATTTATTAAAGAACTTATAAGAATAGAAAAAGAAGAAAACTTAACCAAAGAAGAAATTGTTGCAAAATATGTATTCCTCTCTGGCGGCGGGCAATGCGGGCCTTGCAGATACGGGATGTATCCAAAAGAATATTTAAAAGTTACAAATGCGATGGGGTTTAAGGATTTCCGGATAATGATTTTTAATTCGGATATTGTTCAGGATCCGCCTGTGCCTAAGAATTCTGCTTTTAAATTTTCACCGTATTTTAAAATACACGTTGCAATGAGTTTTATTCTGGGTGATTTTATGCATATTGCAGAATGCGCAATTCGCCCGTATGCAAAAGATAAAACCGCAGCATTGAGGGTTCTAAAAGAATGCAGAAACGATATATTAAAAGCTTTTATGAGCCGTTTGTATTTATTTAAACTGCCGGTTGCTCTTTATAAAGCAGGCAGGAAAATTGCAAAGATAGAAAAAATTAACAAGAAAATACCGCTAATTTTTATTACAGGGGAAATATTTGCCAATCTGGCTCATGGGGATGCAAACTATAATTTAAGAAGATTTATTGCCGATGAAGGCTGCGAAGTTATTCCGGGACTGTTCACTCAACGCGGAATATACGAAGGCTGGAGCAAAAATTACCGGTACTATGAGCATTTAAAATATGCAAAAGACAATAAAACTGCCAGATTCTGTAAAAACTATATAAGAAGGCAAAATTTTACAAAAGCATTTATTAAAAAAATGTATGATTTCTATAATTCTTTTTTTAATCAAAAGCAGTTCGGCGGACGCGGAGAAATTCACGATTTTGATGAGCTGTCAAAGCTCGGACACGAGTTTTATCATACATCGATTTTTGGAGGCGAGGGGAATCTGGAAATCGCAGAAGCTGTATATTACCACGATAAAATAGACGGATTCATTTCTGTAAAACCATTCGGCTGTATGCCGTCAAACGGCGTTTCGGACGGCATTCAAAGCAAAATTACATCGATGTATCCAAACCTGAATTTTCTGTCAATCGAGACATCCGGCGACAATGACGTGAGTATTCTATCCCGTGTTAGTATGATGTTATTTAAAGCAAAACAAAAACTGGAGAAGCAGGAAAAGGCCCCCCATTGATTAGGTTAATTGACCAAAAACCCGCTTTTTGCTAGAATGCCAAAAGGAATAGAACGCCAGGACCGCTAGCTCAGCTGGTAGAGCAGCAGACTCTTAATCTGCGGGTCGATGGTTCGATCCCATCGCGGTTCAGAGTCAAATTTAGTGTTAAAAGAGGAAAATTGTGGCTATTAATAAAGAAATAAAACGCCTGGAAAAATCGAATGTTCAATTAAATATCACTATCCACAAGGATGATGTTCGCGCTCAATATAACGACATGCTTAAGGAATACACAAAGAGCCTGCAAATACCTGGTTTTCGCAAGGGAAAGGTACCGCAGGAAGTGCTTGAGCGCAAGTATGCCGAAGCCCTTAAAGGTGATGCAATCAGCCGTATCATGGAATCTGCTCTGCAGGAAATATTCAAAGAAGAAGGTCTGCCCAGAAACGAAAGACCATTGCCCTATTCTACCCCGGAACTTCAGGGTGAGCCAGAAATGGACCTGGACAAAGACCTTGTTTTTTCTGTAATTTACGATGTTCTGCCAGAGGTAAAAATCGGTCGGTGGAAAGGATTAAAAGCAGAATACCCGTACGCAGAAATTGAGAAAAAAGATATCGATAAAGAACTGGATGAAATCCGCGAACGCAACGCAATTGTCATGGATAAAGATGACAGCGCAGCCGCCAAAAACGGCGATGTTGTAACAATCGATTATCAGATATTCGAAGAAAACGGCGAGGCTCCGTCCGATATGCAGCGCAAGGATTTTGCTTTTACCCTGGGTTCAGGAACAAATATTTACAAGTTCGATGACGACATCGTAGGAATGAAAAAAGGCGATTTAAAAGATATTAATAAAAAGTTCGAGAAGGATCACTTTGATCCTATTCTGGCAGATAAAACCAGAAAAATTCAGATAACATTAACAGCGCTTAAAGAGAAAAAACTTCCCGATTTAGATGATGATCTGGCTCAGGATGTCGATGAAAAGTTTAAAACTCTTGATGATCTAAAAAACAGCATTAAAGAACGTCTTGAAAAACAGCTTGAGTTCCGCCTTAGGGAAGTTAAATTAAGCGAACTTTTAAAGAAAATAATGGAGAACACTCCTGTTATACTGCCTGAATCAATGATCAAGGCGGAAGTTGACGGCAGGATGAGAAGGCTTGCGCGTTACTATAACACCAACGCAGAAATGATTATGCAGATGATGAGCGGAAGCGGCAAAGACAAAGAATGGCGCGATGCTGCAGAAAAATCGCTTCATTCACGTTTGATTATCGAAACCTTAATGGACGAGCAAAAAATCGAGGCTTCGGACGAAGAAGTAGAAAAAGAATTTGAATCAATCGCGGCAGCAAACAGCGCAGACATTAACGAAGTAAAAAAACATTATAACGAAGAAGCGGTTTTTTATCTGAAAGAAGATATAAGAGAAAAGAAAATTACCGATATTTTACTTGCAGAGAATAACCTGAAACAGGGAAAGAAAGAGAATTATCTGGATTTTATGGCAGATAAGAGTTAAATTTGTAATATGGGAGTAAAAATGAGCAATCTGGTTCCTATTGTAGTCGAACAAACCGGAATGGGAGAACGTTCCTATGACATATATTCCCGTCTTTTAAAAGATCGAATTGTCTTTCTGGACGGCGAAATAAATGATGTGTCTGCCGATCTTATTGTAGCTCAGCTTTTGTTTCTTGACGGACAGGATATCGAAAAAGACATCAATCTTTACATTAATTCACCAGGCGGATCTGTTACTGCAGGGCTTGCGATTTACGATACTATTCAGCACCTAAAGTCCAATGTTCAGACCATTTGTCTTGGTCAGGCAGCCAGCATGGCCGCCCTTATTCTGACCTGCGGAGCTGCCGGAAAGCGGATGATCCTGCCTTCTGCAAGAGTGCTTATCCACCAGCCATGGGGAGGCGCGCACGGACAGGCAAGGGATATCGGCATTCAATCAAAAGAAATTGTCAGATTAAAAAAATTAATTATTGAATATTTTGCAAAGCACTCAGGAAAAACAAATGAACAAATTGCATCAGATATGGAAAGGGATTTTTACATGTCCGCATCTGACGCAGTTGAGTACGGCATAGCCGACTCGATACTAACGGGGAAAGCAAATGGCACGGCTTCGTAACGGTCCGGAAGTTTTTGAAAGAGTCTGCTCTTTCTGCGGAAAAAGCGCAGATATGGCGCGCCGCCTTATCGCAGGTCCGAATGATGTCTTTATCTGCGATGAATGTATAGAAGTCTGCCGCAAGATTCTTTGCGAAGAAGAACATGAGCTTACCTCTCATTTTACCGGTGACATTCCTACTCCAAAAGAGATTAAAAGTTATCTTGATCTTTTTGTAATAGGACAGGATAACGCCAAAAAAGCGCTTTCTGTTGCTGTTTACAACCACTACAAACGCATTGCGAACCCTTCTGCAGAAAAAGAAAAAGAAACCGAAGAAGTAGAAATAGAAAAATCCAATGTTCTTTTAATCGGGCCTACAGGAACAGGAAAAACGCTGCTTGCAAAAATACTTGCAAAAAAACTAAAAGTGCCTTTTGCAATTGTAGATGCCACTACCCTAACCGAAGCAGGTTATGTAGGCGAAGATGTAGAAAATATCCTTCTTAAACTGATTCAAAGCGCAGGCGGTAACATTTCTGCAGCAGAAAGAGGTATTGTCTATATAGACGAGATCGACAAAATAGCGCGCAAAGGCGAAAATGTATCCATTACACGCGATGTTTCAGGCGAGGGTGTTCAGCAGGCATTATTAAAAATAATCGAAGGAACAATTGCATCCGTACCGCCTCAAGGCGGCAGAAAACATCCTAATCAGGAATTGATACGGATTAATACCACAAATATTCTTTTTATCTGCGGCGGAGCTTTCGTAGGACTGGATAAATTAATCTCCCGCAGAGTTGTAAAGCAGCCTCTTGGGTTCGGCTCCAACAATGCAGTAAAAGAAAAAAATCTAAAAGAGCTTTATGATTCCATGCATCCGGACGATCTAATCCAGTTTGGCATGATTCCGGAATTTATAGGCAGGCTGCCTATAACTGTCGGCCTTGAAGAACTAAAACGCGAAGATTTAAGGCGGATTATCACAGAACCGCGCAATGCAATCGTGCGTCAGTATCAGGCGTCTTTGGCTTATGACAATGTAAAACTTGAATTTACAGAAAAAGCGATTGACGCAATTGCAGATATGGCAATTAAACAAAAAACCGGCGCGCGCGGATTACGCGCAATTGTAGAAAGGCTGATGACAGATATTATGTTTGATATTCCTTCAATACCCGGCAGCAAACAGGTAATCATTACGCAGGATACGGTGGAAAAAAATGAACCGCCGCAAATAATATATCTGGAGCAGAAGCAAAAGAGCGCATAACGTGGGAAAAAAGACAGGTGAAAAAAGCAGCTTTTTGGGCGGACTCTTCTCTAAAAAACAACAGAAAAGTTCCTATTTTCTGGATTATTTTAACACAGAAGAATTAATTACCGAAGATTTTCCGCTTCTTCCGCTTCGCGATCTTGTGCTTTTTCCGCAGACTGTTGTTCCAATTTTTATTACTTACAAACCTGGAATTGCCGCGCTGGAAGAAGCGATTAAAAGAGACAACCGTCTTTTTGCATCATGTTTAAAAAAGAATGAACTTCGTTTATCAATGGATGAACCCTGGGATATAGGAACTGTCGTAAGAATCATTTCTCATCTTAAACTTCCGGATAATACATATCGCGTAGTGTTTCAATGCGAATACCGCGGAACAATTACATCAACCAATCCGCAAGGGTATTATTCTATTGTAAGGGTTGAACCTCTAAAAACATTGGGATTAAGCGATCCTTTAAGCCCGGAAGACCTGGGTCTTATGCGCAGTGTGCAAAAATCCTTCTCTCAATACGGTGAATATTCCGGAAAAATAAGCCCGGATACATTGACTGCTGTTGAAAAATCCGAAGATCCGGAACGGCTTGCAAATCTTGTATGTAATGCAATAAATATTAAATCAGAAAAAAAGATTGAACTATTATCTATTACCGACACAAGAGAAAGATATCTTTCCATTCTGGAAATACTGGAAAAAGAAAATGAAATATTCGGCATTCAAAAAAATATTTCAGGTAAAGTAAGAAGACGGATGGATAAACGCCACCGCGAATATGTTCTTAACGAACAGCTTAGGGAAATTAACAAGGAACTTGGCAAAGATAAAATCGAAGATGAATTTGCCATCCTGGAAAAACGCATAGAAGAAAAAAAGCCGCCTAAAGAAGTAACCGAAAAATGCGAAAAAGAAATTAAACGCCTGCGGAAACTCCAGCCTCTGTCTCCGGAAGCAGGCGTTTTACGCGGTTACCTTGAATGGATATCAGATCTTCCTTGGAGTAATTATTCTGTTGATTCCGGCGGTTTGGACGAAGCAGAAAAAATCCTTGACGAAGATCACTTTGGCATGCAGAAAGCAAAAGACCGTATAATCGAATTTATTGCAGTAAGGCAGTTATTAGGCAGCGAACTAAAAGAAGAAGAAAAAACTGAAACTATTGACTCACCCCCGCATTCGATAAAAGGTCCCATTCTTTGCTTTGTTGGTCCCCCGGGAACAGGAAAAACCAGTCTTGGCAAATCTGTCGCGCGCGCTTTGGGACGTAACTTTGTGCGGATATCGCTTGGCGGCGTGCGCGATGAAGCAGAAATCCGCGGGCACAGAAAAACATATGTGGGAGCCCTCCCAGGAAAAATCATTCAATCAATGCGTAAAGCAGGAACTGTTAATCCTGTGTTTTTATTGGACGAAATAGATAAGCTTTCCAGCGATTTCCGCGGAGATCCGGCTTCTGCACTTCTTGAGGTTCTGGATCCTGAACAAAACTCAACATTTGTAGATCATTATCTGGAAGTTCAATACGATCTTTCCAAGGTAATGTTTTTAACTACGGCAAACTCTCTTCATTCAATTCCATATCCGCTTTTGGACCGCATGGAAATAATCGAAGTTCCAGGATACGGCGAAAATGAAAAACTAAGTATTGCAAAGCAATTTCTGGTTCCCAAGGAGTTACGCGACAACGGTCTTTCATCAGCAAAAATTTCATTCAGGGATGATACGTTAAAAGATATAATCCGCTACTGGACAATGGAATCCGGAGTGCGAAATCTTGAACGCGAAACTGCACGCTGCATAAGGCGCATTGCAAGAGATGCTGTCAACAAAGGATACGGCAAGGATAAACCTGTCTGCGAATTTAATAAAATAATAACGCCTGCAAATTTGGAAAAACTGCTTGGAAAGAAAAAATATAAACGAGACGTTATCTACAGGGAAGCGCGTATTGGCGTAACATACGGACTTGCATGGACAGAATACGGCGGCACAATAATGCCTGTAGAAACAATTCGTTACGACGGCAGCGGAGAACTTCTTATAACCGGCAATCTTGGCGACGTAATGAAAGAAAGCGCGCGTATTGCACTTTCTTATCTTCGCAGCATAAGCGGAAAATATAATTTTTCAATTAAAGACCTTGCAAAATCTGATTTTCATATCCATGTGCCGGAAGGAGCTATCCCAAAAGACGGTCCTTCTGCCGGTATCACTCTTGCTTCTTCTCTGCTTTCTACGCTGTGTAAAGTTCCTCCGCGCCCATGCATAGCCATGACCGGCGAACTTACACTCACCGGCCGTATATTACCCATTGGCGGCCTCAAGGAAAAACTGCTTGCGGCAATCAGAAATGGAATGGAAAAAGCTCTGCTTCCAAAAGATAATCAGGATGACTGGAATGATTTGGATAAAGACATACGCGCATCAATCAAAGTAGAATTTGCCGAGACAGCAGCAGACGTGTTTAAGATTTTGTTCCCGGGAGAAATAATGCTTAAATCTCCCGGAAAGAGCAAGAAATAAATTATTTTTTCTTTAAAAGTTCTTCTATATCTTCCAGCTTCCTGTTCATGTTAAGGAATGTTGCAACGATACCGCCGGTAAGAATAATGAATATCAAGCCAAAAATAGCACCCAGAATTGCTCCGATTATCGCGCCGCTGACTTCATAAACAAGAAAATAACCGCCAACACCGCCGGCGATAATAGAGGCACCCAGAGAAATCCATAACATTACAGTATAAAACCCACGAAAAGCTCTTAGTACAAACTCAAGCATAATAACCTCCTATAGTTACTGAATCATACTATACCACGGTATCCGGTAAATTTCCAGTCGAAATTGGAATACTTGAACTTTTTGATTAATTATGCGATAATTCCTGCATGAAATATGATGTAATTTTAGCAGGAGTCGGAGGTCAGGGAGTTCTTTCCGTTGCCTCAATTATTGCCCATGCAGCTTTAAGCGAAGGGCTCGAAGTCCGCCAAAGCGAAGTGCACGGTATGGCACAAAGAGGCGGTCAGGTAATTTCCCATATGCGTATCTCGGACAAAAAAATCGCAGGTGACCTTGTTCCAAAAGGCGGCGCAGATATGATTATCGCAATGGAACCGCTTGAAGGGCTTCGTTATATATCTTATCTAAAAAGCGGCGGAATCCTTGTAACATCATCTCAGCCGTTTATCAACATGCCTAATTATCCCGAAATCAACGGACTGCTTTCATCCATAAAAAAACTTCCAAAGTCCCGGATTATTCAAACAACGGAACTTGCAAAAGAAGCCGGACTTGCAAAAGCTGTAAATACTGTAATGGTAGGAGCTGCTTCCTGCTTTCTGCCTTTAAAAAGTCAGTATCTGGAAAAAACAATCGCCGATGCTTTTTCTAAAAAAGACGCTTCAGTTGTGCAGGCAAACACAAAAGCATTTAAACTTGGCAAGCTCGCTTGCGAGCAAGCTGCTTGCAAGCAAGCTGCAGGCAAAAAAGCTGCAGGTTCAAAAAGCGGGAAATAAAAAATGAATTTTCAGTACTGGAATCCTCAAATAGAAAAAATGCCGCGCCCGGAGCTTGAAGCTTTGCAGCTAAAAAAACTTAAAGCTGAAATTGAAATTGCCCTTCGCACTCCGTTTTACAAGGAGCGGCTTTCTAAAATCGACATAAAAAGTTCAGATGACATTAAAACACTTAACGATTTAAACAGGATTCCATTTACTACAAAGGATGATCTAAGAGACGGCTTTCCTTATGGGTTTTTATCTATCCCCAAAGATGATGTTGTACGTCTTCATTCTTCAAGCGGAACTACAGGCATTCCAACTGTTATTTATTTTAACAAAGAAGATTTAAAACAATGGGCCAGTTACATGGCTCGCTGTATTTACAGTACCGGCTGCACAAAAGAAGATGTATTTCAAAACATGATCACATACGGACTTTTCACAGGCGGTCTTGGGTTTCACCAGGGCGGCGAAGAAGTCGGTATGCTTACGATTCCTGCAGGAGCGGGAAATACAGCGCGTCAGTTCAAAATGATGCAGGATTACGGAACAACGGTGTTACACGCAACGCCAAGTTTCCTATTGCATCTGGAAACAAAAATGAAAGAAGCAGGCGTTTCACGGGACAGCCTGATTATAAAAAAAGCATTCGGAGGAGCCGAGCCGTACTCAGAAGATACAAGAAAGCGTATAGAAGCTCTGTTAAAAGTTGATGTTTATAATTCCTATGGGTTATCAGAAATGAACGGTCCTGGTGTAGCATTTGAATGTCAGTGTAAAGACGGGCTTCATATCTGGGAAGACGGCTACATTGCAGAAATTGTTAACCCCGATACGCTTGAACCTGTCAGTGAAGGCGAAACAGGCGAACTGGTTCTTACGATCCTCTGCCGTGAAGCCACACCCATCCTTCGCTACCGCACAAGAGACCTG